>Ga0265298_10008061_pt1 | contig 12688 bp, 9 predicted proteins | sample AusTroGonzalo_MG_3_FD_193486 | JGI IMG/M metagenome (GOLD analysis project Ga0265298, IMG submission 193486) | Bovine rumen microbial communities from tropical cattle in Woodstock, Queensland, Australia - Gonzalo_01 | ecosystem: Host-associated > Mammals > Digestive system > Stomach > Rumen ... | reverse complement strand
AGCGAGGGGCACTGTCACGATGGCAGAAATCAGGAACACATACTTCATCTGCGTCACGGGTGTGTACTTCGATGCCACATTACGCGTAATAATAAGGTATATGGCCCACGTCAGCACACTCAGGATAGCGAGCGAAATACCGATGAGATCATTCTTCCCTGATCCCAGCGACTGGCTCATCAGCACCATCAGCACGGCACCGGCAATACCGAGCAGCACGCCCACGGACTTCATCGGCGTGATCTTCTCACCGATGGTCAGGGCGGCACAAAGCATCACCGCCACAGGCGTCAGCGTCGCAATCAGCGAGAAATACACAGGACTGGTATAGTCGAGTGCCCATGCCGTCAGCGTCTGTGAGATTACGAAGCCCAACAGTCCGCCTGCCAAAATGGTGATCAGGTCCTTACGCTCCACATGTTCCTTCGGCATAAAGGCCGCTATGAGCCAGAACACCAGACAGGCACCGAGCGAGCGGGAGGCCATATAGCCCATGGGCGTCACCCACTCATCGAGCAGAAGTTTGGTCACAGGAACACCCAGTCCGAAGATGGTGTTCGCCAGAAAGATGGCGCTGTGCGCCTGAAGTTTCTTATTCATATTCATGCTTTCATTTTGGCGTGCAAAGTTAAGCATTTATTTCGAACTGCACAAAGATTTCTCTTTTTTATCATCGAATTCTAAAAAATATCTAATTAACGCAAGGTTATTTGACAATAACCCAGGGATATCGCGCAATAACCCCGGGTTATTGTTTTCAAGGTGTTTTTGCCGATGCCCAGTAATGGAAATGCGGAAAGTAGGAAATGCGGAAAGTGGACATTAAGGTATTTTTAGGCGGTATTATAGATAGTAGAAATAATTAATACGATTGTAATAATTAATATGGCAATAATAATTATTTATATTAATAATATAATAATATTAAAGAATAAAAATAATTCAAGTAATAATTTATATATTAATAATAATAATTTTAAAAGAAATTATACTATAAATGTCTCTTTTCCGTACTTTTCCGTACTTAGAAAATGCTTAATGTCCACTTTCCGCATTTCCGCATTTCCTACTTTCCACATTTCTCAATGCTCTGGACCCCCGTTTTTTACAAGGCCTTCCAACACTTTTTCCATGGCTTCCAAAAAAGTGTTAGAAGGCTTCCCTGCAAGAAATCCATAGTAGTGTTCTTTTTTGCAGATTCTTATCGCCAAGTACTCATAAGGGACATCCCCTTGTGAGCATAAAAACACCCCGCTATTCATCGCGAACGGCGAGGTTGTCTAACAATTTATGATTAATTAAATATGCAAACTCTGATTTTCAAACTATGCTCACACGGGGCTGTCCTCGTGTGAGCAAGAAGCTATGTAGAAGAGATATTACATATCTCCTTCTCCGTCGGCGAAACCACCCTCCTTCCAAATGATGCCTTCGCTGTTGCTCTTTATACCCTGGACTTTGGCGCCGGGACTGCTAGTCAGGATGTGGTACCTGTGCTGCAGCTTCACTACCCGCATGGCGGGCTTTATATAATCTTTCTTCATATCTGTGTCCTTCTATTATTTGATTACAATCTTCTTTCCATTCACAATATACACACCCTTCTTTGTCGGCTTGCCGTCGAACCTACGACCGTCGAGGGTGTACCAGATGTCATTCACATCCTCCGTATTCCTTCTTCCATCTTCCATCGAAACGATTGCTGTCGTTTCTTCGTCACCGAAGTCCACCACGAAGGCGCGGGCTCCGGCTGAGCCACCGTCGGCAGGCACATAGAAGTGGGCGCGGAAGCATTTAAGCTCTCTCGCGTTCTTCGAGTAGCCCAACGCACTACCGCTACCCAGCATGAGGATCTCGTTCAGGTTGCCGTCGTCACCGTTACTGACGTCACCTATCTTGAACGGCGAGTATTGGCCTACGAACGTCACTTTCTGGTCATAGCTCTTCACGGCTGTTGGCGCGGTGCTGCTGATAGTCACGCCTGTGAAGACGGGATTGCTGATATTATCGCCTGTGGTATTCCACTTTACGATGTAAGGTTTTCCTGCTACTATGCTGCCGTCAGGAGCATCAGTCGGGTCGTAGGCGGTGGTGAACTTCAGCGTCAGTGTGCCGTTGTTCAGTTCGGTTCCCTTAGCCGAGCAGTCCATTTCCTTGATGGTGGCCCCTGCCAAGTCGCTGGCAGCAATCTGCGTAGCAGTCATAGAGAATGGCAGGCACAGCGTATTCCATTCTCCCGACTTCGACAACGTACGGTTCTGCAGGGTGACGTCAATGTCTATCACACCGTTGAGCTTCCCGATGGCCGTGGCGTTGTCGGCGTTGTCGACCAGGTTGACGGCGGTGACGGGCTGTAGGGTCACGTCACCAAGGTCTCCAGGATTGCTAACATTACCGCTAAAGATCTTACCGCTGTTGTCGACTAAGGCTTTACCATCGACAACCATAGTCGAGGCGGCACTGACACCTTTAATAGTAATATAGTCGGTAATATTAGTCCAGCCAAGGTAAATATAACCATCTAAGGTACAAATATCGTTGCCTGTAACTGTAACCTTACCGCCACTGATGGTAATGTCACCTTCATAAGTCGACATGCCGCCAGTGCCAGAGACGGTACCACCGCTGATGGTGATGCCGCTTCCTGCATAAATTCCATAATAATAGTCGCCAGTGGCGGTGACACTTCCGTTGTTGATAATGAGGTCACCGTAAGTTGAGATACCATAGTCGCCGCCGGTAGCTTCAATGACACCACCATAGATGGTGAAGCTGCCCGGTAACAGCGAAGAATAGCCATCACCAGAACAAACAGAAGCGTAAATGCCAGAGCCATCGTCAGAGTTGTTGGTAGCGACGACCTTACCAGTCCCATTGGTCTGGCCGTAGATATTAAAGTGATAGCCACTGACATGAAAAGCATATTCATAGCCGCTTAGACTCATCTCAGCACCATCGCAGAGAATAAGGTTCACATCATCATTGTGGCCTTCAATATAGAGTCCTGCGCTGTATGTCACTTTACCCGTCACAACGTACCATCCGTCATATCCCTCTTCCTGATATATCGCTGTGTATTCATCGCTGCCGTTGAGCACTGTGGCATCGACGTTACCTGTTGTGCCGTCAGCTTTTACATAGCTGATATTAACAATCTCTGCCCACGCCGTCGTAGCGATGAGCATCATTACTAACAGCGTCATACTCAGGCGCTGCCATGCGCCCCTAAATAGTAACAGCCCCAGACGTCTGGGGTGGGCAAGTTTTGTTGTCCTTCTCATTGTTTTTTGTGTTATTTAATTGTTAATTATCTATGGTTGATGTCTGTTCTTTGAATACAGCACTCTACAGCGTGCAAAATTACAAATTATTCTTGAATTACAACACGGAATAACAAAAAAGTTACGAAATTTTTTGCTCACATCCTATGTAATTCATTTTATGACTTATCTACCTCCACTCTACCTATTGGGGAGCAATCATACAAATTTATATGAAATGCTCACAGAAGGATGTCCCCTGTGAGCATAGCTTATGGTAGAGTTTTTATGGCTTAGCGGATAATGCCCTCAGTGTCATTATCACTATCGCCTCCATAGTCGAGATTATCCTGTCCTAAGCCTCCTGAGCTAACACTATTCACCCTTCCCTTTGTTGCTAAACTGTTGACCATTAATGGCATGCGGCCATGTAGCTTCACAACCTTGAACTGGGGTTTGAAATATTTATTCTTCATATCTATATCTAATTTTTAATCTTATTTAATCACACTCGCACGGGGTCAGAGTGAATATTATTTCATTCTTCGTCGTTATCACCTATAGTTGGGTTAGACATAAAGGAGGCAGATGGTTTTCCCATGCCCTGTGGACTGCCGATGAGTATCCGGGACTTAAGTTGAAGGGCGACAGCGCGCATTGCGGGCTTCTGATAATTCTTTCTCATATTGTTTTCAATTTTTTATTTGATGACAATTTTCTTACCATTATGTATATATATGCCACGAGCAGAAGGAGCGCCATTGAGTTTCCGACCGTCAAGGCTATACCACAAGTCTGTTCCTTTTGTTGAGACATTGTCTTTTAAAATACTGATTGCGGTGGTATTAGGACTGACAATAGACAAACTGGCTTGGCTCAGTGAACTGATACTTATAGGGGAAAACCATGCGCGGAAGGCAGAGACTTCAGTGGAAGTTGTAGCTTTCACAAACTTGCTGCCCTTGGCATTAAGCATGTATACATCGGAGAGCGACGTATTAACGGTACTACCGCAGAACTTAAAATTGTTTCCGCTGACGCCTGGTGTTGCCGGAGTTCCGTTTCTTGCAGCGGTGGCAGCGATGGAAACATGTTCGCCACGGAAAGTGACAGGCTTGCCGGTCATCTGCCACTCACCGAAATCTTTGCCAGGTACAGCAATGATATAGGGTGTGTTAGCGGCAATACTCTGTGCATAGTCAAAGGTAACGGTACCTTTGCCATCGGCTGTAAATGCGCGAAGCCAGAAGTACTTATTTTCATCAGTTTCACTGCGGAACCAATCCACACTGCCTAACCCTTCACACTCAACCGTTGATACGGTGAAGGGAAGGAAGAGTATATCCCAACCAGAAGTGCCAGCAGCAGCTCGGTTGAAAGTACGGGTGTAAGATGCCGCATCGGCAGTGAAAGCGATAGGACTATAAAAATTGTCATTGTCCGTCAGTGTCAAGTTGGTAGCAGTTCCATTAATAACCACATTACAGTTACTAAGCGATGCTGGTATGTTACCATCAGGTAACAGATAGAGGCAATTGGGATTAGAACTGGGGGTGATACTTACTTCGTCCAACGAACCCAGGTCGCGTAAGTCTACATAAGACGCTCCAGTGGCATCAATAGCATTTGATGGAGGATAGACGGTTTTGTTGCCTGAACCATCGCCGACCGAATAGCCAGTGGTGGCTATGAGTGTACCCAAGCCATTATTATTTACACCGAAATTGAGTCCTAATACTAATTCATTTGGATGTTGATAGTAAAGTTCAACACTATAACGTGCACCAGTCTCCAGACCATCATGTGTTACATTTATAATCGTATTACTATTTTTGTCGACCACAATTGGATAGGTGGTAGAACCGATACTATTTCCAGACCAATGTACGCCATCTTCTGTTGTCCACTTCAATACATAGCAAATTAAGTTTCCTGCATAACTATTGGTACTTGAGGGATTTGTAACGGTAATGGTGGCACGCAAGGCATTTCCATAGATCTTTCCATCGCTCGTCAGATTGTCGACAGTAGCAGAGAACGAGAGGTCAAGGTTGTTTGTAGCATCGCTTTCTGCAATGGTAACTGTTTTAGCTGTGCCGATTATATTATCTCCAGTCTTTGCAGTGGACAGGGAAAGAGTATTATTGCCTGCAGTTGTGGGAATAAAGGAATAATGCGCATCGACAGTCTGACCAGCTGGAATGTCAAGCATCTTGCCCATGACAGAAATATTATTAACGCGAAGTATGATATTTCCATGGAAGTCGGTTTCACCACCAGTGATGCTGGCAATCACCTCCTGCTCATACCCCTTAATCAGATTGCCCTTCACCGTAATGGTGGCGTCTGTAGGCGCTGTAACTTTAGGAATGGGAACAGTGATGGTCAGGCTATTGTCGCTAATGACTGCAGTCAATTGGTATCGGTCGCCATCAAAGCATTCTTGCCAATCTGTAGCGTCATGGGGCTTACTAACTACTTTTATATAATATATACCGTTAGCTACAGTTGAGGGGATTGAAAGATTGCTGTGAGATGTAGAAATAGTTTCATTCCAAGACATTGTCTGTTGGCTTTTATAGAAGGTATATTTCACCTTGCCACTACCGTCGACCAATTGCAGAGCATAGTCAAATGTGTGGCTGCCATATTGATAGCAATACAATAAGTAGTAGAGACTGATACCTGTGAAGGCCTCTGTTGCAGAGTTGCGAGTGAAGATTTTGCTTGTGCTACTACCATCAGAAGCGAAACGTAGTCCTTCGAGTGAAAGGCAATAGTCCTTAGTGCCGCTGACAGGGGGTTGAATGCCGATAATAGCATTCTGCGAATAACTGAAGCCGTCAAGGGTGGATGAACCGCCAATGCCCTGTTCCCATGGTTGAAGCACAGAAAGTCGGTAGAATCCATCGCTATCGCCACTCCACCCCCAATTGATATGGAAATAGTCATCGGTGTCGTAGCCGTCGCAGACAAACGAGTGACCGCCGCCTATAGACTGTCCACCGAGTAACAAAGGACGTCTCTCTGCTAATTCTGAATAAATTAGTTCCACCCATTCCTGATAACTATAATTCTTACGGTAGGTATTGCGTACTCCTCCATCATAGCCGAAATATGTTTTCAAGGCATCGGGGATTGCTTCGCTATAACCTTCAGAGCTGTTAAGTCCATAACTCATCTGTATTGACTGTCCACAATATCGCATTAACTTAGCCACGGCAATCTCGGCACTGGTGCCTGAGAACCCTTTACGATAGTTGTGTGTCATATATTCCCACCCAAAAGTTGTACTGGGGGCTTGGCTGAAAGAAGAGGCAGCAATACCACCTACTTCCAGTGAAGTTGGTGTAGTATAACCAGAGATATATGGTGTATCGCCTTCAGGCCACTGATGATAGTACATCACCTGTGCCATACTCGTGGCCACACAGCCCGTAACTGTTGCTTCATTGTTGATTTGAGGGCAATAGGCATTGTAAGGATAGTCTTGATCCCAATGCGTCTCGATGAGTGGAGAAATGGGGATACGGGCCACACTTCGTGTTGTTTGTACTCCTCTCGTCGCCGCATTATCCTCATCTGTTACATTCTCTTCTAACCACGCGATCTGTTCCTCATAGCCGTTGAGAAAATAACGAAGACCGTCTGGCATGGACTCTGTGCTGATACAACCATTGTCGGCGTAACCCAGAATGGCAGGCGTGCGATCGTCACCACTTACGATAACGAAACCCTCCTTTTGACCGACATTAAACACATAATAGGCTTCCTTACTGGATACCAATTGCAATGATTCTCTCTTGACAGCACCACGAGATTTGTTTACTGCCCTACCATTCAAAAATGATTCTGCTGTTTTCCTGGCAACTTCCTTATCAACAGGGTTGGCAGTCATTATGCCAGAGAACATAACGGACAGAATTAGCAGTAACTTTCTTTTCTGTATCATAACTTTTAATATTATTTTTGAATTATCGGTGCAAAAATACATATTAATATTTATAATACCAAATTTTCATGCCATAAAAATGCAATTTGATTAGGCGGATTCATTTTTTATCGTTACCTTTGCACAAAAATAGAAGATTATGGACGAGAAAGAGAGAATCATACAGCTGCGGAAAGAGCTGCACGAGCATAACTACAGGTACTACGTGCTGAACCAGCCGACGATCGGCGACCAGGAGTTCGACTTCATGATGCACGAGCTGCAGGATCTGGAGGCGAAGCACCCGGAGATGGCAGACGAGAACTCGCCTACCCAACGTGTGGGCAGCGACCTGAACGAGGAATTCAGGCAGGTGGAGCATAAGTATCCGATGCTGTCATTGGCGAATACGTACAATGAACAGGATGTCGCCGATTGGTATGAGAGTGTGAAGAAAGGTCTGGCCGGCGAGGACTTTGAGGTGTGCTGTGAGATGAAGTACGACGGTCTCTCCATCTCGCTGACTTATGTCGACGGGCGTCTGACACAGGCTGTGACGCGTGGCGATGGCGTGAGGGGTGATGATGTGACGGCGAATGTAAGGACGATACGAGCGATTCCGCTGGTTTTGTCGAGGAGTGAGAATATTCATGAGACTGATCAGACCACCCCTGCCCCCTCCTACTCAGGAGGGGAAAAAATACCGAAAGAGTTTGAGATAAGAGGAGAGATACTGATGCCCTGGGCTGTGTTTGAACGGTTGAACAAGGAGCGTGAGGAGGCGGAGGAACCATTGTTTGCCAATCCGAGAAATGCCGCCAGCGGGACGCTGAAGAGTCAGAAGTCGAGTCTGGTGGCAAGCCGCCAGCTTGACGCGTACCTCTATTATCTATTAGGCGAGGAACTGCCGGCTGAAGGGCACTATGAGAACTTGGAGGTAGCCCGCTCCTGGGGCTTCAAGATCAGCGAAGGCATGAAGAAGGTGAAGACGCTCGAAGAGATCTACGACTTCATCAATTATTGGGATCAGGCACGTAAGAGTCTTCCTGTAGCGACAGACGGTATCGTGCTGAAAGTAAACTCGTTACGTCAGCAGCGTTCACTTGGATTTACAGCCAAGAGCCCACGCTGGGCCATCGCTTATAAGTTCAAGGCGGACCGTGTCTGCACCCGTCTGAACGAGGTGACTTATCAGGTGGGACGTACGGGTGCTGTGACGCCTGTGGCGAATATGGATCCTGTGCAGTTGGCAGGTACGACGGTGAAGCGTGCTACGCTGAATAACGAGGACTTTATCAAGAGCTTCGACCTGCATATCGGCGACTATGTGTATGTGGAGAAAGGCGGCGAGATTATCCCGAAGATTGTGGGTGTGGACATCGACCAGCGTCCTATCATCGCACAGCCTGTGCAGTTCATCAAGCGTTGTCCGGAGTGTGGTACGCCTCTGGTGAGATACGAAGGCGAGGCAGCGTGGTACTGTCCAAACGATACTGGTTGTCCGCCACAGATCAAAGGCCGTATTGAGCACTTCATCGCCCGCAAGGCCATGAACATTGACTCTCTGGGTCCGGAGACCGTCGACGACTACTATCGTCAGGGACTGATTCACAATATTGCCGACCTCTATGACATCGACGTGCAGCAGATCAATGGTGACGGTTCGCGCACCAAGTCGGCACAGCGTATCGTGAATGGTATCCTGGCCTCCAAGCAGGTGCCTTTCGAACGTGTGGTCTTTGCCCTTGGTATCCGTTTCGTGGGTGAGACCTCTGCCAAACTGCTTGCCCGGCACTTCAAGAACATCGACGCCCTGATGGCTGCCAGTATTGAGGAGCTACAGGAGATAGAAGGCATCGGCGAGGTGATGGCGAAAAGCATCATCACCTACTTCCACGACGAGAAGAACCTTGAGATAATCCGTCGCCTGCGTGAATACGGCCTGCAGATGGAACTGTCGGAAGAACAGACGACTACGACATCAGACATCCTCGCAGGACAGTCGATTGTGATTAGCGGTGTATTCGCCCATCACAGCCGTGATGAGTATAAGGCGCTTATCGAGCAGAATGGCGGTAAGAACGTGGGGAGTATCAGCAGCAAGACATCGTTTATCCTGGCTGGCGAGAATATGGGGCCTTCAAAGCTTCAGAAGGCCGAGAAGCTGGGGATCAGGATTGTGAATGAGGAGGAGTTTTTGGAGATGATAGGCTGATCAGACCACCCCGCCCTCCGGGCACCCCTCCTAACTCAGGAGGGGAAAAAGTTACTCATCCCAATAGCTGATGGTGCGCACTTGTTCGTAGGATTCAATCTGAGTGCGCTGACCTTTCTGCCATGTCGTGAGCTGCATCTTGTTCACCGTCCAGTTGTCGTTGTCGTCGCGCTCCTGCAGGTCGTTCTTCATGCTGATGGAGACGATACACTCATTATTCTTCGTAAACGCCTTCATGCTCTGCTGGATGATCTCGAAACTGGTGTTGTAGCGGTACTCATAAACCGAGCGGAGGCCTGACGAGGCATTGACCAGCGTACGCTTCACCAGACAGCCGTCGCTGTCGTATTCGTAGGTCAGACGGCTCTTACCGCCATTCTGTTCTATCATGGCAGCACGTATGAGATAGCCACGTGAGTCGTACTCACGGTCTGTCAGTTCGTCGTTGGCCACCTGTCCCGTCTCGCTGAAGTGCTCCATGTCGTTCTCAAAGACGGGGTTGCTCGTGATGACCTCCTGCACGAATCCCTTCAGTCCCATGTTCGACGCGTCTTTATAATAAGGTGAAGAGTTCAGGTAATAATACCTGATGGCGTGGCGCCCCTCTTCGTCAAGGCCCGTCGACTGGCGGATGTAGCCATAGTCGTTGAGCATGTAAAGCGAGCCGTCGCCCTTGGCCTTGAAGTTCCCCCACTCGCGCTGCAGACGGCCAATGAGGTACTTCTGGTTGCGGTCGTAGAGGTCGTGCGTGCGGTATGGTCCGCAGGTGACCGTCGCCTCCTCAAGCAGCTTGGTCTTCTCGTTGACGGTGACCGTCATGCTCGACTTGATGCCGTAGAAGTCACCCTCGAAGTAATATGTGTCCGCTTCAGGATCCTCCGGGTACACCTGCTTGAGCCCTACGCTGTCCAAGGCGGGGATAAACACCGAGTCGGGGCCTTCGAGGGGTGCGCCCATGATGGAAATACATTTGGGATCGGCAGACGCCTGAGACCAGGCGCTGACAGATATCATAATGGAAATAGCTACGAATAAAAGTCTCATCATAGTTTATTGTACAAGTCCTAACTTTTTGTTTCAAGGCGCAAAATTAAGCAGAATTACCGATACCTCCAAATTTTTAGCACTATTTTGTATGTCTGTTTAAAGAAAAAGCAGTAACTTTGCATCCAGATTACTGATAAATAACATCAAAATGAAGCGAGGACTGGTCTTGGAAGCGGTGCGATGCGCGGCTTGTTCACCTGCGGCATCATCGACGTGATGATGGAGGCAGGGATAGAGCCCGACGGTCTCATCGGCGTGTCGGCAGGTGCTGCCTTCGGCTGCAACTACAAGTCGCGACAGCCAGGCCGGGCCGTCAGGTACAACAAACGGTTCGCCAAGGACAAGCGCTACTGCAGCTGGCAGTCGTGGCTGAAGACGGGCGATCTCTACAATGCCGACTTCGGTTATCACGTCATCCCCGCGCAATACGACATATTCGACGACAAGGCCTTCGACGAGAACCCGATGGAGTTCATCGTCGTCTGTACCGATGTGGAGACCGGCAAGCCCGTGTACAAGAGACTGGACAAGGCCACTCCGCTCACTTACGACTGGATACGTGCGTCGGCTTCTATGCCGCTGGCTTCGAAAGTGGTCGAGCTGGAAGGGCAGAAAGTACTCGACGGTGGCGTGGCAGACTCCATCCCCCTCGCTTACTTCGAGAGCATCGGCTACGAGCGCAACGTGGTCATCCTCACCCAGCCCGAAGGCTACGTCAAGGAGCACAATCCCCTGATGCCCCTCATGCGTGTCGCCCTGCGGAAGTATCCCCGTATGATCGAGGCGATGGACAGGCGGCATCTGATGTACAACGATGAGGTGGCGTTCGTCAGGGAGGCAGAGCGCCAAGGACGCTGTCTTGTAATTCGCCCGACAGAGAAACTACCCATCGGACATGTCTCGCACGATCCGGAAGAGATGCAGCGCGTCTACGACATCGGCGTCGAGACGGGGAAGAGATACCTCGACGAACTCAAGCGATTCTTTCAAACAGATCATCTTATGGTACAAATGCCAAATCTTAAGATCGAACTTGCCGGAGGAACGGATGTCGGACTCGTCAGACAGAACAACGAGGACAACTATCTGATTTCCAACCTTGGCGAGTACGGAGCCCTCGTTTGTGTTGCCGACGGTATGGGAGGCGAGAATGCCGGCGAGGTGGCCTCTGCCATCGCCATCGAGACCGTCAAACGGAGATTCACCCCCAAGCAGCTCAAGGATGTCGCCAGTGACGACGACAACGAGATAGCCCTGTACATGGAAGAGGCGGTCATGGAGGCAGACCGGCTGATCTCCGACCGTAGCCAGACCGACGAATCCACCCGTGGCATGGGCACTACTATCGTCATGGCCTGGATCATCGGCGACAAGGCCTATATCTGCTGGTGCGGAGACAGCCGATGCTACGTCTTCAACCCCCAGAGCGGACTCGTCCAGGTGTCGAAGGACCACTCCCTGGTTCAGGAACTCGTCGACAAGGGGCAGCTGACGCCGGAACTGATGCATGAACATCCCATGTCGTACATCATCACACGCTGTCTCTGCGATGCCGAGCAGGCTAATCCAGACATGCGCATCTGCCAATTGCACGACGGCGACACCCTCATGCTCTGCAGCGACGGCCTCTGCGGCCTCTGCCAGGACAACCTCATCCTTGAGACGATGACCGCGCATCAGGAGAATCTGACCGAATGTAAGGATAAACTTATCGCCTTGGCACTTTCTGCAGGCGGCTACGACAATGTGACCGTCGCCCTGGCAAAAGTGTCATTTCAAACGAAATAACCATTCACAATGAGAATAGACATCATCACCGTACTGCCAGAGATGCTCGAGGGCTTCGTCCATGAGTCCATCCTCGCCCGTGCAGAGAAGAAAGGACTGGCAGAGATACGCTTGCACAACCTCCGTGACTATACCCTCGACAAGTGGCGCCGGGTAGACGACTATCCCTACGGCGGTTCTGCCGGTATGGTCATGCAATGCGAGCCCATCGACCGCTGCATCTCTGCCCTCAAGGCCGAGCGAGACTACGACGAGGTCATCTTCACCTCACCTGACGGGGAGCGCTTTGACCAGCATATTGCCAACGAACTCTCGCTGATGGGCAACCTCATCATCCTTGCCGGCCACTACAAGGGTATCGACCAGCGCATCCGCGACCACCTCATCACCCGTGAGATCTCTATCGGCGACTTCGTGCTGACCGGCGGCGAACTTGTGGCGGCGATG
>Ga0265298_10008060_pt1 | contig 12688 bp, 12 predicted proteins | sample AusTroGonzalo_MG_3_FD_193486 | JGI IMG/M metagenome (GOLD analysis project Ga0265298, IMG submission 193486) | Bovine rumen microbial communities from tropical cattle in Woodstock, Queensland, Australia - Gonzalo_01 | ecosystem: Host-associated > Mammals > Digestive system > Stomach > Rumen ... | reverse complement strand
TGCTTCATAGTGATGGTGAATTAGAGGTTTTGCGCACTTTTGGGTATGAAGACTACCGAAATCGCATGGATTAGGGCCATATTTGTCAAAAAACTCGATAAAATCGCACTTTTTTGAAAAAAAACGCCCGAAAATTTTGTCAGTTTCAAAAAAAGCATTACCTTTGCATCCGCAATCGAGAGAGGTTGCTAAGACAAGCAAAATTCAAAAGCAAGTCTTGATGCAAAATGCGGAAATAGCTCAGTTGGTAGAGCACAACCTTGCCAAGGTTGGGGTCGCGGGTCCGAGTCCCGTTTTCCGCTCACTTGTTGAACAAAAAAGAGACATTTAGGATTGGCCTAAATGACAAAAATGCCCAGGTGGCGGAATTGGTAGACGCGCACGTTTCAGGTGCGTGTGCCGCAAGGCGTGCAGGTTCGAGTCCTGTTCTGGGCACTCTTTTTTATTCAGCGTATGTTGGAGAGGTGGCGGAATTGGTAGACGCGCTACTTTGAGGGGGTAGTGTCAATTGCGACGTGGGAGTTCGAGTCTCCTCCTCTTCACCATTTTTAAATTGACATTCTTGCGGAAATAGCTCAGTTGGTAGAGCACAACCTTGCCAAGGTTGGGGTCGCGGGTCCGAGTCCCGTTTTCCGCTCTTCTTTATAGGAAAACAACATCTTTTTCAAAACAAACATGAATTTATACTTAAGATATTTTGATCGAGAAACTCTCGTACCAACCGTAGACGAGGCTATAGAATTTTTAAGTTCGATAGACGAGATTGAGATGAATCCGCTTCTTGAAGCAGATATTCGTGAGTATGCATCAAGCGACGTTTTCTATCCCAAAAGATATAAAGTTCATCCTCGTGTTTATTTTATCATTATAAAGACCGAAGCTGCTACCATGCAGGACTTCAAAGATAAGAAAGCTGTTCATTCGGCAGAGTCGAACGAACAACCTTCGAAGGTAACACCTACCTTGATGCGACTGAATGAGATTAACGAAGGATGGTACGAAGGATATTTAGACTTTAAGCGCGTTCTTTTAGTACCTGGTACTGGTAAGTTCCAGTATCGTGACACCCAGTTTGCTGCTCGTGTAAAGGCATTCTCGGGTATGGAGTGCTATGAGCGCATGATCGACTATCTGCGCGACCGTGTTGACTCGCGTAGTCAGTTCCCATCACCTAAGGGTAAGAACTTTAAGTTCCGTTTTCTCGGCAAAGCTAAGTAATCAATCTATATAAACGCTCCTATTATGAACAAGGTAATGCTTATTGGCAATGTTGGCCAAGACCCCGAAGTAAGATATGTTGACCAAGGTGTAGCAGTTGCTCGTATCAGATTAGCAACAACCGAACGTGGTTATACGCTGCAGAATGGCACACAGGTGCCCGATCATACTGATTGGCATAATGTAATTCTTTGGCGTCGACTGGCTGAGATTGTAGAGAAATACGTACATAAGGGAGATAAGCTTTATATAGAGGGCCGCATCCGCTATACTACGTACGATGACAAACAAGGTCAGCGTCGTTATGCCACCGAGATATGGGCGGATAATATGGAAATGCTTTCACCAAAATCAGACAATGGACTATCTTCAACAAATCCTGAGTGAAGTAACTGTCACAGCACCAACCATGGGTGCTGTGATAGCTATTATAATAGCAGGTTTACTTCTTTTGTTTTCCGGTTTTGCCTCTGGCTCTGAAATTGCATTCTTCTCACTGTCGCCTAACGATTTGAATGAGCTGAACGACGAGAAGAACGATTCGGATAAGAATATTCTTCAATTACGCGAGGATTCGGAGCGTACACTGGCTACGATACTGATTACTAACAATCTGGTAAACGTAACCATTATCATGCTCTGCAACTATTTCTTTGCACATGTAGTGGATTTCGGCGGTGCCTATTGGCTGCAGTTTGTAGTCATTACTGTATTGCTCACATTCCTGCTGTTGCTGTTTGGCGAAATTATGCCAAAGGTTTATGCAGGTCAGCGTGCCTTATCTTTCTGCCGTAGGGTAGCAGGTAGCATCATGGTGCTGCGCAAGTTGTTCTATCCATTATCATCGGTACTCATCCGCTCGGGTATCATCGCCGAGAAGGTGGTACAGAAGGAGAATCGTGCACTGAGCGTAGATGACCTGGAGCAAGCCTTGGAACTTACCGATAAAGAGGAGTTGAAGGACGAAAAGAATATGCTTGAGGGTATTGTGCGCTTTGGCGATGAAACTGCCAAAGAGGTAATGACCAGTCGTCAGGATGTGGTTGACCTCGACTTTAGTCTGCCTTTCCCCGAAGTATTGAAATGTATTATCGAGAATAATTATTCACGTATTCCTGTTTATCAGGATACCATTGATAATATCCGCGGTATCCTTTATATCAAGGATTTGCTGCCACACCTGTCAAAGCCTGCCACTTTCCGTTGGCAGTCATTGATACGTCCACCATACTTTGTACCAGAGACAAAGAAAATCGACGATTTGCTGCGCGATTTCCAGGAGAACAAGGTACACATTGCTATTGTGGTAGATGAGTTTGGCGGTACTAGCGGTATTATTACGCTCGAGGATATCCTGGAGGAGATTGTAGGCGAAATTAATGACGAGTACGACGAGGAAGAGAAGTCGTACACACGTATTAATGCCAACACCTATATATTCGAGGGAAAGACCTTGCTAAGCGATTTCTACAAGATTCTGGACATCGATGACGAGACATTCGAAGATGTTGAGGGTGATGCAGATTCGCTGGCAGGACTGCTGCTTGAGATAAAGGGTGATTTCCCCGAACTGCACGAGCGTTTGGACTACAAGAACTTTACCTTCGAGGTTACGGAGTTAGATGGTCATCGTATTTCGAAGATTAAAGTTGTAATCCATGAGAATATTTCCTAAGTACTTTTCATATGCAAAGTACCTAAAGCGCAAAAATTCTTCAGGTACTTTGCAAAAACATCTATTTTAGCAATCTTTCTACCAGCCGTATTTGCTCCAGTTCACGCTATAATACCATTGGTAGTTTTTTATGCGTGTATTGAATTTGTAGTTATAATTATCGTATCCCTGCTGAGGGAAATACATGCTCAAGCCTCCCCACATAGCGTTGTTATCAGGAAAACTATCAAAGCTATTATAAAGAGTATTATAAACTGTTTGCCATTTGGTCGATACGAGAGAGTAGGGCACAGCCTTATTATATGCCGTCAACCATTGGGTATAATCACTTACTGAAGCGTATTTGTAGAATACCGACGACATATCGTACATCACCTTCATATCGGTGTAAGTAGTACTTGCAAAGTAGAATGGCAACTTAGAGAGGTCTAATACCGCAGGACTGGTTATTTCCGAAGAAATGGTAGCCAGGATCTGATTTGTAGCCTGTGCCAATGATTCCATCTCTGAGAGTTTTACTGCCGACATAGGTACACTATATCCATCTAAGTTCAAGTAATCATAAGTACTTGAATTATAAGCATCAAGATAGAAATCGTAATATATATCGCAGATATTCTGATAGAAAGTGTTTGAGTTAGAGAAAAGCGACTACATGATCCTATCATATGGAGCACCAGCGCCAGGAATCTCAGCAGGCGAACCAATCAGATAATCAGCTGCATTACGGAGTTCGTAGGCACTCTCTACACACATAAAGCAACAGCAGTCGGCAAAGATATACTTAAACTTTGGCATATCCTCGAGCGCTTTAGCCATCTGCGTAATATTCATGGCCTTTCTACCGATATACGAATCATATCCGTAATCGTAACCATAGGCTCTGGTTCGCTGAACATTGGCAACAGAATCGGCATCTACTGCCCATCCTGTAGCATGGCCCCAGAGTACCAAGCCATAATCCTTCGACGGATAGTTGTCTATCGTCCATTGTATTACTTCACGGAATTTACTGGGATCGCTGGCAGCAAATTCGCTGTTATATTGATACAGCACCTTTCTTTTACCTTTTGCAATCTCAATAATATGTGGCGGATTGGTTGTTCCTACCGAATCGATAAATACAATCAGATGCTGGTTATCGTTCAACTGATACGAGCCCTCGTCCATCTCCAGCAAATCATCAGCCATAAAGCCGCTTGTTGTCAGGTCGTTCTCGCCTGACATATATACAAGTACAGTTCGGTCGTAAACCGTTGGTTCAGGTGTAGGTTCCGGATCGTCTTTTTTATTACACGAGCATAATAACGCTATCCCTAAAAGTCCTATAATAATCTTATGCATAAAATCAAATTTTGCGGCAAAGTTACAAAGAAATATGTAATATCCTACATTTTTATTTGTTTTTTTAGTATCTTTGCATCGCAAAACAAGGATTATAATGAAGAAACTATATATATTGCTGACATTATGCATGTTAATGCTCGGCGCCAACGACGGATTTGCTCAACGTTCAAGATACAACAAACACCACTCTAAGCACAGAACACAGAGAGTGGTGAGCAAGCATAAAAAAGGTAAGAAAACAAAGAAACGTGCGGTAGCCCAATACCGTCCTGATCCACGTTTGCTTACCGATCCTAATTACGATCCATTCTTACAATGCGAGGATACGTGCAGCCATGTGCATGGTATCGACCTGTCGCATTACCAGGGCGAAGTATTCTGGGAGACAGTAGGCGAGAACACCAAGATGGCTTATGTGTATCTGAAAGCTACCGAGGGAGGCGACCGCATAGATGCCCAATACGAGCGCAATATCGACTTAGCCCACCGCCACGGACTGAAAGTTGGTTCCTATCACTTCTTCCGTCCTAAAACGCCTGTATTGACTCAGCTTGAAAACTTTATGACACAATGCCGACCAGGCGAACAGGACCTGATACCGATGATTGATGTTGAGACCACAGGCGGACTATCATCTGAGGAATTCTGCGATTCGCTGTATGCTTTTCTGGATTTAATCGAAGAAGCCTATCATCAGCAACCACTGATATATACGTTCCGTAACTTCTACAATAAGCATCTTGTAGGCAAGATTAATGATTACAAGCTGATGATTGCGATGTACACCGAAGAAGAGCCCGTATTGGCCGACGGACGCGATATCACCATGTGGCAATACACCAGTCATGGACGCATTGTAGGTATCCGTGGAAGCGTGGATAAAAGCCGATTCATGGGCAATCATGGATTGCGCGAAATCAGGTTCAATCACATACGCCATGTAGGGAAGAATGTATCATTCTTCGATATGCGTAAGCGAATGGGCAAATGATGCAAAGAAATTGGTAAATGCCTCTGAAGGTATGAAACGCATATAACGGGCAGAGCGCTTGATATGATTAATCAAGGCACCGCCGTTGCTGGTGTGTACAAAAATACTATCCGAGCCTTGTGAGAAATAAAAGTCCTGACGGATATTAGTATATTCGGCCAGTTCCTTTGCTACAACAATTGTTTTGCGGTCGGCATCACTTTCGGCAAAAGGAATATCCTTTGCTTCCAAACCAAACAAATCCATCAGCAGTGTAGCCTCAAGCTGTGCCATCTGCTCAAAATGCAATTTCTTCAGCCAGCTACCCAACACCTCGTAATCCGCTTTGCTATTGTTTGCACGAAGCGTCAAACCTAATTCAATCAGCAGTTTCAAAGGCAGACCCTCGTTCAAGATTCTTCGTGCTATACTGATAATACGGATTAACATTCTACGCGTATTAATATCCGACTGTTCATCGTCGAGAATATTCTGCAGCTGTCGGTTCAGCAAAGGATTAGTCAACTTATCGGGGCGCAACAGTTCATCTTCGTCGTTATCCTCATCGTTCTCTTTAGCCGTAAGCCATTGTTTCCACTGCGCATCGGTTAAATGAAGAGCGAACTGATCCTGACAGTTCTTAAGACCTTGATATACATACGACTGAACACTATGCACAGTGGCAAGCTGATACAGTTTGTTCCATTTATGTACCGACATCGGCTCCAGCACCTCAGTTGTCTGGAAAGCACCACATCGAAGTAGTCTGAAAAAGTTTCGCTGAATAATATTCATGAGTATCTTTTGGGATAACGCAGTAAGATAGATAGAATGGCTACAATACCCAGTGCAAATGGGTAGTAAAGATAGGGTAGGATGGCAACAGGATTAACCGATGCCAAACCAGCTGCAATCAGCAACTGAGCACCATAAGGTATCAACCCCTGAACCGTACATGAGAATGTGTCTAATATCGAGGCACACTTCTTATTATCTACACCATAGCGATCGCCAATTTGTTTGGCGATATCGCCTACAGTCAAGATGGCAACCGTGTTATTAGCAGTACAAACATCTACCAGCGATACCAGTGTGGCAATACTCAGTTCAGCACCGCGCTTACTGCTAACACGACGTGTAAGCATATTAATGATAAAGTCGATACCGCCTTGCTGTTTAATCAGCTCAAGCATACCGCCTGCCATCATCGTTACAATAATCAGCTCGCCCATCGACATGATACCGTCGCCCATGGCGCCAAACCATCCATAGATATCGAAAGAACCTGTAAACATGCCAATGATACCACACAACACAATACCTATAGTTAATACAGCCATCACGTTCATGCCGCATACAGCCGTTACAAGCACCGTTAAGTAAGGTATTACCTTTACCCATTCAACAGCCGGAATCTGCTGTGGAGCAATGGTATCCTGACCAAGGAAATAATAAACAACCAGTATCACCAAAGCAGCAGGCATCACAATAAATGCATTAACCCTGAACTTATCGCTCAACCGGCATCCTTGCGTTTGGGTGGCCATAATAGTGGTATCGGAGATAAACGACAGATTATCGCCAAAGAACGAACCACCCACAATAATAGCGGTCATCATAGCCAAGTCGGCACCCGTTTCCTGGGCCAGACCTACGGCAATGGGCGTCAGGGCTGCAATAGTACCCACGCTTGTTCCGATAGAAAGCGAGATAAAGCAGGCAGCCAGAAACATACCCGCAAATATCATCTGTGGTGGTAGCAGACTTAATGCCAGATTAACGGTAGCATCGATACTACCCATCTGCTTGGCAGAATGCGCAAAGGCACCTGCTAACACAAATATCCAAATCATCAGCATCATCTGTTCGGTGGCGGCTCCACGGCTATAGCTGTCAATTCTGTGCATCAATGGCTTGCCTGTAAATACGGCAATGGCATAGATGCTCGAAACCATAAAGGCTACAGTAATGGGAATTTTGTAAAAGTCACCAGCAACAATGCTGGTGACTAAGTAGAATAAGATAAACACCACGATAGGTGATAATGCGATGATTCCTTTCTTCACAGTGTTACACCGTTTTTAAAGATTGATATTTCACGATAATCGTTCTCTTCGTTCTTGGCTTTCTCGCCACTTGCCACAGCCAATACCTTGTCGATAAACTCAGGAACCAGCTCCTGCATGGTACGACCCTCGATGAGCTGACCTGCCGAGAAGTCGATCCAGTTCTTCTTGCGCGAAGCCAGATCAGGATTGGTGGCAATCTTCATGGTTGGTACAAATGTGCCGAATGGCGTACCACGACCAGTAGTAAACAATACCAGATGACAACCACAAGAGGCGAGGGCAGTAGCTGCTACCAAATCATTACCAGGAGCCGAAAGCAGGTTCAAGCCTGGGTTCTGCAGTCTGTCGCCATATTCCATCACACCGCTCACAGGGGCTTTACCACACTTCTGTGTGCATCCCAGCGCCTTATCCTCGAGGGTTGAGATACCACCAGCCTTGTTACCAGGACTTGGGTTCTCACCAACAGGTTCACCATGCGACAGGAAATAGTTCTTGAAGTTATTAATCATCGAAACTGTCTGGTTAAACAGTTCTTCGGTTGTACAACGATTCATCAGGATAGTCTCGGCACCAAACATCTCGGGCACCTCGGTCAATACCGATGTACCACCCTGAGCTACCAGCCAGTCAGAGAATTCGCCAACCAGTGGATTAGCGGTGATACCAGAGAATCCGTCGGAACCACCACACTTCAAACCTACACGCAGTTTGCTAACAGGCACTTCGGTACGCACATCCTTGCTGGCCAGCTGATACAGTTCGCGCAGCATTTCCATACCAGCCTCCATCTCATCGTCGACACGCTGGGTTACCAGCAGCTTGATACGATCCTTATCATAATCGCCCAGCATCTTCATGAAGTCCTCGGGCTGATTGTTCTCACAACCTAAGCTCAGCACCAATACGGCACCAGCATTGGGGTGCAAGCAGATATCACGCAGCACCTTACGAGTGTTCTCATGATCCTCCGACAACTGCGAACAACCATAGTTATGATGCCAGGCATAGATAGCATCCACACCCTGCTCGTTGGTTTCTTTCTTCAACTCCTTAACCAGACGTTCGGCAATACCATTCACACAACCAACGGTGGGCACAATCCAAATCTCATTACGGATACCCACGTCGCCATTCTTACGTACATAGCCCTTAAAGCTACGGTTGTCGTTTTTGATATTAAGCTGCTCGTTTACAGGATTATATGTATACTCGAGAGTACCAGCCAGATTGGTCTTCAGATTATTCTCGTTCACCCAGTCGCCAGCCTTCAGATCCTGCATAGCGTGACCGATGGGATAGCCATATTTGATAATGTCGGCACCAGCTGCCACGTCCTTTATCAGTACCTTATGGCCTGCTGGTGTATCCTGATTCACGGTAATCTGCTTACCATCTACTTCAATAATCTCTCCTTTCTTTTTGGGCTGCAAACAAACCACTACCGAATCGGCAGGGTTAATCTTTAAAAATGTAGCTTGTTCCATTCTTTTATTTACTGTTTTGTTTTAGTTTATATTGCTGTTCTACGATAGAAATCTACGTTTTCCTTGGTCAGAATCTCGATAGGCATGTAATTCACGGGATTCACGGCACGCTTCATCACGATAGCGTTAAACAGTGCATCAACACTAGCATATCCCTGCTGGTAAGCATGCTGGGCTATCAGGAACGAAATGCTTCCTTTACGTACACACTCCTCGTTCTTAGCCACCATATCGTATCCCATAATCTGCACATTACGACGATTACTCTTCTGCAGGAACTCACCAACGATGTGAGCCTTCGAGTTAAAGGTGATACAATGATGTACGTGAGGGTGGGTAGAGAAGAACTTCTCCAGAATACCATCGTAATCCTTGTGATCCTCGTCCAAAGGAAGGTCTACCTCGGTAATCTTAATCTGAGGGAAGTGGTCTACCATATAATGGCGGAACCCTGTCTCACGGTTAGCCTGCTGCTTAGAACCTACGATACCATCGCGTGTCTGCTTCATCAGGGCAATCTCCTTTTCCTTATTGGCAATCAGCATCAGCATCTTAGCTGCGAAATAGCCACTGGCAAACGAATCCTGACCGAAGAACGACAGTGGTTTCAAATCAGGCATATACGAGTCGAGCAGCACATAGGGGATATTTCTTTCGATTAGTTTTTCGGTAAAACGGGCAGTCTGCTCCAGTGTGGCAGGCACGATAATCACGCCATCAATCTTGGCGGTGAACAACTCGCGAACCATCTTGGTGAATGCTGGTGGATTGAAACGCTCGTAGTAGATGAACTTAAGTTTGATACCAAAGTCGCGACGGAATTCGGTACAAGCCATAGCACCTTCTTCGATCTCATCCCAGTAAGCTTCCTGTTCGTGTTTAGGCAATACACAATAAAATGTATATTCCTTATTATATGCCAAAGCCGAGGCGTACATATTGGGGCGATAATCCATCTCCTCCAGGGCTTTGTTTACTTTTTCCAATGCTGCTTTAGACACATTAGGACGATTGTGAAGCACACGGTCGACAGTACCTGTCGATACACCTGCGCGTGCGGCAATGTCCTTAATCGTAATATTTTCCTTTGCCATAATCTCAGATTTTTGTGCAAAGGTACAAATAATTTCCGATTCTCCAAACATCTTGGTCAATTATTTGTCCCGAAATCGTTTCCGTAAGTTTTTTGCCACAAAACCTGCTAAAAATTTGCGTGACTCAAAAAATCTTCATATCTTTGCCCAACAAACGAACAAAATAAGTTGAAAATATATCAAAAAAATCAAACAAAGCAATGGCAAAAATTGTAACTTTGGGCGAAATTATGCTTCGCCTCTCGCCTCAGGGCAACGACCGTTTCATTCAGAGTGAGTCATTCCGCATCATCCCTGGTGGTGGTGAGGCTAACGTAGCAATTTCGGTGGCCAACTACGGTCACGAGGCTTACTTCGTATCTAAGTTGCCTAAGCACGAAATCGGACAGATTGCAGTTAACGCACTTCGTCGTTATGGTGTAAACACCCAGTTCGTTGCTCGTGGTGGCGACCGTGTAGGTTTGTACTATGCTGAGACAGGTGCTTCAATGCGTCCATCAAAGGTTATTTACGACCGTGCTCATTCATCAATCGCCGAGGCCGATCCTTCAGATTTCGATTTCGACGCTATCATGGAGGGTGCTGCCTGGTTCCACTGGAGTGGTATCACCCCAGCTATCAGCGATAAGGCTGCCGAGCTCACCAAGCTGGCTTGTGAGGCTGCAAAGCGCCATGGTGTAACAGTATCAGTTGACCTGAACTTCCGTAAGAAGCTGTGGACCAGCGAGAAGGCCATTTCAATCATGCGTCCATTGATGAAATATGTTGATGTTTGTATTGGTAACGAAGAGGATGCTGAGCTTTGTCTCGGATTCAAGCCCGATGCTGATGTAGAGGGTGGTCAGACCGATGCAGCCGGTTACGAGGGCATCTTCAAGCAGATGATGCAGGAGTTTGGTTTCAAGTATGTTGTTTCTACACTCCGCGAGAGCTACAGCGCAACCTTCAATGGTTGGAAGGCTCTTATCTATAATGGTAAGGAGTTCTACCAGAGCAAGCGCTACGAGATTAATCCAATCATCGACCGTGTTGGTGGTGGCGACTCTTTCTCAGGTGGTTTGATTCATGGTCTGCTCACCAAGGCTACTCAGGGCGAGGCTCTCGAGTTTGCTGTTGCTGCTTCGGCTCTGAAGCACACTATCAATGGCGACTTCAATCTGGTATCAGTTGACGAGGTTGAGAGTTTGGCTGGTGGTAATGCCAATGGACGTGTACAGCGTTAATTGTAAATTGAAAATTGAAGATTGACAATTATGGCAAAGTTTGATAAATTGCAGGTGATGGCAAAGATTGCCGCAGCACCTATGGTTCCTGTTTTCTATAACAAGGACGTCGAAGTTTGTAAGAATGTAGTAAAGGCTTGCTACGAGGGTGGTGTTCGTGCTTTCGAGTTCACTAACCGTGGCGACTTTGCTCAGGAGGTATTTGGCGAGCTGGTAAAGTGGGCCGATAAGGAGTGCCCTGAGCTGGCTCTGGGTATCGGTTCAGTTGTTGATGCCCCCACAGCAGCTATGTACCTGCAGCTGGGTGCCTGCTTCGTTGTAGGTCCTCTGTTCAACCCCGAGATTGCGCCTGTATGTAATCGTCGTCTGGTTCCATACTGCCCAGGCTGTATGACCGTTAGCGAGATTGGTAAGGCTCAGGAGTTGGGTTGCGACCTCACCAAGGTATTCCCTGGCGATGTAGTAGGTCCTAACATGGTTAAGGGTCTGAAGGCTCCAATGCCTTGGTCGAAGATCATGGTTACTGGTGGTGTTGCTCCTGAGGAGGAGAACCTCACTAAGTGGTTCAAGGCAGGTGTTTACTGCGTTGGTATGGGCTCAAAGCTCTTCCCAAGCGATAAGGTTAAGGCCGGCGATTGGCAGTATGTTACCGATAAGTGCAAAGAGGCACTCGGTTACATCGCTAAGGCCCGTGCTTAATACAATATCATCCCTCTCGCTCCGAAAAAGTGAGCGAGGGGGATTCGTTTTTTAACTAACATGAAATTCTGGCTATTCATATTATCAACCATCTTGATCTCAGCTTGTGCACGCCCTGATAGGCAAGCGGTCGACAAGCTGAATTCTCAATCCTATGCCTATCACTATCGTAATCTCGACTCTACCGAAGCCATTGCACGCCGTTCGTACGAACTGGCAGCCAACTATCCAGCTGGTCGTGCAGAGGCTCTCAACAATATGGCTTTCGTCAACATTGTACGTATGCGTTACAATGATGCCGAACAGCAATTAAACGATGTTATCGAAACAACCGATAACCAGCTGCAGCACCTGATAGCTTACGTTCAGCAGATGCGCCTTTGTCAGCGCCGCTCTAATAACCGTGCTTTCCACGAGTTCCGTGAGATGGCCGACCGTACCATGCAGCGTATCAACGAAGAGCGCAACCAGCTTACCGAGCGCGACGAACGTTTGCTGCTGTATGCCGAAACCGAATATGCCATCGTAAACTCTACCTACTATTATTATGTAGGACTCGAACAGCAGTCGATTGATGCACTTAATGCCATCAATCCCGAAGAAGTACAGCGCGATACAGCACAGTACCTCAACTATCTGTATAACATCGGTGCCGGTGGTATTATCACACAGGGAACCCAACAGGAGATTAACCAAGAGGAGTTCGATAAGCTGATGCGCTGCTTCCTCACGGCACGTAAAGGCGATTACCCATATTTTGCCGCCAATGCCCTTGAGGCCCTTTCAGAGCATCTGATGGATCCCACATATCGTCGTCAACTGATCGACGATAACCTGCCAGCTTTCAAGTTTATCAATCCCTTAGGGGTAGAAGAGGAGGTTCTGCCAGGCTTCCTGGCCGAGAAC
>Ga0265298_10008057_pt1 | contig 12694 bp, 9 predicted proteins | sample AusTroGonzalo_MG_3_FD_193486 | JGI IMG/M metagenome (GOLD analysis project Ga0265298, IMG submission 193486) | Bovine rumen microbial communities from tropical cattle in Woodstock, Queensland, Australia - Gonzalo_01 | ecosystem: Host-associated > Mammals > Digestive system > Stomach > Rumen ... | reverse complement strand
ACGGCTTCGTCGGCAGCTTCGACTTCAAGCCGATCCTGCCATGCGCGTCCGCCGCGCACATCTACCGAAAGCGCCGCGTGAGCGCGGAGGCGTTTACGAGCTTCGAGCTGACGTTCGACGAAAACTTCAAGGACTGGAAGAAGGTCTTGGACGAGCATTATGTGAGGGGCGTCACGCACATCGTCTATAACACCTTCACGCACAACCCCGTCATCGGAGGCAAGCCGCCGTCTTCGAGCTACGGTGACGCCATCGGCTCTCCGTTCCTGCGCGAGCAGACGTGGTGGCCGTATTTGAAACACTTTTCCAAGTACATTGAGCGTTGCGGACGCGAACTGGAACGCGGCGTTCCGGCGGTTGACATCCTCATGTACCTTGGCGACGACGTGAACCACAAGCCGTCGGAGAGCAAACTGCTCTTCGGCAACCGATACAAGTATGACTACCTCAACAACGACGTGCTGATGAACGCGCTGGATGTTGCGGTCGCGACGAAGAGCGACCCTCCCGGTGCGGGTGTAAGACTGGTCGTCGGTGCGTGTCCGGGTTGCGAACCGCAGACTGAGATGCCGACGTATCGCGTTCTCTGGATCCCGAAAGGGACGTTCCTTCTCCCGGCGACCGAGGCGAAGATTGCCGCGCTTGCGAAGAAGGGGGCGCGCGTCGTGCGCGGCGACTTCGAGCCGGACTGGCCGTCGCCGGTGAAGGCGATGCTGGGCATAGAGCCGTCCAGTTTGCGCGGCTGGTATCAGCGCCGCGACGGCGACGAGAACATTTTCTTCGTGGTTGAAGAGAACGGACGTTCAGCGTTCTACCGCGTAAAGAATGGGCAGATCATCGTTTTCGATCCCGTCACGGGAGGGACGGGATCTGTCCAGTCCTCGGTCGCGACAAAGCGCGACCTTCCCGCTACATGTGCGCAAATAACGCTTAAGCCCCTTGAGGACTATCCCATCCGTGCAACGAAGCGCATCTATGAAGGAACGTTCATGATCACAAATACGGCGTCTGTCCGTCTTGACCTTGGAAGGGTGCGCGATTGGGCGACGGTGTATGTGAACGGGCGAAAGGCGGCTGACTTGTGGTGCGAGCCGTATGCGTGCGACATTTCGCAGTTTGTGGAGAAGGGGCGGTCCGCCTCAATTCGCGTAGAAGTTGTTTCGACATGGTACAACGCGCTTGTGGAAGATGCCAAGCTCCTCGAAAAGGATCGCCGTACATGGACGCTCTTTGGCCCGAAAGCCGACGCGAAGTATCACGATGCCGGACTCCTCGGCCCAGTCAGGCTTGAATTCTAGCCAAAGTGCCGCCGCCGATTGACTTGCGCGGCGGAATCCGATATAATGCGCGGCACGACAACAGACGATGAAAACCGCGCTCTCTCTGCTCATGCTTTCGCTGGCGCTGTGCGGCGCCGCTGCGGACGACGAGACCAGCCGCTACGCCGGCCGGGACGACCCCGTTTTGCCGCTTGTCTCCCCCGAGACACGAGTGAAGGCCATACGCGACCTGAAGCGCTGCGACCGCCGGGCTAAGAACTTCAACATCTCCCTGAACCGGGGGAAGATGGAGAAGCTGAAAGGCGACAGGCTGTTCAAGGTGCTTGCAGCCTACGACAGGTTCCTCGCCATCCTCGAGACGCTGCCGGAGGATTTCGTCAAGGCATGCAGAATATCGACGGTCTGGTTCAGCGACGAGATCGTGGACATGGAAGGCAAGGGCATCGGCGGCGTGGCTTCTGGCGAGGGAATCGAACTGCCCCTGTCCTTCGCCACCGGCGTCGTGTACCACGAGATGTTCCACAAATTCGAGGGCAGCCAGATCTCGCCCGCCGACAAAAAGGAATGGGAGGAGTGCAATCCTGACGGCTTCATATACACGGGCAGCAAGTGGGCGGCCTTCACCAGCTTCATGGACAAGAAGCGACGCGAGAAGTTCCAGAAGCGCCTGGCGGCGGGGAAGGAGAAGTCGGTCGCGCAGCAGCAGGAGAAGTCGCGCACGGCGAAGGAAAAGAAGAAGATCGCCGAAAACAACTCGAACCCCGACGTCCAAGCGGCGTTCATAAACGCATACGCGCAGACCACGCCGGCCGAAGACCGCGCCGAGGTGTTCCGCTGCATGATGGAGGACGGCCCGCGCTTTCTGCGGCTTGCGGTCCAGAGCGAGCACATGATGAAGAAACTGGAGTGGATGGTCAGGGTCACCGGCACGAAAAAATACCTCGGGACCGGCTTCTGGGAAGACCGCGCGCGCGTTTCAAGACTCGCGGCGGCGTCCGGCAGCGAAATCCAGGACACGGAGAACTGGAGGCAGGAGTCCCCGGAGAAGGCGGGCTTCGACGGCAAGCGCCTTGCGCTGACGGACAAGCTCGTAAGACGGCTCAACATGGGCACGACCGGTCTTATGGTCGTAGTCGGGGGGAAGACCATCTACGAATACGGCGACGTGCGCGAGGTGTCGGACGTGTCGTTGATAACGCCGAGCATAGTCTCCATGCTCTACGGGAAGTACGTCGCGCAGTACAAGATAGACCTCGACGAGACGCTTGAGGACATCGGGATAGACGACGTCGGCGGGCTTCTGCCGCGCGAGCGCAAGGCGACGGTGCGGGATGTGCTCTCATGCCGCTCCGGCTGCTATCACCGCTCGTCCGACGGCGCCGCCGGGAGCCAGCCTTCGCTTGAGCGAGGCAGCCGACTCCCCGGCTCGGAGTTCGCATACAACAGCTGGGACTTCAACGTCGCGGCCTCGATCTTCGAGAAGAAGACCGGGATGACGGTCATCGACGCCTTTGCCAAGGACTTCGCAATTCCGCTAGGGCTTCAGGACTGGGATGCGTCGCGGCAGATCACGAGAGGCGACGCGGCGGTCTCCGTGCATGAAAGCGTGTCGTTCTGCCTTTCGACGCGGGACATGGCCCGTCTCGGCGAGGTCATGCTGCGGAAAGGGCGCTGGGGCGGCTTCCAGCTTATGCCCGCCCGGTGGATCGACGAGTCCACGAAGAAGACGACGAAATTCAAGAGCGGCGGCGGCTACGGCTACTTCTGGTGGGTCGAGGACGAGAACCAGGAGCCGGCCGTGTACGAGGGGGCGTTCTCGGCGCGCGGGCTCTGGGGCCAGCGGATAACGGTGATCCCGAAGCTGGACATGGTCGTCGCGCACAAGTCGTCCGGCAACCGGTACCGTCCGACGAGCGGCCGAGACTACAGGATGCTGCTCAAGCTGATCGTCACGTCCAGGTTGGAGACGGACTGAAGGGGCGCATCAGCCGACTACGAGCTCTTCTGCGGGGAAGCGGAGCTTTCGCGTCGATTCGCGGTCGCCGATCATCATAACCACCGTGAGTGCGCCGAGGCGTCCCACGAACATCGCGGCCATTATGACGCACTTGCCGGCGAACGAGAGGTCCCGAGTGGTGGAGCCGACCGAGAGACCGGTCGTCGTTATGGCCGACATGGCCTCGAACGCCAGCGACTCAAACGACGACGCGCCCTTCGCGAGCGCGGAGGATTCCGTGACGAGCAGCGCGCTCGTCACAAGCGCGGCGAACGCGGCGAGGGCCATCGGGATGACTATCGACTCGCGCACGATGTCGGTCGGGATCGAGCGCTTCATCACGACGGTCTCTGTCTCGCCGCGGCACATCGCGGCGGCGGTGCAGAGGAGGACCGCGAACGTCGTGAGCTTTATGCCGGCCGCGGCCGACCCAGGCGCGCCGCCGACGAACATGAGCAGCATGTACGCGAATCGCGTGACGGGGGAGAGCGACTCCGTGGGCGTCACGGAGAATCCGCAGGTCCGCGGCGTGACAGCCTGGTAGAAGCCGACGAAAAGCTTCTTGGCCGTCGGCATCCCCTTTAGGGCGCCGTTCCACTCCGCCGCGAGATAGACGGCGTAGGCCAGCGCGAGGAGGTACAGCGTGAACTTAAGGACGACCTTCGTGTGCAGGGTGAGGCGGCCCTTCCCGCCGCCGGAACGGCGCGAGAACCTGTACGTGCAGAGGTTGTAGATCGTGAGGAACCCGAGTCCGCCCAGAATGGTCTCCGCCGCCATCACGCAGAGGAAGAACGAGTCGTCGGAGAACGACGCGAGCGAGTCGGGGAGCAGTCCGAACCCGGCGTTGCAGAAGCCCATCACCGAGTAGAACACGCTTTCGTACACCGTTCCGAAGTGGAAGTACAGCGCGACGGCGCACACGGCCTCTATCGACAGCATCGAGCCGACCGTCCAGCAGATGAGGCTCTTGAGGCCCTTGATCTGCGCGACGCCGTACGCATTCATGAGCGAGAACTCGCGGCTGAGCGAGAGCCGCCTGCCGACTGCTATGAGCAGGAACGTTCCGCACGTCATGAGGCCGAGGCAGCCCACCTCCACCAGCACGAGAAGGACGATCTGTCCTGCGAAGCTGAACGTCGAGCCGATGTCAACTATAGTCAGGCCTGTCACGCACAGCGCTGAGAAGGACGTGAAGAGCGAGTCCATCGCGCCGCCGCACTGTCCGTCCGCCCTGGCCCACGGACATGCCAGCACGACCGCGCCTAGCGCTATGAGCGCGAGAAAACCGTACGCGATGGACGAGCGGGCGTTCACCTAGCGGCGCCTTTTGAACGTGGCGCGCTCCTTGAGCCACACGGCCCAGGTGGCGAATTCGTAGAGGAGGCAGAGCGGGATCGCCATGACGATCTGGCTCATCGGGTCCGGCGGGGTGAGCAGCATCGAGAGGACGAACGACAGCACTATCGCTATGCGCCGCTTGGAGCGCAGGGCTTCGCTCGTTATGATGCCGAACCAGCCTAGGACGAAGATGGCGAGCGGCAGCTGAAACACGAGGCCGAACGCGAAGAGGGTCTTCAGTATTACGGGCATGTAGTCTGACGCGAAGTAGAAGTCGCTCTCCATGCCCATCCACTCGTTTATCGCCTTGAAAGTCTTGAGCATGACCGGCAGCGTCTCGCGGTACGCGAGCCACACGCCTGATATGAAGAACCCGGTGCCTATGGACAGGATCGTGAGGAGGACGACTTTCTCGCGCTTGGTGAGCGCGGGGAAGACGAAGCGCATTATGGCGAAGGCGACCAGCGGGAAGCTCAGGGCTGAGCCACCCCAGAACGCGATCTGAAGCCCGACGGAGATCCCGTCAACGGGACCGCGCGCGGCGAGGGGCTGGCCGGTCTCCGCCGCGCAGTAAACGTCCATCGGGCTCTTGAGCCAGTTGAATATGTGGTTGGAGAAGCATCCGCAGATTATGACGCACACGACCCAGGCGACGCCTGCGAAGATGAACATGTCCCGGAGCGCCATCAGGTGCTCGAGAAGCGGGCGCGGCGGGTCGTTCCGCTGATCAGGGTTTTTTATCAGCGATATCGCCATCCGTCTTGTCTCCTGGCGCCGCCGCAGCGGGATTCTCCGGATTATTCGGATTTTCCGGAGTTTCCGGATTGTCCGGGGCGTCCGGAGTTTCCGGACTGTCCGGCTCGTCCATGCCGTATGTCGGATCCATGTATTCCGTCTCGTCCGGATTATCCTGGAATTCCGAACTGTCCGGCGTGCCCGGATCGTCCTTGCTCTCCGACCCCTCCGGATTCTCCGGCGCGTCGTCCTGCGGCAGCTTGAACGCCTCGTCAACGCCTGACGTCACTTCGTTCGCCGCCTTGTCGAACTCGGTCTCCATGTCCATCAGCTGGCGCTTGAAGCTGTCGGCCGCGCGCCTGAGCTTTGCGTAGAAGTTGCCGAGCTTGCGCGCCGTGGACGGGAGCTTCTGCGGGCCTACTACAATCAAGACAACGGCGAGCAGAATGAACCACTCGCCGAAGCCGACGCTGTCGAATATGAAGGCCAGCATGAAAGCCAGCAAGGCGGACTACTTCTTCCAGATGACGAACTCGCCGCGGCGGTTCTGCGACCAGACGGCCTCGCCCGTGCCTTCGACGGCGGGATTCGTCTCGCCGCGGCTGATCGTCTCCATGCGGTCGCGGGAGATGCCGTTCTGCGAGAGGAAGTTGCTTATGATGATGGCGCGGTCCTCGCCGAGCGAAAGGTTGTACTCGTTGGAGCCGCGCTCGTCGCAGTTGCCCTCGATGGACACGACGCGGTCGGGGTTCTCCTGGAGGTGGCGTGCGACGGCCTCGACCTTGCCGAGCTGGTCGGGCTTGATCACGGTCGCGTCGAAGCCGAAGTAAACCGGCTCGAAGTTCACGTCGGTGCAGAGCGCGTAGCCGCGGTCCTTGAACGACTTGCCGCCGTTCGCAAGGTCCGAAAGCGGAATCTGCTGGAGGTTGTCGAGACCGGAGGACACCTCGGAATCCATGTCGGACACGCCGTTGAGCCCGTCCTTGCCGTCTTTGCCGTCATTGGCCTTGTCGTAGCGGCAGCCGCCCGTCGCAACCGCGATTACCGTCGCCAGAACCGCCGCACCAGTAGAGAATTTCATTCGTCTGCTCCTTCAGTTTTCTCTTGTCCAGCGGCCCTGGCACCACGCCCGAACCGCATTTGTGCAATATGATACCGAATATTCCGTTGAAAATCAAGTGCCGACTGTAGAATTTTTGGTATACTATGCGGCATGAAGATCGGGAAATACGAAGTCGTCAAGCTCCTGGGCAAGGGCGGCATGAGCGAGGTCTATGAGGTGGAGGATTCGTTCCTCGGCGTCCACAGGGCGCTCAAGGCGTATTCCTACGCAGGCGACGATCCCGACGTGAGGCGGCGGTTCGTAAACGAGGGGAAGATCCTCGCGAGGCTGTCGCACCCGCGGATAGTGAGGGTGTTCGACATCGGCGAGTCGGAGGGGCGCCCGTTTTTCGTGATGGACCTGGTGCTGGACGCCGACGGCTCTCCGCGTTCGCTTGCGGACCTGCCTGACGGCTCCGCGGACGAAGACATGATCGGCAGATGGTACGACGACGTGCGCGACGCGCTGTCCTACATCCACGCCTGCGGAATCGTGCACCGCGACCTCAAGCTCCAGAACGTGATGGTCGGGCCGGACGGACACGCAGTCCTGACCGATTTCGGCATATCGCGCACGTTCCTTCCCGAAGGGGCAGAGGAGAGCCAGCCCCTGGACGTCGTCAACACGATCGCGCGGCTCCGCGACGGGAGGACCCCTGTCATGGGGTCCGTCGGGTACATGGCTCCCGAACTCGAAATGGGCCTCAAGGCGACGCCGCAGTCGGACTGGTACGCGCTTGGCGTCATGACCTACCGCCTTCTCACCGGCACGTGGTGCGACTCACGCACCGACATAGCCGCCACGCTGGAAACGTTCGACCCGGCGTGGCGCACGATAATGCCGAAGCTGCTGCACTCGAACCCCGACGGACGCGAGTGCCCGTCTTTTGCCGAAGAGCGCGCCGCCGCGAGGGAACGCGCCGAAGCGGCGGCGGAAAAGCGCCTTGTCAACGCGCGGATGCGCGGGCGTCTCGCCAGGCACGTCGCAAGATACACCGCCGCCGCGCTGATTCTTGCCACGCTGGCGGCGGGATACCTTGGCCTCGGGCTTTCACGGACGAAGAAGGAGTCTGCGGCAAGGTGCGCCGACATCTCGGCCAGGCTCGAAAAAGCCGAAACCCTGCTTTCCTATCCCACATTCGCCGACATATTCCCGGACGTGGAATGGTCGGCCGGCACTGGAGGCGGAGAATCGGCCGACACCGAAGACGGAGAATCAGCCGACACCGAAGACGGAGAATCAGCCGACACCGAAGACGGGGAGGCGAAATACAGGGTCTCCCTCAACGCGCAGGCTGACGCATGGGCCCTCACCCATGCCATCTTCGACGACCTTCATTCGGAAAAGATATCGTTTGACGAAGCTCTCGCGGCCATGCGGTTTGTGCAGAGAAAGGTGATGAAAACCGAAGAGGAATCCATATTGGGCGACGAATACGAGTGCTGCAGCGAAGATGAAGAAAGGATGGCTCTGTTCAAGAGCGCGGTGAAGCGGATGATTAAGTTCGGCCACAAACTGAAGGCGCTCGGCATTGACACCTCCAAGTCCACGGCGGATGAATATGCAGAAAATGACGATGATTCTGAGAAATAATGAAAGTTTTAAAAATATTTAAAAAAGTTTGTCATCGTCACTGCCATTGCGCATATACTAGTCATGGTTGAACTTGTTGCATGAACCGAAGCGAATCCTTGTCGCTTCGGTTTTGTGCTTTATCGAACAGGAGGCAGCAATGGGGTTTCTCCAGGACATAGCGGCGATAGACCGCGCTCTCAAGAAGGAGTTCAAGGCGCACAAGGCGCCTATAATCGAATTGATTCAGGCGCAGACGCACGATCCCTTCAAGGTTCTGGTGGGGACGATACTCTCGGCGAGGACAAAGGACGCTTGCACCGCAGGAGCGGTACGGCGGCTGTTCGCGGCCGGCGGCGGTACACTTGATGGGCTTGACGCGATTCCGCTCCGGGAGCTTGAGAAGCTGATTTATCCTGTTGGTTTCTTTCGCGACAAGGCCCGCCATCTGAAGGCGCTTCCGGGCGTTCTGCGCAAAAAGTTCGCGGGTCGGCTTCCGTCAACGGTCGAGGAGCTGTGCGAACTGCCGGGCGTGGGCAGGAAGACGGCGAACCTGACAGTCGCCGTCGGATTCGACCTGCCGGCGATATGCGTCGATGTACACGTCCACAGGATATGCAACCGGCTGGGGATAGTGAAGACGTCGAAGCCGGTGGAGACCGAGATGCGCCTTCGGGAAATTCTGCCGGTGAAGTACTGGAAGACGTGGAACAGCCATCTCGTCTCGTTCGGGCAGACGCGCTGCGATGGCGTGAGGCCCAAGTGCGGCGGATGCCCGATTTCGCGTTTCTGCGGTCGGGGGCAATGCAAAGCGTAGATTTTTTTGGTATAATATCCGTCAACATGAATCTTCTGAAGAAAATATTCGGGACGAAGAACGACCGCGAACTGAAGAAACTGTGGCCGATTGTCCACGAGGTGAACAGGATCGAGGCGGGGTACCAGTCGAAGGGGCTTTCCGACGAGGACTATCCCAGGATGACACAGGGGTTCAAGGAGCGCGTCGCGAAGGGCGAGTCGCTTGACGCCATCCTGCCCGAGGCGTACGCGCTCGTGAAGAACGCCTGCCGCCGTCTCGTGGGCACGACCGCCGAGGTGTGCGGCCACACCCTCACTTGGAACATGGTCCCGTTCGACGTGCAGATCATGGGCGGCATAGTCCTGCACAGGGGCGCGATATCCGAGATGCAGACCGGCGAGGGCAAGACGCTCGTCGCGACGTTCCCGCTGTACCTGAACGCGCTTTCCGGGAAGAACGTCCAGCTCGTGACCGTCAACGACTACCTCGCGCGGCGCGACGCGGCGTGGATGGGCCACCTCTACAAGTTCCTCGGCCTCACCGTCGGCTGCATACAGAACTCGATGGACTCCGACGAGCGCAGGGAGCAGTACAAGTGCGACATAACCTACGGGACGAACAGCGAGTTCGGCTTCGACTACCTGCGCGACAACGGCATGGCGCAGCGTCCCGAGCAGGTCGTGCAGAACGGCCACCACTTCGCGATCGTGGACGAGGTTGACTCGATCCTGATCGACGAGGCGAGGACGCCGCTCATCATCTCCGGCCCGGCGACGGTCTCGACGAGCCACGTCTATCAGGAGATACGCCCGATGGTGGACGCGATAGTGCGCGTCCAGTCCGCGCAGTGCAACGACCTCGTCCGCGAGGCGAAGGAGGCGTGGGACGCGAAGGACCTCGACACGGTCCGCGACCGCATATACCAGGTTTACCACTCGATGCCGAAGCACAAGCAGCTGATGCACCTCCTCGAGAACGCGGAGATCCGGAAGATCCACGAGGACGGCGAGCTGCAGATGCTCTCCGAGATGCGCAAGGAGCACGCGAGGGCCCTGAAGGAGTCGCTCTGCTTCACAATCGACGAGCGCACGCGCGAGGTCGCGCTGACGGACAAGGGGTGCGAGAAGATATGCCCCTCGGACCCGAAGCTCTTCGTCCTGCCGGACATCGCCTCCGAGATGAGCGCGATAGACGGCGACCAGACGCTTTCCGCGGCGGAGCGCGCCGACCGCCGCCGCGCGGCGCAGGCGAACTTCATGGAGAAGAGCGACCGCGTCCACGTCGTGAACCAGCTCCTGCGGGCGTACTGCCTGTACGAGAAGGACGTGGACTACGTCGTCCAGGACAACCACGTGTACATCGTGGACGAGTTCACGGGCCGCGTCCTGCCCGGCCGCCGCTGGTCCGACGGGCTTCACCAGGCCGTCGAGGCCAAGGAGGGCGTCGAGATCGAGAAGGAGTCGCAGACTCTCGCCACGATCACGATCCAGAACTACTTCAGGCTCTACGAGAAGCTCTCCGGCATGACCGGCACGGCCGAGACGGAGGCTCGCGAGTTCAAGGACATCTACAAGCTCGACGTCGTCTCGATACCGACCAACAAGCCCGTCAACCGCACGGACGGCAACGACCAGATATACAGGACGCAGCGCGAGAAGTACAAGGCGATAGTCGCTGACGTCGCCCGCCGCCACGAGCTGGGGCAGCCGATCCTGCTGGGCACGGTCACGGTCGATACCTCCGAGATCCTTTCGAGGATGCTCAAGATCGCGAAGATCCCGCACGAGGTCCTGAACGCGAAGAACCACGCCCGCGAAGCCGAGATCGTCGCGCTCGCAGGGCAGAAGGGCGCAGTCACGATCGCGACGAACATGGCGGGCCGCGGAACGGACATCAAGCTCGGCGAGGGCGTTACGGAGCTGGGCGGCCTGCACGTCATCGGCTCCGAGCGCCACGAGTCGCGGCGCATAGACCGGCAGCTGCGCGGGCGCTGCTCTCGTCAGGGCGATCCCGGGTCGTCTCAGTTCTTCATCTCGCTCGAAGACCAGCTCATGCGCCTCTTCGGCTCGCAGAGGATCGCGGGCCTCATGCAGCGTCTCGGCCTCAAGGAGGGCGAGGTGATGGAGCACCGCTGGCTCAACCGCTCCGTCGAGACCGCCCAGCGCCGCGTCGAGCAGCAGCACTACGCCGTCCGCAAGAGGACGCTCGAGTACGACGACGTGATGAACAAGCAGCGCGCCGTCGTGTACGAGCTGCGCGGGCGCGTCCTGAACGGCGACAAGGACGCCGTCCACGGGCTCGTCCTCGACGTCATAAACGACCTCGTCAGGACCCAGTGCGACAGATACCTCTCGAGCGAGAAGGACTCGGAGATACCGGACTTCCTCGCGTGGCTGGGGGTGACCTTCCCGGTGTCGGTGACGGAGGCCGAGCTCAAGCCCCTCGCAGGCAAGCCGGAGGAGGCCGGCGACCTCGTGTACGCCCGCGTCGAGGAGGCCTACGAGTCCAAGTGCGCCGGCGAAGACCAGGAGACTCTTCCGTTCATGGAGCGCGGCGTCTTCCTGAGCGTCATAGACCGCGAATGGCAGGACTACCTGAGGGCGATGGACGACCTGAGGCACGGGGTGAACCTCCGCGCATACGGGCAGCGTGACCCGCTGATCGAATACAAGAAGGAAGCCTTCGGGATGTTCGAGCAGCTGATGAACGCCATCAAGACGAAGGTCGTCGCGAGCGAGTTCAGGAGCGCGACCGCGACAAGCCTGAGGCGGATGTTCGCCGCGATGGAGGAGGCGAAGCGCCGCGCGAGGACGAACGAGGACTCGATATCTGTTGACGGCGACCGCGCAGTCCCGTCGCCCGCCGCGCCGAGGAAGGTCAGCGCCGAGGAGGCCGACGCCAACAAGAAGGCGATCGCGGACGTGTTCGCGTCGATGATGTCGCGTCCGTCGCGCGCCGTTCCCGTCGCGCCCGTGCCTGCGCCGGCGGCTCCGGCGCCGCGCCACGACGCCGTCGGGCGGAACGACCCGTGCCCGTGCGGCAGCGGCAAGAAGTACAAGAAGTGCTGCGGGAGGAACGTCGCATGACTACCGCGATAATAGTGGCCGCAGGGAAGTCCTCCCGCATGGGGACTGGCGTGGACAAGGCGTTCCTGAGCCTCCTCGGCCGCCCCGTGGTGGCATGGTCGCTGCTGGCGTTCGAGCGCTGTCCCGACATCGACAGGATCGTCCTCGTGGTCAGGAAGGACCAGCTCGTCGCGTCCAAGGCGGTTGTCAAGATGTTCGGGATATCCAAGCTGCAGGCGATAGTCGCCGGCGGCGCGAAGAGGCAGGACTCCGTGAAGGCGGGACTCGACGCATGCGACGCAGACACGCGGCGTGTCGTCGTCCACGATGGCGCCAGGCCCTGCGTGGCGGCGGAGACGATCTCGGCCGCGGTCGCCGCGCTCAAGGGCGGCGCGACGGCGGTCGTCGTCGGCCGCAGGATGACTGACGCCGTGAAGCGCGTCGAGCGCGGTGCGACGGTCTCGAAGAGCGAGGACCGGGAGAAGCTCTGGGCCGTGCAGACCCCGCAGGCGTTCCAGTTCAGGACGATCAAGTCCGCATACGCCGCGCTCGGCAAGAGGGAAGTGGACGACGACGCGGAGGCCGCGGAGCTCAACGGCGAGACGGTGAAGATACTGGAGAGCAGGCTCCCCAATCCCAAGATAACGACCGTGGAGGACCTCCAGTTCGCGGGCAGCCTTTTGAAGTGACATGGGAAAGAAAATCGCAATCCTGGGCGACATACACGCCAACATCGACGCGCTGAACGTCGTCCTCGACGACTGCCGCTCGCAGGGCGTGGACGAATACCTCTGCACGGGCGACGTC
>Ga0265298_10008056_pt1 | contig 12695 bp, 17 predicted proteins | sample AusTroGonzalo_MG_3_FD_193486 | JGI IMG/M metagenome (GOLD analysis project Ga0265298, IMG submission 193486) | Bovine rumen microbial communities from tropical cattle in Woodstock, Queensland, Australia - Gonzalo_01 | ecosystem: Host-associated > Mammals > Digestive system > Stomach > Rumen ... | reverse complement strand
GACGCGTTTTCGCTCTCCGGCGTCGGCGAGCTGATGCGGCAGATCGCGGCGATGCAGGACGTCAATCCCGCGCTGCGCGTCTCCGGCGTGCTGGTGACGCAATTTGACGGGACGACCGTGGCGCTGGAGACCGTGGAGGCGCTGCGGCAGAGCGCGGTGCCGATCTTTAACGCGATGATCCACCGCGCGACGGCGGTCGACCGCTCTACATTTGAGCACAAGCCGCTGCGCGATTCGTCCGGGTCCTACGCGCAGCGCGTGGCGGACGATTACAAGGCGCTGGTGGACGAGTATTTGAAGGGAGGCGCTGAGAATGGCTGAAAAGAAAGGGTTTTCCTTGCGCGATCAGATCGGCGCGGCGGTCGGCAGCGCGAGCATTGCGGCGATGGGGACAGTCGGCGTGAATGCCGAGAGGACGATCGAGACGATCACGGGCGAGATCCTGCAACTTAAGACCGACGCCGGCAATGCTATCATTGGCATCGGTCAAAGGCTGATCGAGGCGAAGGAGCTTCTGCCGCACGGTGAGTGGCTGCCGTGGCTCAATGACCAGGTCGAATTTTCTGAGCGGACTGCGCAGGATTTCATGAGGTTGGCCCGCGAGTGGTCAAATCCGCAAACGCTTGCGGATTTCGGCAAGGCAAAGGCCTTGAAGCTGCTTCTTCTTCCGTCAGCCGAGCGCGAGGAGTTTATGCAGACGCACGACGTGCCGAACATGAGCACCCGCGAGCTGGAGGACGCGATCCGCGAGCGCGATGAGGCGCGGAAGCGCGCGGAGGACGCGGAAAAGCGCATTGAGCTGGTCGAAGCCGAGCGTGATTGCGCGTCAGCGTCTGCCGACAAGCTCAAAGAGCGCGTGAAGGAGCTGGAGTCTCGCCCGGTGGACGTTGCTGTACAGGTGGACGAGGAGGCGTGCCGGAAGGCGGCGGACGAGGCGCGGCGCGCCACTGTCGAGGAATGGCAGAAAAAGGCGGCGAAGCTCGCCGATAATCTCGCAAAGGCGGAACAGAAGCTCAAGGACGCCAAGGAAAAGGCGGCGAAGCAGAAAGCGGACGCCGAGGCAGGACAGGCCGCGAGCGCGGAGCTGGAGGCGGCGAAGAAAGCCGAGGCGGAGGCCAAGGCGGAGGCGGAGAGGCTGCGCGAGGAGCTGGAGGCGGCAAAGAGAGAAGCAAAAAAGTCCTCTGTCACCGGCGACGCCGAACTCGCGACGTTTCGGCTGCTTTTTGAGGGCGTGCAGGGAGACATCAACAAGATGCATGGGATCCTGCTCAAGGTGCGCGGGCGCGACGAGGCGCTTGCGGGCAAGCTGACGGCGGCGCTGGGCGCGCTTGCCGAGAAGGTGAAGGAGGCGGCGAAATGAGCGAGGCAATCGACAAGCTGCGGGCGCAGCAGAAGAAAGTTCCGGAGCGTTCGCCGCAGTGGATGGTGGCGGAGCAGCTGATCGACATTTGCCGACACGAGCCGGAGAGCGCTGAGCTGATCGCGAAGGATCTCGACGTCAAGGAAATGTCGATCGTCGAGGCGGAGAAGCAAATCAAGGCGTTTGCCGATAAGCACAAGAGCGGAGGCTTTGCCTGCGTGACGCCCGCGGAGGCGGACGGCATCCTACGGAAATTTTACGGGCTGCCTGAGGCGCAGCGCGAGGACGATATCCCGGAGACGGACGGAAAAGTCATTGACCTGATGGATTTTCTGGGGTGACGGCTATGACAATCGAGCAAATTGTGAAGAAACTGCCCATGAGACCGCGAAAGGGCATGGCGGACGCCGCGCAGCATAGACCGGAGCTGGGGCCGGAGTTTTCGACCTACAAGCGCGTGAGCCGTGCCTATGCGGACGCCTGCTCGATCGACGTCGGCTGGCCGCTGGACGACGTGGAGCCTGCCAAGGGCTGGGCGGCGGAGTGTCACTGCGGCGTGTGCGGCGAGACGTGGTACGCGGGGTACCGGCGCGAGCGCGGGATCTCGCTGATCATCGGCGAGGATGATATCCCATACTGTGGGCTGGCGGACGAGTATGACGAGATGGCGGTGCCGATCGACGAGGGCGAGACATTAGAGTGCCCGATGTGCGGCGCGGAAACGACGCTGATCCATGCAAAGGAGCTGCGCGCCGGGAGAACGTACCGACTGAAGATCGGCAGTGTCGAGAACGTGGAGCGGTACACGGTGGTCGTATCGTGGATGGCAGAGCGATGCGTCTTCCCGGACGGGAGCAGTGACTGCGGGTGTTACCCGGAGTATGCCGCGGTGATCAAAGACAAGGGGCTGGATTTTTATCATTACGCCGACGGCGTGTGGAAACACCGCACAAGCAACACAGATCCATTCCAGCTTTTTTATCACACGCACGGCGGCGTGCCGAACCGCACGGTCGGCGCGTGGCTGTGGGGCGACGTGCCGGATCAGACCGGGCAGACCGGCGAGAAGACCGGGCTTGCCGAGTATTTCCAGAGCGATTGCCGCTGGCCGATCATGTATTATCGGCTGTGGAGGGCCTATCCGTCAATCGAGAACATCGTCAAGGCCGGGTGGCTGGAGCCGTTCGAGGAGGCGATCGACACAGAGGTTTTGAACAACCTGCAAACAATGCTCAACTACTGCGATCGCGGACGCCTGTATGCGCCGAAGGACTGCATGAGCCTTTTGACGGACTGCGACGCCGTCAAGCCGCATGAAATGCTCGGCATGACGCGCGAGGAGGTGCGCGAGGGACGAAGTTGGCATTGGTCGGCTGAAAAGCTCGATTTGTGGGTCGGGCTGGTGATCAGCGGGATCGCGGCGCCGGGCGAGGCGGCGGCATACAACGGCTATTTTAAAAAATACCGCCTGGCCGGTATGCAGAAATGGGCGGAAGCCGCTTCGGAAAACCGCGTGCCGCCGATGGACAAGCTCGACAGGTACATTGACCGCCAGCTCAAGCGCAGCGCGCGGTCTGCGCCGGTGCTGATGGAGTATTATCTGGATTACCTCGATATGCTGGGCAATCCGAATCCGACGCCGGAGCAGGAATTCCCTCAGCATCTGGAAGCGGCGCACGACCGCATGGTCGTCATGCACACGGCGGCGATCAAGGGCGGGCGCAAGGAGGAATTCGCGGCGGTGCGCGAGAAGTGGCATGAGCTGGAGTACAGCGACGGCTCGATTTGCGCGGTGCTGCCGCGGTGCGCGGACGATCTCAGGGACGAGGGCAACAAGCTGTGCCACTGCGTGGGCGGATACGTCGACAAGCACCTGCAGGGCAGCCTGATCGTCTTTATCCGGCACGCGCGGAGACCGGAGCGGAGCTGGTACACGCTCAACATCGACGTCAGCGGCAAGACCTGGCACGAGGTGCAGCTGCACGGGTATGGCAACGAGTACGCGCACGGGCAGGAGCTGCACATTCCTAAGGCGGTGCGGGAGTGGATAGACCGCTGGGAGGCGGAGGTTTTGCAGCCGGCATTCGCAAGGGTAAAGATCGCCGAGAGGAAGCAGGGGAAAGAGACAAAAAAGAAAGCGGGGGCGGCATGACAGCATTTACGTTTTTCACGGCGCTGCTGGCGGCGGCGCTGCTGGAGATGATCGGCGACAGGCTGATCTCTGCCGGGGAGCGGCACGAGAGCAAAGCGCTGCAACGCTTCGGCACAATGCTGACGGCGATCTCGTTCGCGGCGCTCGCGCTGCTGGCGGTGGAGCTGCACGGAGTGAGGTGATGGGCGTGGTCGAGAGAGTAGAGATCGACAATACAGAGCTGCTGCAAAACTTTCGCGGGGCAAGAGACAAGCGAAAGCAAATCAAGATCGAGGCGGATCTGCATTGCTGCGCGCCGCGCGTAATCGCCGAGCGGCTGGACGAGCTGGGCGCGCTGAAATGCAGCGATATTAAGCCGACGGAGTTTTCGGCGCGATACAGTCCGGTATCGCGCCGACGAGCGCCGGGCGCTGGGCGTAAGCTGACGTTTGATGAGGAAAAAGCGCGGAAACTGTTTGACGCCGGCGTGAGCGATGACGAAATGGCTTCCAGGCTCGGTGTGAACAAAGCAACGGTGTACAAATGGATCAGGCGGCGAGGACTGACGCGGCCGGATCAAAAACAAAAAAAGGAGGAGAAACGCGTGAAAAAAGAAAGACCGGTCGAGGAGGAGATTTGCGACAAAGAGACAAGCGAGGAGAGAACGCGCAGGATCCTGGAGAGCACCGAGGCGCACGCCGCGACGCACATCCGCATGGAGCCGCCCGAGCCTCGGGCGGCTCGGGAACCGCGGACAATGACGGTCGGGGAGTTTCTGGACGCGCTTGGCCGATACCTTACAGAGTCGATGGCGGACGCGCCGCTGCGTGTCAACGGCAAGCCTGTGACCGGGGAGATGGAGATCCTGATCAGCGTGCGCAACGACGAGGTCGGGGTGGATATTAAGATGGGGGAGGGATAGCATGGGATTGTTACAAGAATTCAAGGACGAACTTGAAGAAACTTTTACACAAGCGGCTATGATGCTATCGAATGACGAATATGCCGAACTGATTGAATACTTGCAAGACGCGGGGGTGCTTTGAGCATGGGAGTGTATAATCCGCTGGGAAAGATGCCATACAGTTGTGATGCGTGCGATAACTGGAGGCGAGAGCGTTGCGATCTTTACCATGACAAATTTAGGGAGGCGCGTCACCCGGATTGCCCGTTGGTCGAGGTCGAACCGCATGGTATGAAACTTGCGAAGATGGAGGTGCAAGGGCAGAGCTGGAAAGGCAGGTGACGGTGTGAAAAGCCTCTCTTACAACATGGACTGTATGGAATTTATGAGGGGTCTGCCAAATGGTTTTATCGATCTCGCCGTCGTAGATCCACCGTACTATTCCAACGCTTATTCCATCATTACACCGGGCGGCAACCTCTCTACCACAGGCATCGAGCGCAGAAAATACGATATGCCGCATTGGGAGCCCCCAACGAAGGATTATTTTGACGAGCTTTTTCGCGTAAGCAAAGCGCAGATCATCTTCGGGATCAACTACTTCCCTATAAACCCTGGCTGGGGCCGCATCGTATGGGACAAGTGCAAGGACAACGGCACGGACTTTTCGGACTGTGAAATCGCCTATTGCTCCCTTATTAAGCACGTCAAGATTTTTCGCTTCATGTGGAACGGAATGCTGCAGGGGACGCCGGGGAATGGCACAAAGGCGCTCGGAAACAAGGCGTTGAACGAGGCGCGTATTCATCCGACACAAAAGCCGGTGGATCTATATCGATGGATCTTCAAGACGTTTGCAAAGCAAGGTGACAGGATTCTCGATACGCATCTTGGAAGCGGCAGTTCCCGCATCGCCGCGTATGACGTGGGTCTTGATTTTGTCGGCTGCGAGATCGACAAGAATTATTTTGACAAGCAGCAGGAACGGTTCGAGGAATATATCGCGCAGACGCGCTTGTTTTAGGAAGTTCAACATATTGAGGACACATGCCCCAACTGCGGGGCGGATATGCGGGAGGTAGACAATGACACGCAAGACGCTAATTGAGGATATGGAGCGCATGGAGAATGCGGCGATCAAGCTGGCCGATATCCGGGACACAACGATTTGCAACGTGCCGGTTATAAGCATACTCTACTGGCTCTGCGTCGCGGTTCTCCACCTGATTGAATGGGAGGTCAAACACTATGACGCCTGAGAGAGCGATAGCAATCCTTACGCCGGGCGCGACGCATTACACGCCTGCGGAATATGCGGCCGCACTGGCGATGGCGAGAAATGCGATAGCCGTTGCAGAAAAATATCGAGGTTATTTGCAGGAGCAATGCAACAGCTTACAAGCATCTATTGACGCCGAGAGGCAGATGATGGAGCTGCATAGGTATTTTAGAGCGTAGGAGGCGAGAAATGCAACGTGAGACGCTGATTCGCGTGCGAGGCTCTGCGGAAAAGCAAAAATAGACAGGCTGCCCAATGACGGGCAGCCTGTGAGGCGTGGATGATATGCGCGTTTTCTGCTATGGGCGCGCCGATGGAATGACGGACGAACTGCTCGATAAGTGCCGCCGATGCGGTGCGCTGGTGTGGAATGAGACGCCGGATGTTGGGAGGATAAGCAAAAATGGAGATTGAAAATATTGAAATCGGGGCAACGCTCGAAAAGGAAAACTGGATTGCAGCACGCGACAATCTAGCGCAGGTTTTCCCGATTATCGCTAATTGGCTTTTGAAGATCAACGGCGACGGGCGAGGAAAAGAGGACGCGGAAGAGTTTATGGCGCATGCGCAGCTTGCCTATCAGGCAATGACTTACGTTGCCGAGTTTGCCGCAGACAAATGTCGTTTTATCGTAATCCCAGAGGATTATAAACCATGAGCGCGACGTGGTACTGCTGCCGCCAGCTGGCGGGACCGCTGGTTAAGGAGTGCCGGGCGCTACGGCCCTGCTTCAGCCGCGACGACACGCCCAGCGAGCGCAGCGGCAAGCTGGAGAGCCTGCGGAAGATCCGCACGGCGGTCAACCGCTGCAACACAGACCGCATTGAGATCCGGCTCGCCGCTATCGGCTGGGACGCGACGCATTATGTGCTGACCTTTGACGACGAGCACCTGCCGAAGACTTACGCCGGAGTTCAGAAAGCGCAACGATCTTTTATCAAGAGTGTGAGGCGGTGGCGGGAAAAAAGTGGGAAGCCGCCTGACTTTGACTGGCTCTCGGTCATAGAGGGACTGCATGGCGATCACCGTTATCATGTGCATTTCGTATGCGATTACTATGAGCTGCCGCCCGTGGAGGTGGTTCGGCTTTGGAAGTTCGGTTTTCCGGACGAGGACGACGAAAGCTATGTCGGCGCGCCTGTGCTGCTGGATCACAAAGGATTCTTTCGTCTTGCCGATTACTTAAACAAGGAGGCAAAGCCCGTCGGTAAGCGAAAGTTCACCTGCTCGCGCAGTCTTGACGCCAAGATCGCGCAACCCTGCAAATGGACCTCGGACAGCGGCATGATCAAGCCCGGGAAAAAAGCTGTGTGCATATCATATGTAAGAGACAGGGAGCCGGAGAAGTTTGACAACGGCTGGGGAAAATACAATAAGTTAAGCTGGCTCGTGCCCGACGGATCGGAAGGCTGTTTGAGAGCGCTGCGGCGCATGGGGCTTACCGATAAAAATCGCGCGCGTGCGCGCGCCTACCCGCGCGACGTTACTTGTAAGGAGAGTGGAAACTTTGAGACAAAATGAAGAGACACGCAAAAAAGCCTTGCAAAAAGCATCAAGCTTGAGTATACTGAGCGTAGTAGACGGCTGGGCGGCGTGCCCGCGATGCGGAAATCCGCATTTTCTCAAGATCCGGCCGACAACGATCCTGCGTGATTTCCCGGCCTACTGCAAGCGGTGCCGGAAAGAGACCATCGTGCAATATTCAGCGCCTGAGCCAGCGGCGGAGACGCCCAGCGCCTGAGCCAACGAGTCGTTTGATTCGTGGTTCGGGCGCTTTTTTCGTCCGCGCAAGGAACCCCGCGGGCGCGACGCGGACGGGAATCACGCACGAGAGACGCGCACGGGGATCGCGGGCAGGAGGTGACAACTTGAGAGCCGAGGACAAGTACAAGGCCCAGCTGGAGGAGTTGGGGATTTGGCGCGACGCCTATGAGCCGGAGGTGCATACGCTGTGCATGATGGAGCGTGAGCTGCGCCGGGCGCAGAAAGCAATGAGGGACGGCGACGAGGACGAAAACGCCGACCGTTACAAGATCGTCCTCCAGCTGCGGCGTGACATCCTGGCGCATCGCGACGCGCTGGGGCTGACGCCCAAGAGCTTTAAGCGGCTTTCGGGCGAGACGCCGGAGGGCGGCTGCGTAGAGATCACGGTCTCCGGGGGAGGCGATCTCGATGGGTAAGCTTATTGCCCTGGACGCGCCGCAGCCGGCGCAGGAGCCGTTTTTTAAGGCGCGGGAGAGATACGTCTGTTACGGCGGAGCGCGCGGAGGCGGGAAATCGTGGGCGGTGCGCAATAAGGCCGTGCTGCTTGCCGGGCGTTACGCGGGGATTCGCATTCTGATCCTGCGCCGCACGCTGGTGGAGCTGCGAGAGAATCAAATCCGACCGATGCAGCAGATGATCGGGCAGACGATCCCGTTTCACAACGCGGACAAGAGCTTTGTATTCCCCAATGGCAGCCTGATCCTTTTTGGCTACTGCGACAGCGAGAGCGACGTCGATCAGTATCAAGGACAGGAGTACGACGTCATTTTCCTCGACGAGGCGACGTTTTTTACCGAGTATCAGTACAAGACGCTGACGGCGTGTTTGCGTGGTGCAAACGACTTTCCGAAGCGGATGTATCTCACCTGCAACCCCGGAGGACGCGGGCACGCGTGGGTTAAGCGGCTGTTCATCGACCGCGATTTTCGCCAGGGCGAGCGGCCGGACGACTACGTGTTTATCCCGGCGAAGGCGACGGACAACGCAGTGCTCATGAAAAAAGACCCCGAATATATTCGACGTCTCGACGCATTGCCCAAGGGACTGCGGGAGGCGTGGCGAGACGGCAAGTGGGACGTGTTTGTCGGGCAGTATTTCAGCGAGTGGGACACTGAGATACACATTGTAAAGCCGTTCCAGCCGCCGGAATGGTGGCGATGGTATGTGACGCTGGACTATGGACTGGACATGCTGGCGGCGCTGCTCATCGGCGTGGACGACGAGGGCGACGCCTATGTCGTGGGCGAGGTATACGAGGGGCGCGACTTGAGCACGGAGTACGATCCGCACGAGGGGTTGATCGTTTCGGAGGCGGCGAAGGCCGTGAAGGACCTTGCCGCGGGGCATCAGATCACGGCGTTTCTCGCGCCGCCGGATCTCTGGAACGCGCGGCAGGAGACCGGCAAGAGCGTCGCAGACATTTTCACCGAGCACGGCGTTTACCTCACCCGCACGAGCAACGACCGTGTGGATGGATGGATGGCGGTCAAGGAATGGCTTAAACCGAGCCGCTGCGAGGACGGGATCGAGAGGCCGCGTCTGCGGTTCTTCCCCAACTGCCGCAACATCATCCGCACGCTGCCGCTGCTGCAATACGACGAGAAACGGCCGAACGACGTCAAAAACGAGCCGCACGAGCTGACGCACGCGCCGGACGCGCTGCGCGGCTTCTGCGTGTACTGGACCGTGAACGGCAGCGAGCCGAAGACCACGGCGCGCGTGAAGCTGATCGACAAGCTTGAGCCGAGCGGCAGGAGGAGGAGAGCATGACACTCGGAGACGCGAAACGAAAGGTGCTGATGCTGCTGGATGAGTATTCCAGCGGCGGGGCGATCACGGTGGACGAGGATATCGCGCTGAAGATGAACGACTTTTTCGACCTCGCGCAGAAGGATATGGCGCAGTGGCAGCCGATCACGCGGCGGACGGAGGTCGAATTGGACGGAACCGGCGAGCAGGAGCTTCCGGGCGACGTGTCGCGCGTGGCGCGCATCACCAGAGACGGACACAAGGCACGGGAGATCGAGATCATCGACTGGATCCTCGTCTATCCTGTCGGCGAGACGGGCACGGTGGTGATGGACTACATCGCGACGCCGGAGGCGATCACGCCGGAGACGCAGGACGAGTACGAGTTTGAAGTGAGCGAGGAGGCGGCGGCCTGCCTGCCGTTCTTTGTGGCGGCGCAGCAGCTCATTGCCGATCTCGTGATCGACTATCGCAAGCTCTACGACCTGTATTTGCAGATGCGGAGCATGGTGCCGCGCTCGACGGGCGGCGTCGGAGGCGGGAGCTTCCGCCAGGCGCTGTACGGGAGGTAAGGCATGGTGAAGATCCGTACAAAACACTACAACCGCTTCCGCGGCGTGGACTTCTCCACCGATCCGGCGCTGGTGGACGACGCGAGAAGCCCGTGGGCGCCGAACATGATCTCGGATCGCGGCGGTATGCCGGAGAAGCGGACGGGCTGGCGCACGATCAAGACGCTCAGCGGGAAGATCAACGGTCTCTATTGCGCCGAATTCGGCGGCGTGCGGCATCTGCTCTCGCACGCGGGAACAAAGCTGTACCGATGGTACGAAGGCGACACGGCGAGCGCGGAGCTGGCGAGCGGGCTTCCGAACGAGAAGAGCACGGCGGTCTACATGGGCGGGTGCCTTTGGATCTTCACCGGCACAAAGCTGCTGCGCTACAACGGGACGAGCTGCGTCGACGCGTCGAGCGTTGCCTATGTGCCGCTGACGGTGATCTCCAGCGCGCCCTCCGGCGGCGGACAGGCGTATGAGGCGATCAACCTGATCGGGAATCAACAGAAGGTCGGGTTCCTCGCGGACGGCACGAGCACGGACTATCAGCTGCCCTATGACAGCGTGGACGCCATCGGCGAGGTAACGGTGGACGGCACGGCGGTGACGACGGGCATCACGAAGTATCCCGCGCAGGGCAAGGTGGTGTTCACGTCTCCGCCTCAGGCGCCGGCGGCGGGAGCGGCGGACAACGTGACCATCACGTTTACCAAGACGATCTCCGGCTACGCGGATAAGATCGGGAAGTGCACCGTCGCGGCGGTGTGGGGCGTGGGCGGCGCGAGCGACCGCATCTTTGCCGCCGGGAACCCGGATTATCCCAATCAGGATTTTGTGTGCGGGCTTTCCGACGGGACGTACTGGCCGGATCTCGGCTACGCGGTTGTCGGCACGGCGGAGACGCGGATCATGGGCTATCGCAGACTCGGCGCGGAGCTGGCGATCATCAAGGAGAACAACGGTCAGGACAGCTCGGTGTTCCTCCGCTCGGGGTACCTGGACGATAACGGCGCGGCGGTGTTCACCGTCAAGCCGTGCATCGCGGGCGTCGGCGCGGTGACGCGCTTCGGCTTCGGCAGCATCGACGGCGAGCAGCTGATCCTCACGGGCGGCGGCGTGTACGCGCTGACGACGAACAGCCTGACGGCGGAGCGCATCGCGCAGAACCGGAGCCTCCGCATCGATCCCAAGCTCACGCAGGAGACGCTGAGCGAGGCGGTGACGTGCGGGTACGACGGGTGCTTTCTCATCTTCACCGGCGGGCGCGTCTACGGGCTGGATGGACGCCAGGGCAAGAGCTATCCGGGACGCGGGGACACCGAAGCGCTGTACGAATGCTTTTACTGGGAGAACGTGCCCGCGCGCTGCGTGATGAAGGTCGTGGACGACGGCGCGGAAACGCTGTGGTTCGGGACGGAGGACGGGAATATCTGCCGGTTCAACACCGACATTCCCGGTATGTCGCGCTTCAACGACGACGGCGCGGCGATCGTGGCGGAGTGGTCGACGCCGCTGGACGACGACGGCGACGTGACGGTGCTCAAGACGATGCTCAAGAAGGGCTGCGCCGTGGAGATCAAGCCGTATTCGCGCTCGGGCGCGAAGGTGCTGTTCCGCACGGATCGCGATCCCGTCGCGTGGCAGGCGGCGGAGGGCACGATGGATATCTTCGACTGGGAGGACATCGACTTCTCGCGCTTCTCGTTCAACGCCTCGGACGCGCCGCAGACGATCCCGTTCCGGCGGAAGGTGAAGAACTACAAGCGATTGCAGATCGTGATCCGCAACGACACGCTCAACGAGGGCTTCGGGGTGTACGGGATCGTGAAGCACTACGTCATCGGGAACTATTCGAAGAAATGAGGGAAGGCATGAGCTTACAGAACTTGAAGATCACGGACAACGGCGTGCGCACAAACGGCGTGGCGGCGGCTCCCGACCGGCTGACCGGGACGGCGCAGGAGAACAAGTGCCTGTTCGACCGGCTGATCAGCGACTACGTCAAGGTGCTGTTCAACGACCTGATCGATCAGCTTGAGACGCACTTCAACGCCGCGGCTTACGATGCGGACACGCACGTGCTGACGCTGACGCGCGAGGGCGGGGCGACGGCGGACGTGCCGATCCTGCCGACGGAGCTTGCGGCGCTGCACGACGCGGAGACGGGCAAGAACTACAATGTAACGATGGCGAACGGGCGCATCGTTCTGGTGGAGGTGTAACAAATGGCAAGCGGAGATAAGATCGGCGTCGTAATGCAGGGGGATATTGCGAGATCGTTTGATGGAATCATTTATAAGGGGAACGTATTTTGGTATGAAGGATCTCTTTATGAGGCAACCGACATAATCGGATTGGGCGGGCATCCCATTCCGGGGACAAACTGCAAACGCATTGTTTTGGGGCAACGTGTTGTTACAGACAAGGCTCTGACACAATTCGCGCTTAAAACTGCAGTGGGGGACACCATTGAAAGCGTAATTGAAGCGGAAGGAAAAGCTACGCGCTCTTACGCGGCAGGCGATTATTTTGTCATAACAATTGTTTTGGCTGTTGGTGATCCATCTGGCACTGGTGGGCGAACGGAATCTTACAGGCTGCTGCGCGCGACGAAGAGCATTGCGGTTGGCGATACATTTACAACCAGCGGCGCTGACAAAAATTGCGAGGAGATCACGGTCTGCAACGTTCTGGGCGCGCTGGAGACAAGGGTTTCTTCGCTGGAGGCGGCGCAGAATACGGAGCGGCATTACGCGAAGCTGCACTTCGGCTACGCCGCGCCGATCGGACACATCGTCCTGGGCGGTTACGGCTACGCGACCGTCGCGATCCAGCTGCCGGTTCCGATGGAGGGGACGATTTCCAGCGTGACGTTCAGCGGGAACATCGCCTCTATCGGGGGCATTGTGCTGGACACGACGCAAATCTCGCAAAAGTATAACTCCGGCTCC
>Ga0265298_10008055_pt1 | contig 12695 bp, 11 predicted proteins | sample AusTroGonzalo_MG_3_FD_193486 | JGI IMG/M metagenome (GOLD analysis project Ga0265298, IMG submission 193486) | Bovine rumen microbial communities from tropical cattle in Woodstock, Queensland, Australia - Gonzalo_01 | ecosystem: Host-associated > Mammals > Digestive system > Stomach > Rumen ... | reverse complement strand
TTCTGATTCTGCTGAGTTTGATGTATTCATGGCAGAGAACAGTGCTTGGACATATGTCAATGCAACAACATATGAAATCCCATGGGATTCATTTGAAGTCGAAGATGGTAAACCTGTTAAACCGATATTCGAAATCGAGATAACTCCTAAGGGTATAACAGCATACAATACAACTGATACTGGTGCTGCCGGTTTCTCGGCTAAGACTACAATGTCATTCGATTCAGATGCTTCAAATAAATATGTACAGGATCTGTATAATTGGGAAGGATTACCAGAAGGAATATCAGAAAGAATTAACCGAGGTGAAGGAGCAGTTGTGTATGCAGTCCATGATGTACCGACTGTATCATCTCCGGAAGACAGACAAACAGCTGCATTAATTCTTGATCCAGGTGATATGGATGATGTGGATAATGATAAAGGACGAGTATTCGTATTATCAAACGATCCAATCAGATATGAGAATAATGCTACACTGGAACATCCAAAGCCAGCAAGAACAGCTGCAAGAATTTGTGATATCCCAACTTCAGTAGTTCAGTTATCCAACATAACTGGTTTAGCACCAACAAATGTTGTGGATAAGAAATACGTAAGAAGTGAGTGTTCATTCACTGAAGAAGATAAGGATAGATTATACAATACTCTTGGAAGCAGATGGGTACGTCCAACTCATTTAGATGCTGATGGAGATCCTGTAATCGATGATCCGGATGCAGGAAACGAATTCGTATTCAATAGTGAAAGATACTTAAACAGAGTAGACTTAATAAACAATAACGAATTCAGGGAATACACAAATCTGAATCCTATGGTTGATCCATATGATGTTTCAGTTGCATCAATCATAAACGGTGGTCAAGATTATGTAGTGAATGATTCAGGCTTAATCATAGTCGGTGGTTTCTCATTCACATACGTAGTTCAGGAAGTAAACGCAGCAGGTTCAGTAACCAGAGTTGTTATTGGTCCAAGTAAAGAAGGAGAAATCAACTTATCCAACTTTGATATGATGGAAGGTTTGAGTGGTGTTACAGCAACATATGGTTCATCACCATTAACTGGAGATGGCGTAGGATTACAGATCAGAATGAACATTGCAAATTATGCAGATATCTTAACTAAGAAAGATGAGATATATCCTGATCTGTTTGCTCTGGTTATTGAAGGAGATGGATTATGGTTATACACATATAAGATCACACCATCATCTCCGGAAACTCCAAAGTTAGGTTTCTGGGTTAAGGTATCTAAGATATCAGATGCAGAGTCTTCCTCATTATCAATTGACGAAGGATTATCTACAACTGATTCTTATATTAACTCAATCATTCCGACTACACGTGAATTACCTGTAGCAAGAAATGCAGCTGGTCAATCATTAACAACTCTCGAAGCTTTAACGACTGCATCATGCATAAACATTGTTGATACAGAAAAGACACCGATTAAACTTGATACAGACAATCGTTCTGTTGATATGAATAAGTTTGTTTGCGATGGAGTGAAAACATCCGTTGCATCATACAAAAATTTCGACTCAGTTCTGTATACTCTTAAGGCTTCGAATCAGTTAACATACGATTCATATCTGTTATGGAGATGGGAATCTGAAACTGATCCAACCAATAAGAAGTTTGAATATGCGATCTGTAGAAGATCATTCAACAATTATCAGTCTACAGATACTTATTCATTATTACCAAATAATGATCTTAAGTACAAACAGTATGTTCATACAAACGCAGGTACAGTTGTAACATGGAGTGTTGATAAAGTTAATCAGATGGTATGGGTATATAATCCTGCATCAACAATCATTGAAAAGTACACAGTAAATCAGTATGGTAAAATACATATTGATTATGTTAACTCGACATGGGATAAAGTTGAAATCAGAGATGATAACGATGGTAATCTCATTCCAGTTGTTAATGAAAATCATCAGATGCTTTGGAATGTTGCAACAAACAATCCATATCAGGTTTACTATGAACCAACCCATGATGATCCAATTTATCAACAACCTGAGTATGTTGCATTCGAAGATGTTGTTGTTGGATCTGATGCTACATCAATCAATACACAACATAACCCGATGGGTTCTTGGGCATTGGTATATCCACGTTCACAAACATACAAAGTCAGAATCAATGGTAATGAAACAAATACCGATCTGATTGATATGGGAATAGTTCGTGCATCCAACATATCAGGTGACGTTAAGGTTGCTGATATGAACGGAATAGATGTATCAGAATCAACCGTAATCATCGATCAGTCCAATACGAATACATTACTCAAAATATATGATAAAGAAAATCATATGTGGAAAATTGTATAAAAAAATAATGATGGAGTGCCGCGAAAGCGGCACTCTATTGTTATAATGTTTCTACTTTGGATATGTCCATCTTATCCGAAGATACACCATAATCTTTGTACATCATATTCTGATATACATCGACATGTTTAAAGAATCTTTTCTTTAATCTATCTACGGATACTTTATCAACATCTGCATCTTTAAAGATCTTGATGTTAACATGTTTGCCGAATATACCAGTATTCAATAAATAATCAATACCTTTGTTATAGTCTCTTCCTAAGACGGAGATATATATGACATTTGATGATTGTTTATATCCATAGAACAATCCAATTGAATCCATGATTCCTTCACTAATATACACATCGATTGTTTTGGATGGATCAAATGGAAGTTTGATTACATATATTCCCGAGTTCTTAATTACGTCTGAACGAAACTGTCTCCAACCATCACTCTCTGCTCTGTTTCTTCCAATCATATTTCCATTGGTTAATCTAAACCAACATCTCAGTTCTTTACCAGTAAACCATTTCTCATTTAATTTTTTACTTGTTAAGAATTCAGATGCATATCTCATTGGATTTGAAATATATTGGAAGTAACCTAATTCCATTTCAGTCGGATAAACTCCAACTCGATAATTGATATAATCCATTGCATTTGATAAATCATCTCCTGGATTAATTAACTCAGCTTGATTATTACCGATCTTACAAGAATCAATCTTCTTCAATCCTTTGTACTTAGGAACACTTAAGTCATTTAATCCATAATACTCAAGGAATTTATAATCAACTCTTCCTCCACCACATTTCTTACAATGATACAGAACTGGAGTTTCTTCATCATAAACAATCTTGACATATATATGAAACTTATTGTCTCCACAATAAGGACAAAACTTACAACGATATTGTTCTTCTCTTACTTTCTTGAATATACCCGAATTAATCAAAGCTTCTTTAAAGTCTAATACTTTTCCCATTACTTCTAACCTCCCTAATTTCCTTGGCGAAAAAATATAATATCTATCTGTTTTCTATATTCATTTTTCTATTTATAATATTATATAATATTAATATATTCTCTTGACTCCGTCAAGTATATAATATATATATGGAAAAAATGAAATGATGTAAATCATTGTGAAATAAGCCATTATTAAGAGAAGAAAATAAATCTCATATCAACCTGATCAATGAGATTTATTTTCCTTTTATATTGATAAACAACACATAGTATTGAAGATGTTGTTGTTATCAATGATTGTTGAATCAGATGAACATTGCTCTGATTCTGTGGGTATGAGTGTGACCGCCCCAGTCTGAAATAGCGTCTCTTTCAAACTCATGACGTGTGTGTCTTGAACATGAGCATGCCTTGAGATAGAATGATACTTCCTTGATAGCATCCTTGTAATCAACGAAGTCACCGATTGCGTTTACGATCTTTACATTCTTGAAGTAGTCGTTGAGGATCTCTACGCAGATGTCGCTGATAACGATGTACTGAGTTCCGTTCTTGATAAGAATATCTCCCAGTCTGAAATCCTTGCTGTTAAGAGAGTTGATTGATACTACGCCAAAGTTGTTTGTTAATGTGATAGCTTTCATAATAATTACCTCCTAAAGTAATTGAAAGATTTGTTGTTTATCGTTTATCATGAATAACCATTTCTGATTATTCACTATAATAATATATATATGGATTTAAGAAAAAATAGGAATATACTCAGATCCCCCACAACGGGGGATCCAAATATACTATAATATTACTCTGATATCTCATTATAATAGTTTTCTATGGATTTTGCACGATATTCAGCTGCTTTTTCAGAAACATACTTAAACAGCATATCATCATACAAAATTATCTCCTGAAGTACCTCAGAATCACCGTATAATTCCTTTAACATTTCAGAATCCTCAGAATCAGCCTCAAATGTGAAATACTGTACATTCATATTGACAGATTCATCAAAGAAGTTCCATAATGTAGTATTTGTAAGATAAAGCATGTATTCATTATTAGTAAACGAAGGTGTTTTAAGAAACATACAATTCAAAGCTCCGAATCCTACTTTGAATGATGATCTGGTTACTGATTTAATACGGTCTATTTCAAGTAAACCATATTTGTTGTTATTTACGTTTACATATAACGGGATGATTATATGTTTGCCTTTACGATCGACGATATCTTTAATTAAGATATGATTATCAAGATTAAACATGTGACATTTTCCTCCTGAATGATATTTATATATTTAATATGAAATAGTATAAGAACGTTTTTAAAAAACGATCTTAATATAATATGAAAGGAATGATATTAAATGGATTTATATCTGGATATGAAACCGATCGAAAGAAAAGTATCCGAAAGAGAACTACATGAATTAGCAGATAATCTTAATAAGTTCTTAACGACATATATCAAACACATATATGTTGAAGATCCGAAACAGATTGAACTCATTAACACACTCTCAAACATCGTCATGTATATCAAAACCAGACAGTATAATCAAATCTTTGATAATGTCTTAGTGATTGATTATGATCTTGAACTTCCTCCTCCTACTAATAATAGTATACCGGATTATGAGAACTACAGTAAGCAATTAACTGATTATCGGTATACTCATGAATTACCGTTCTAAATAATATGACATAACGTGGTCATTTGAACCACGTTATGTTAAATCCATTATAATCGTAATAACCATGAAAGGGATGATATTTATGACTGAAGAACGTGTAATGATCATAATTGGTCAATTAATGGATAAGATGAAGAAGAACCAAGAACTTCAGACTCTTGCTAAACAGAATGGTTTAACATATAAACCAATCGTAGACTTCTCTGACGAATCTATCGATAACATAGTAACTTCAATGGTTTCTTTAGCTTTAGCAAGTATGGCTAAGGATAAAGACTATGAGTTACTCGTAAGAACAGGAATCCAGAAGAGATCACTTAAGGTTTCTCTGATCAATAAGTATAAAGATCAGGCTATCGAATATCTTACAAAGTACAAAGAATCTCTTGTTGCAAACCCTATTGGTATATAAGTATATAAAAATACTTGTAATAACTCATTGATAATTTGCGTACCTGTGTAAAGGAATTATCAGGGGGCTCTTAATTTTTTTATACTCGTATTCAAATATATTCTATTATAAGAAAGGATGAAATTCATTATGTCAATGAAATTAAAAGACTTAATGCTTGACTTAGCTACTGGCGATGCATCAAGTAATGATCCATATATCGCTGAAGCAGCTGGCCAGGTTAATGTTGCATCTGCTTATTTCGAAGCAGCATCAATGATAAATGAACTTGCTGAAAATGACGACCTTCAGGTTGTTCAGGAAGTAGCTAAGGCTGGTCTCCCAACAAATGAAGAAGGTTCTGCTACACTCGGCTGCACAGCTGTTAAGAAGGGTATGGAAGGTCTCTTCAAAGTTATCCGTGAAACAGCTGACAAGGTAAAGAAGCAGGCTGAAAAGGATATGAAGTGTGTCCTCACAGTTGCTAAGAAGTACGGTGTATCAGCTCCTTCAGGCAAGGAAGATTTCGCTAAGGACTTTGCAGCTCCATTTGCTAAGGCTGTTGCTGAAAAGAAGGGTAAGGTAATCTCACTCTCAGGCAATCAGTTCATCAAGGCTAAGTATGCTGATGATATTGCAAAGAGCTATGCAAAGGGTATGTGTTATCTCCTCCATGCATATGGCTATGATATTTCTGAAGTATTCTCAGACTCAACAGTTTCTAAGGAAATCGGTAAATCACCAAAGAGCGGCGAATGCTCAACACTTGCTTGTGCAGCTGACTGCCTTGCTGATGGTGCTAAGCTCATCAAGTTCGATGACATCTCAAAGGATAAGCACTATACAGATACAATCAAGACATCAGATCTCGAAGCAGTTGTTACAGACCTCTACATTCTTACAGCAGTTTCTTCTGCAGTTTCTGACGCAGTTAAGGGTCAGGATTCTTCAGCTAAGGCAAACGTTGATGACCTTATCGAAGCTTGCAGAGATTCAGACAGAAAGATCAACAAAGCTACTACAAAGATCGGCGACAACATGAAGGAATGGTCATCAAACGTACAGTCCATCACAAACGTTGCTGCTAAGGCTTTCACAGACTCTGTTTACGCATTTACAGAGGCGCTCAATAAGAACTAAGATGCTTCTGCGGAATAAAGAACTTCGCAAAGTTCTTATACCAGTTTCGTCAAAATGTTTCATAGTAGATCGTGGAATCATCAGAGATGGTGATGTTATTTCGGTAACATCACCGATCTTTTCTTCTATTAACTATTCTTCAAAAGCTATCATGCTTGATGAATCATTCAAAGCTGTTTTCAGAACAAACAATCCGAATGGTGTTGAAATCACGGATGATAATAATGAAGCGTACTTAAACTCAGAAGACCAGGATGTGAACAGCCTCTATGTCACAATGACGATCGGTAAGTAAAGGAGAATAAGTATGAATGAACTCTTACTTGATTCTATTGATAAAATAGAAATGTCTTCTTTATTTTCAGAAATGGAAGTTCTTGCATCACTAATGAGTGTCTATGAAAAACAGAAAGTCATTATTGAAAATGCTATAAATCCGGCAGACTTCACTGATCTATATGTCATGGAAGCGGATGGTAGCAAAGAAAGTCCTACTGATAAAAAAGAAGATGAAACAAAAGACGTCAAAGCAGTATGGCTTAAGAAGTTAGGAATGTACCTTAAAAAGTTTTTTGCTTTTGGTATACGACTGATTGAAAGATGGGCTAAATCAATCAATCAACATTTCATTGAAAAACGTTTCGATTCAGCTGCTGCAAAAGCAAGAGTTCCTATGGATGTTAGAAAAGTTATCAGAAATGGTACTATTCTTGTCATCATAGAATATCTTGTTGCAAGTTGTTATCCTGCGGCTGTTAAAAATGAAGCCGTATACAAATGGTGTAATGCTACTCTCAAAGAAGTATCTCAACCTAATTACATGGGCAAATTCATCTCAGATCCTGCTTATAACTTAAATCATATAGCAATGGGTCAACCGAGTGGTGCTATAAATAAGAAGGTTGGAGAATTCCAGCAAGAGATAAGAACATTCTACAGGAACTGCAAAGACGGTGAACCGAGTATCACTACATGTGCTAAAGTGCTCAACGACTTTGGTGGTCGTCTCAAACACTATAAAGACGATATCAAAATAGCTGAGTTAAAAGAACTTGATGATACTCACAAGAATAAAGCAAGATACAAAGATATCAACAATGGTATCTCTGAACTGTTTAAGCTTGCCTGTGAACACGGTAAAGCTGTAATGAATTGTATCAAAACAATCTGTGATCTTGTTAAAGATGAAAAAGAAGTAAACATGAATGTTGTTTCTTCGTTACTTGCTAAGGGTGATACAGCTAAGTCTAATACAGCTGCAGCATCATAAGTATATCAAAGGAGATGATTTGATATGCTAACTTCAGATGAAAAGACATTACTTCCCTCGTTGTTGTCGTATACTAAGTCGGATTTGTTTACATGTACAAACATATCATCTCCAGTTACACTCCAGATCGATATAGATGACGTTACTAAAAAATGGGACGTTATCGCGACATATCTTCCAATGGAATTTGCACGTATGATTGAGAGTAAAACAGATATCTACACATTGGAGAAATTCGATAAGAAATATCTGATGAATCCTAAATTATGCGCATATGATAGATATGGTATAACCAATATGTGGAGACCGTTAATGATACTGAATAAGTGTCCTACTATAATGGACTTCAACTTTGATTATATCAGATACTTTGATATGGGCAAATTCCAACAGCTTATGTCTGTATTGATTTCGAGGTATAATGTATGATACACGATAATCAAAACAAGAACAACTTTAACGAGGGAAAAGGACAACCTGCTTATATCAGAAACCCACGTTTGAAATACGAATTAAATGCATTCGGTGAGCGTGAGATTCATGAGCAGAATACATTATCATTAGCATGTCAATCGGGCACTGACATGTTACATACGATCGGTAATGTAGCTGCAATCGGATTGCAATACATCGTCGATCAATTTCCTAACGGTACATTCAATACTGTTATGCCTTCAACTAAATTAGCCCATAGACAATTAAAGCATACGCCAAAACAGATTCTCTCACAGCCATACCCGATGTGTATAGTTAATCCGAGAGTATCATTATCTGGTAATGATGGTAGGATGGCTTCAGGGTCATTTGCAACAACGTTGTGGTCAAACACGTCGAGTCGGTTTCAGAATCGCTCTGAAATGCCGATACTATTGTATGACAAACAGAAGGGAATCGAATGGCGTGGTAAGCATAATCGAGTTGTAGTTTTCCTTGATTTTGTCTTATCATTCCAGAGTATGTCTGAACAAATCAAGTGGGCATCTTACTTCATAAACAAAGTACCAACTACGGGCTTCTTTGATTTGGATACCGCATTAGAACTGGCTATTCCAGATGGTTTCATGTATGAAACATCCAAGTATGTCGGTATTCCTGTTAAAGATGAACACGGGAATGTTTCTCAGTTTGTGGATTATTTGAACATGAATACAGATTTTCCTGTAAGCTACAGGTTCTCATCAGGTCGCCACAAAGATGCTTTCTATGCGTACTACTCAACATCGATACTGTGTTCAATCACAGACCTACAGTATCAGAACGTATCGAAAGTAAATAAAGTAGAATCAGACTGTCCAATTACTTTCACAATGCGTTGTGAATTTAATACAGTTGGTATGTTCGATTTATGTGTAAAAACTCCAACACAAGTTTGCAAGTTAGAAACACCTGCGAACTCTATAGCTATCCCAATATTCTCAGACTGTTTCAGAGAGGAAGACTTCCCTCTGGAATATGGATGGAAGATAATGTGTAAGCCAATATGCAAAGTCGATTGGGGAGAAACAGAAGTAGATATTAGTAGTGCAATCCCACAAGGATTACAAAACATTATTAAGTATCACTTGGAGCATCACGTAAATCCGGAGTTGTTTATCTCAGTTAAATTGAGAGAGAACAAGGTAATAATAAACGATGGATACTTTGTAGATTGGGAAAATTACAAGTTGATTTTTACAAACTGCAATTACGCATCCACATATCGTTTAATAATATCAACAAACAACTTATACATTTCTGACTTCATGACAGAATTGTATAACAAATAATTTCCACAAGGAGGAATTGTTATGGCAATCGATTTCGGTTTCACAAAGCCTGAAATGATTCAGGAAAGCTACGACGCAGCAAGCTCAAGATACAGCGACTTAATGGACGGCAAGTTCAACAGCTTCAACCCAGACAGCATCATCAGCGGTGGCAACAACGCTCTCAAGTCTGACATCTGGGATGCTGATATCGAAGACTCAAATCTTGCTCTCGGTTACAAGAACGCTGGCCCAGCTACAACACCAAAGCCAGGTAGATTCATGTAATTAATTATCAACGGCATCTTCTAACAAGCATAAAAACACAACGCACCGGATAATGCATGGGGCGTTTGCCCCATGCTTATCTTGTGTTTTATTTTACTCAGAAAGAAGTGAGATATGTGAATGAATCAATAATCAATGACAATACGACTCATGATCCAGAGGATTATGAAGCAATACACGATCACCTGGCTGATGAGGATGACATATATAACGAATCGTATATCATCTCTAAGAAGAATTACGAGATCAATATGGATAAATGGAAACCAGGTACTCCATTATGGATCACAGGTTCTTCAGGTGATGGTAAGTCAACATATGCAAATCAACTTGCAAAAGAAAAGAAAGCTTTCTTAGTTCCATTAGATTTGTTCTTAGTACGTATCGCAAAACCTAAGGAGAAATATGATAAGTTTCTTAAGGATACTTCAGGTACAGTTGTAAGCAATGGTTCTCAGATGATACTTGATTACATCAATAAACATCCAGAGATTCCGTGGGCTGATCCTAATAGCAAAGGTAACTGGGGTAAGAGTGGACAAGATCCAGAATTATGGAATGGACTGTTCGACTGGTTGATAGATGCATCTGCTAAGAATCCAAAGTATAAGACTAAGCTTATTATATTCGAAGGATGTAATATTTGCTTAATGCCTGTGGAGAAAGCTGTTAAGTTCCCATTCATCATTATGGGTACTTCACGTTTACAGTCATCAATACGACGTATTAAACGTGACAAGAAAGAACATGACGATTACTCAATATTCAAATTGGTATATCGTGAACTGAAAAGATCAACGAAGGGAGTACTTCCTTCTTTAAATAAAACAAAAGACAACTTCGAAAAGGGGTTGAAGAAACAAATGAAAACTATAAATGAATCATCAAATGTACTCATGTCAAATGATGAGTTCTTCATGGAATCCCAAGCAACGCGTAATAAGGTTCTTGAAAGGTTAGACTATGATCCAAAGACACAGACTATTGATACTGGTATTAAGAAAAAGAATGGAGATCATATCCGTGTTAAGTTCAGAATTGGGACTGATACAGCCGGTAAGACTGAAATACCTACAAGCAGCAAAGCATATTCTGATATAGATGATTATCTCAAAGATGTAAAAATAATCATGGGAAGAAAGTATGTTAACCAGAAAAACAATGCTCCTTTGGCAACTGTTTATCATGAGATAGGTCATATAGCTGTTGCATTAACCAGGGAATATCCACAGGAAATTGATGGTTCTACCAAAGAATTATTGGATAAAATAAGAAAGCATGTTGCTAATTCATATGATGATATAAAACAAGCAACACTCAATGATCACGATAGTTCACTGGAAGAACATCATGCTGATACTTATGGTACTACTAAAACTTCTGGGCATGCTAATAGAAAAAGTATTGAAAAGATTTATAATCAACATATTAATGATGCTTATGCAGATTATAAGAAAGCTAAAAAGCTTCTTGAACAAATCAAAAACAGAAAAGAATTATCTAATGAAGAAAGGAAAAAAATACGTGAGACTGAACGTGATTTGGATGATCAAATTTTTGATTTAAAAGATGAGATTAAAAACCTTGATACAAAGTTGGATGACGATACTCTTACAGAAGATGAAGCCAATCGTATATTGGACAAGATAGATGAGTTTAATAAAAATATTAAAAGTATTGAAAAGACTCAGGAATCTCTCAGAAAAAGAGTAACTCAATCTGAATATCGTGTAAAAAATGATTTACACTATGCTGGAGTAATGCATGACAGAGCCAAGGATGGTATGAGATTACGTTCAAATATTCCATCAAGTTTTAAGGAATCGTATGATTGTCTTATAATGGATAATGAAGAGTTCTTTGCTGAAGCTAAGTCTACATTTAAGCAAGATATGCGTAAGGTAAAAGTCGAGGACAATCGAAAAGCTGGTACGAATAAATCTAATGATAATAAAAACATTCTCAAAGAATATATAAAATTCTTAAAAGCTATGGAAAAATTCGAAGCCTATCGTTATAATATTAATTTATCACATAATGAAGGTAGAATAACATTCATGTCTACACGAGATCTTCTTAGTATACTTGAATCCTACGATAATAGAAAAGTAGTAAATAATGCATTCCATGGAGTATCATCAAAGGATTTACCAATCAATCTTGAAGAATTCGATGTTAAGAAGTATAATGCATTTTATAAAGAAATAAAGAATCTGGTTGATCAGTTCATCAAATTATCAGATATCAAAGAAGCTAATAAAGATATAATGCATATAAAATCTTTACGTGACAAGATATTTAGTTTAGCTACAGATTTATCAAAATCTGAGATCGAAAGCAAAATGGTCGAGATTCAGACTGACTGGGGTGAAATAACGTTGCATTGGTTTCCAAGTTCTTATCGAAAAATTGATACAAAGAATTATCATTTATTCGTTCATAGATCTGATATTACCAATCTTACAAAACTCATACCTCAAATGTTTCAGGAGAATAAGAAATTCATAGGAAACTCAAGAACGATCAGAATTTACAGAGATGCTGTTGTACATTTCTGGGCATTCAAGAAGACCAATGATCCAACTGAGATAGCTCGTCAGATTAAAGCCATGAATGAAGGTGGATATATATTCGGAAATAATTTCTATATATATGAACCTAAGAATACTGATGTATTCTATATCGATGGTAACTATGACTATATCAATGATAAAGAACGAGGCGAAAGATATGTCGATCCATTCAGTAATGAACTTGTTCCTGTAACCATTGTTACTAAAACACCATTGAAAATTAAAAAGACTTCATTAGAAGAAATTAAGAAAATGATTGGCTATAAAACTGGTGATATTAAACAGATTTTT
>Ga0265298_10008053_pt1 | contig 12696 bp, 12 predicted proteins | sample AusTroGonzalo_MG_3_FD_193486 | JGI IMG/M metagenome (GOLD analysis project Ga0265298, IMG submission 193486) | Bovine rumen microbial communities from tropical cattle in Woodstock, Queensland, Australia - Gonzalo_01 | ecosystem: Host-associated > Mammals > Digestive system > Stomach > Rumen ... | reverse complement strand
AGTTCCTCAACGAGCAGGGTAAGATTCTTCCCCGCCGCATCACTGGAACCTCTCTGAAGTACCAGCGTCGCGTGGCCCAGGCCGTGAAGCGTGCCCGCCAGATTGCGCTGCTGCCTTATGTAACTGATATGATGAAGTAATTAAGGAGGACGCATTATGGAAATTATACTGAAAGAAGATATTATCGGTCTGGGATTCAAGAACGATATCGTGAACGTTAAGTCAGGCTATGGCCGTAACTACCTCATCCCCCAGGGAAAAGGTGTGATCGCCAGCCCGATGGCCAAGAAGATCCTCGCTGAGAACCTGAAGCAGCAGGCTCACAAGATTGCCGCCCAGAAGGCTGCCGCTGAGCAGAAGGCTGCACAGCTCGAAGGCGTGGCTCTCGAGATTGCCGCAAAGGTGAGCGCTACTGGTCAGCTCTATGGTTCTGTAGGTGCCGCTCAGGTGGCCGACGAGCTCGTGAAGCTGGGCAAGGATGTCGATCGTAAGATTGTCACCATGAAGGATGCCAAGAAGCTGGGCGACTACGTGGCTCTCGTACACTTCCACAAGGAGGTGACCGTCGAGATCCCCGTGAAGGTTGTGGCTGAGAACGCTGCCGAGCTGAAGGCTGCCGCTGAGGCTGAGGAGGCTATCAAGGCTGCTGCAGAGGCTCGCACCGCTGCTGCCAAGGCTGCTGAGGCTGAGGCAGAGGCAGAGGCTGAAGCCCTCGAGGCCATCGATGCTCCCGCTGAGGAGGAAGCTCCCGCAGAGGCATAACCCCCATGCAATTTTAAATCAAACAATTAATTAATATTTAATCACTGCTGTAAGGCATCATTATTTATTATTACAACAGCGTCCCGAGGGCTTTTGAAGTCCTCGGGATTTTTGTTTGTCACATTACAATTATCCAGAACCTCGCTGACAAATACCGTTGAACGAACCTATATGAAGGGTTTTGCGTGTCAAGATATTTCAAAACATTGATGTCTTCCGTAAGCGTTTTGTATCTATTTGGTTATCAACCAGTTACAAAACCGTAATTTTGGACTAAGGAAACCCGGACTTTATAGGCATGAAACTCCGACTTTCATGCCTATAAAGTCCCAGAAAGATGCCTATTTTCTCCCAGTTTCCTTTATGGAAAATAACTGTGTAAAGAAAAATGATTCAAAATCCTGACGATGCCTTCTATTCATTCGTCAATTTGATGTCTCTATGAAAGTACACACCTACTAGCGAGAAACTTATGAACCGGTTGTCCGAAAGGATTAACCGTAAGGGTTTTGAATCAGGATGATGAAAATGTCGGATGTCGTCCATTCTGAACATCTTTCGGCGGTTTCTCTTGATAGATGATATGTAAATAAAAACATCTTGACCTCGCCAATATATACTAACGCATAAACCAATATGGATGAGGAAAAATTAAAAATTTTTAAAAAGGTGTGCCATATATGAAATATTTGAAATAGAAATGTTATCTTTGCAAGATAAAGTGTATTAGGGTATTTATGTATGGTGAATAATAAAAAAACATATACTGTAATAGATCTTTTTGCTGGATGTGGAGGCCTTTCGCTTGGCTTGTATCAGTCAGGATGGAATGGCTTGTTCGCTATTGAGAAGAATCCCTTCGCTTTTGAGACGTTGAAATATAATCTGATTGACAATAAGAAACACTTTGCTTGGCCAGAGTGGTTACCTAAAACAGCTCACGATATCAACGAAGTCCTGAAGAATTATTCAGTGCAACTTGCGGCATTGCAAGGAAAAGTAGATTTAGTTGCAGGGGGACCGCCATGCCAGGGTTTCTCAATGGCGGGCAAGCGAGTGAAAGATGATATCCGAAATCAATTGGTATTTTCATATATTAAGTTCATCAAGTTGGTTCAGCCCAAGATGATTCTTTTTGAAAATGTCAAAGGCTTTACTTATGCCTTCAACAAAAAGAAAAAGGATGGCGTAGAGCCTTATTCGCAGATTGTTATTAGAGCACTTGAAGGATTAGGATATGCCGTTAAACCTCATGTGATAGATTTCTCTGATTATGGAGTTCCACAGCGTCGTAAGCGCTTCATTCTTGTTGGTGTTAAGGACAGTCTCTGTTCACCGGATAAATTTGAGCAGCTACTCAAAGACAACAGAAAAGAGTTTTTAGAGAACAAAGGATTAAGCACTACTACAACTTTGCAGGAAGCCATTTCCGATTTACTTCGTAGTAATGGAGAGTTACCGACACCTGATCGTAAAGGCTTTAATTCAGGGAAGTATGGTAATGGCAAATTGACCAATTACGAGATACTGATGCGTGGGGATTATCCAGAAACACATGACGTTCCCAATAGTCATAGTTTTGCCAGGCATACAGTAGAAAAACTCAATTGCTATCAGCGCTTGTTGGCCGAATATCCTCAACGTGGTAAGCGTATTGACGGGGATGCCCGTGAGGAATGGGGAATCAAACAGCGAGGCATTACTGTTTTGGATTCCCATGCGGTATCTCCCACAATCACGGGTCAACCGGATGACTATTTGCACTATTCGGAACCACGAATTATGACCGTCCGTGAATGTGCTCGTATCCAGTCCTTCCCCGATTGGTATGAGATAAAAAAGAAATATACTACTGGCGGAAAGATGCGCAGAATAGAAGTTCCACGCTATTCTCAGGTAGGTAATGCTATTCCTCCCTTATTTGCAGAGCAAGCAGGGAATGTACTCAAACAGATGTTGCAGTATGAAGGATAATTTGCAGTTTAGGGTTAGTGCCGAATTAAAAAATATTCTTGGTCGGGACTTAATCACAAGTCCTGATATTGCTATTTTGGAGCTAGTCAAGAACTCCTACGATGCACATGCTTCTAAAGTTGAAATTACTTTTGACGATGATTATCTGACCATTGCCGACAATGGCAAAGGTATGTCGAAAAAAGACTTAATAGACAAATGGCTGTTTGTGGCATATTCCGCAAAAAGCGATGGAACAGAAGACAAGTCCTATCGTAGCAAATTCAAACGTCACTATGCTGGTGCTAAAGGCATTGGCCGTATGTCATGTGACCGATTAGCAAAAAATCTTGTTTTAACAACTCGAAGTTCAGAAGAGAACAAAACAGAAGTTCTTCATGTTGATTGGAGTACATTTGAACTTAGCAAGCAGACAGAGTTTGATACAATAAATATTCCACATGAGACATTAGATATAATCCCCAATTTTCCTTTGTCTTCTGTTACAGGAACAATATTAGAGTTTACTAATCTTCATCTTTTATGGTCTCGTGAAGATATCAAACGACTAAGAAAGTCATTGGAGAAAATGATTAATCCATTTTCTGGAACAGACGATGATTTCAAGATAGAAATTATTGCTCCAAAGATGAAGGAAGAAGATGACAAAGCAAAATCTCAATACGACATAGTGAATGGTGTGATAGAAAATTCTATTGCCGATGTTTTAAAACTTAAAACGACGCAGATAGAAAGTCGTATCCAAAACGGGGTTATTCATACAACTCTTTCTGACCGTGGAATTGTTATGTATGAGATTGAAGAACCAAATCGGTATTTCTCGTTATTAAGTTCTGTTTCTGTCAGTTTGTTCTTCTTAAATCGTGCAGCAAAGTATAGTTTTACTTCGAGGATGGGTGTGGAGCCTATTAATTATGGAAATGTATTTCTGTTTAGGAATGGTTTTAGAATATTTCCTTTTGGAGAACAAGACGATGATAGTTGGGGGATAAACAAACGATATACACAGGGATATAATCGTCGTTTGGGAACTCGTGATTTGTTTGGTCGAGTTGATGTCGAGACAGATGATCCAAACTTAATTAAAGAAGTTTCAAGTCGCGATGGCGGATTGATTAAAACAGAAGCCTCACAACAGCTAATGGATTATTTTACACTAATCCATAAACGCTTGGAGCGCTATGTGGTTGGTGTTTTATGGGGTGAAGCTTTTTTGAGAAAAGAGTATTTTGTCAATCAAACATCAGCACTAAAAGCTCGACAGCAATTAGAATCCGACAAGGATTCCGACACTGCTAAACATTTATATGAGAATATTGGCAGCAAGGTTGACTTTATGCAGCTCATCAGATCACTTGTCAACGACAAATCCATCAATGTGCTCCAATACAATGAGGAATTGGCAAATATCGTTGCTAATCCTTCAGAGACAGAGGTGATTCAGGCACAGATGTTTGATGACGTTCGTAAGTTGGCAGAAAAGACTAACGACGCATTCTTAATGAGTAAAATCCAAGAGTTTGAAAAGTACATGGAAGATTTGCGTCGTGAAAAAGAAGAGGCAGAACGTAAAGAGGCAGAGGCAAAAGAAAAAGCCGAAGAAGAAAAAAAGAAGAGGGAATGTGCTGAGCGTGAGCGTGATGTCCAAATACAGAAAAACAAGTATTTGGCGGCAACAAGAAACACGACAAAAGATGTGCAAGACCTGATACATGTCATATTGATTTCTTCAAATGACGCGTTAGGCATTATTTCAACGGCTAAAAGTCAATTGGCCAATAATGATGTAAATGATTTAAGGGCCACCTTGGATGAGTTTGAATACCACATTACCAAAATCAATAAGTTGTCAAAGCTCATAACGAAAGCCGATTTGGCTTTGTTAGCACAAACGGGTTTAGTGGATATTCAAACTTTCATAGAGGAATATCTGGCTAATTACAAAAAATCGTTTAAAGTACAGTATCATTCAACTCTTACAGAACCTTTAGAGAAAAAAATCTCCATATTGGATTTGTCTATAGTATTGGACAATCTCAAAAGTAATTCAGAGAAGGCTAGCGCAACGGAACTAAGATTGGATTTCTCTCGGAATGGCCGCACATATATCGTAGATTTCACGGATAATGGTGTTGGGGTAGATTTGAACGAGTTTACCCCAGAAAACATATTTGAAGAAGGGGTTACAAATCGTAGAGGTGGTTCAGGTATAGGATTGAGTACCATTAGGGAACGTATGAGAGAAAACTTGAATGGTGATATTGTATTCCTTGGAAATGGCTTACATTTCAAGACTGGAGCTACTTTTCGTTTAACATTTGAATAGTGATTATGAAACAGAAAAGATGTATATTGGTGATTGATGACAAACCACAAAGTGCAGTGATTAATGGCATTAAGTCGAAACTCTCTAAAGATTTTGACTTGGACTTTATTCCTATTCGTACAGCTGCAGCAGATTATAAGAAAGATGATTCTGAAGATTTGGATGTGGACAAATTGAGAACGGATATCGAATCAAAGATAAAAGGAAAACATCTTGATATAGCATTATCTGATTTTGATTTGGAATGTCCCTACTTCACGGGGTTAGATGCCGTTCATATGGTACACGAGATTCGCAAAAATGTCAGTTTCTTTATTTATTCTGGCAATTGGAATATGGTTATAGAATCTGTTGTTGGACAAGAATACCAGAAAGCCTCGATAGAAGAACTTGTTGGTGGCGTCAATAAGTTAATTAAAGCTCAGGTTATTGATTGTATTGAGAGAGCAGATTATCAAGAAATACTGATTGATTATTTGAAAAAAGACAAAGGTAATTCTCTCGAGCATCGGTTGGCTACATTATTACGGGCAAATGGTGAAATGAAATTTGAATCTTGTTTCCCGGAGTTCAAGGGAATGACATTCAATGAAATTGCTGATATGATAGATAATCATTCTGATGCTCGTTCTGACGAATGGATAGAGGCTGTACTTGTCCAAACAATAGCATATCTTGTGAAAGTAAACAATGAGTAAGACAGTTTGTATATATCCGCAAGATGCCACAACGGACTTTCTTCGTCCGCTGTGTGACCATATTTGTACAACCTTTGATGCCGTGGAAGTTGGTTATGATACATCTGGTGATGATGATCCGCTTGAAGTCATTTATAGTAAAATCAAGGATGCTCAAACAGTCTTCTTTCTTGGTCACGGCATGAGTACTTGTCTATATGCGAGTATCTTAGACAATGTGGAGCTATTTCACAAAGATAATATATCCATGTTGGAAGGCAAACGTTTATTCTTGTTAGCATGCAACTCAAATCAATTTGTTGACAAGTTCAAACTAACCGATTCTATAGGCTTTGGTTTTTTGCCAACAAGTAAAGAAGATATTGAGAGAACAAAGCGATACCATAAAATAGATATTTCAACGATAAATATTCTTGATGTGGATTGCTTCAAAACGGCTCTTGTTCAATGCCTCATTAATACGCTTTCAGAGGAAGCGATGAATGACCCTCATTTATTGAAAGAGCGATTGCTGTTTAATACGAGTAAAGAAATCGTGGAATGCCTGACCAATAAGCAATCTACGAACTTTAGAGTTGTCGCAGACGAATTATATTATATGTATAAGGATATGGTTATTACATAGCCCCATCACAGAGTTTGTGGGTAACTTCATTATACATAATGAGTAACTATAAAGTAGTTAATGGGCATCTTGTTTCGAAATGGTTTATATTTGTACAAATGAAGAATAGTGAAGTCAAATACATTCAGATGGATATATTATGGGAATATTTTTCCAAAAGTAAGATTCTATCCTAATATGAATGAGAAACTGAAATCTTCATCGATTAAGAATGAAGATGGATATTGGTTTGGACTTGATTTGGATAATCGTATTCCTATCAATGTACATTTATTCTTTTTTGAGCGGAAATGGCAAACGAATTGTGAATATTGTGAGAGAAATGTGGATGGTGAATGGAACCATTATTTTGACTCAGATATTTATTGCAAAAACATAAAAGTGAAGTATATAAACTGATACAGGTTATGGCTAATTATATGAAACTAAGAATTGGTGATGTCTCAGACAATGGTCAGGTTACTATTGTTGATGAAGATAGATTATGCTATCTTGTCAAGTCAGAAAGTAGAGGTTCTTTAGGGATACGAACAATTTCAAAAGCTCTCCTTGATGAATATGTTCAGTTCTTTTCAAAAAAGACTTCTGCAACAGCTAATGATGCGAGAGATGCACTATGCGGGAAAAGTGAGATAGATAAATTTGAATATGGCTACACCTCAACTTTGACCGTAATGGCAAAGATGATTTTGGAACGTTCAAAAAATGCATCATCTATTATTGCTGGTAAGAAAAAAGAAATGTGCGAATTTCTCCAGCAAATCTACTATGGTGCTCCAGGTACAGGAAAGTCTCATGAGATTAAGATACAGACAAAAGGTAAGACGGTGATTCGTACGACATTCCATCCTGATAGCGACTACTCTACGTTTGTGGGAGCATATAAGCCAACAACGAAAGAGGTTCCTGTGTATTCCACCTACGGCGAAAGGGCTGTGGAGGTAAAGGATGCCGAGGGTAAGCCGATGATGGAAGACCGTATCGTATACGAGTTTGTGGAGCAGGCATTCCTACAGGCTTACACGAAAGCGTGGAAACAGTATGCGAGCGCAACGGCAGAGGGGAAGGAGCCAAAAGAGGTGTATCTGGTGATTGAGGAGATAAACCGTGGTAACTGCGCACAGATTTTTGGTGACTTGTTCCAGTTGCTTGATCGTGGGGATAATGGGTTCTCGGAATATCCCATCGTGGCAGACATGGATATGCAGAAGCAGTTAACTAAGGCATTCAAAGACATGGCGTTTCTGAATGTACCGGCTATTGGTGATATGGGTGGTGATGAAGTGGCTGTGAAGATTAGGAAAGGCGAGATACTGCTGTTGCCAAATAATTTGTATATCTGGGCCACAATGAATACTAGCGACCAAAGCCTGTTCCCCATTGACAGCGCTTTCAAACGTCGTTGGGATTGGAAGTATATTCCCATTGCCAAAGGCAAGGATGATTGGGTGATAGAAGTTGACGGTATTAAATATGATTGGTGGGATTTCTTGGTGAAGATTAATGCTCTGATTGGTTCTACAACAAACTCAGAGGACAAGAAGTTAGGATACTATTTCTGTAAAGCCAAACATGGGGTTATTGATGCTGAAACCTTTGTCGGGAAGGTCGTGTTTTACCTATGGAATGACGTTTTTAAAGATTTCGAATTTGAAAGTGATGTCTTCAAGGACGGAGATGAGAAACTATCATTTAACAGATTCTATACAACTGATGGAAACAGTAAAGTTGTAGAAAGTAAGGTAGCTCTTTTCTTGAATAAACTTAAGGTAAAAACAATAAGTGAAGAGGTGGTTGAGGATGAGGATGGAAATCAAGCGTCTTCAGCAACACGTAATTATGACAAGTTTTCTGTAAATGGGGTAGGCAGATATGCAAAAAATAACCTCGCAGCTGAAGCGGTGAAGAAATATCTGGAGCTAAATCCTGACATGCCTATAGAAGATGTCTTGAATAATTGGAGAAGTCTGGGATATATTGTGCCTCACTTTATTGAGTCAAAGAGTGAATATGATTCCAGAACTGATAACAGCAAGCGGTCTCATGAAATCCCATGTGGAGATTCTGTATTCTATGTTGCCCATAATGGCTATGGGGCCAATGGAAAAACAGAATTGTTAATAGAAACTGTTAATAGCAAAGACTGGGGTATCACACTTGCAAGATGTGAATAATGCGCATTCTGATAGAAGAATATCAATACGATGTCGCGAAAGTGAAAGATGTACTCTATGGCATTGATGCCTTGGAGAATGTCGAAGGGCGTGTGTCTTTTCACTATGTGGGCTATTATTATAACTCACATCCTAATGTCAAAGACTGTGTATTTATTCTTCCAAAAGTTCTACTTAAAGGTGAGGACGGAAGAGAAAAGGTGTTTGGAAAATATCTGCCAGAAGATATAACAAACCTTGAGAAGAATAATCCTCTGAATCCTCAAGAGCGAGACTTTATCTATAAGTTTGCCGTTTGGATTTATCGAGCGATAGTTGTATATAAGAACAGCAAAGCATATGATCCGGATATTGTGCTTCACACCCAAATAGCTCAGATAGGTAGAGGCTATAGGAGACTCAGTAATACTTACTTGGATATTCTTCTCCAACTAATACAATTTAACAGAGATAATCAGAGTTTCTTCTTCTTTATCGTGAAGAACATACACTCTGGCCTCAATAAAATTAATTGGACGCGAACTATCAGTAAGGAAAATGCCATTGTGCAAGGTGGAAACCCCATCTATCTGAATCCAATTAATAAAAAACGACAGATCAATTTTGATGAGGAGCTGCTGGTGATATTCTTCTCCATATTGAACTATATTAGCGATACATACGGATTCTCCAGGGAAATCAATTGCCAATTTGACCTTATTAAAGGTAATCAATTCAAGACTTACCTCAATGGGTATGGTAAGACCCGTCTGCGTCAGATAAAATACAAATATTATTCAGATAAGGCTATAGAACTATGGAATCTTTGCTATGCATTCTTTGATGAAGCCCGACAAGTTTATATCAACACAGAGAAAAAGGAATATTTGTTGGTGAGGAACTTCTATATAGTATTTGAGGCAATCATTGATGAACTTGTAGGCGACAATCCGCTGCCTGATGGAATGGAAAAGAAACAGGAGGACGGTAAGATAGTTGATCATTTATATACTGCAAAGAGTCTTATAGAAGGAGATAAGAAACCCACATATTATATTGGTGACAGCAAGTATTACAAGATAGACCATCCAATAGGTGATGAATCTGTTTATAAGCAGTTTACTTATGCACGTAATGTAATTCAATGGAACATTGACATATACAATAAAGGCGAGGTGCCTGAATCAAATGTGAAATTGTTGGACGAGGTAACTGAGGGTTATAAAATAATCCCCAACTTCTTTATTTCCGCAAAGTTGGATGAGAAATTCGACTATGGTAATGATGGAATAGCAAAAACAGGGCGCAAGATAAACAAGCATCTTAAAAGTCATTTTAAAAATCGCCTTTATGATCGTGACACCTTATTGGTGTTCCATTACGATGTAAACTTTCTCTTTGTATTGTCTTTATATGCAAGGAATAATACAGGACAAAAGCAGATTTGGAAAGAAGAGTTACGCAATATTTTCCGCACAGATATTCAGCAATGGCTTAATGAAGATTATGACTTCTATGCCATGAAGGCTCGTCCTGGTGTTGATGCAGAACAATACTTTAAAGCGAATTTCCAAAAGATTCTGGGCAAGACCTATGCACCTTATTCGGATAGTGATATCTATTCGCTAGCCCTTGATAAGAGAAACTCTGACGGTAATAACAAAATACTGATAGAAGAATTAAGGGAGTACTTCTATGTAGAGAAATGCAAGTTAGGAGAATGCCCTGATCAGAAGATAGAAGAGCAGGCCCGTAAGGATAGTACTCTTGGTGTATTACCAAATAAAAAGGGTGTACTGATGGTACTTACTGATGATTTCATAAAAGACAAAGAGAGGTTTGCAAACTCTGGAAATATAGCAATAGGTATCAATTACAATATTGATACAATGGAAATAGTTAAGAACATAGATAGTATAGGTTATATTATGTTCTGCCAAAGAGACGATAATATCCATATCTTCTCTGTTAAAGGAACATGTGTCATCAAAGAACAGAGAGACTTGGAAGATGACATTTTTAAGAATGTAGAACCAATAGGATTGTATATAACTGCTCAGCTGGACATGGAGAAGGAAATAGATTCAAAGGGTTTTAAGACGTGGCATATTGAATCAAAGTCTCATCCACTATATTCTACAATAGATATGTTGAGATCATAGTCGAACACAAGTCAAATGTAGATGTAAGATAGTTTCTATATTAAGATAAATAATTATGGAAAATCATCGCATATATGTTGCCAGTAGTTGGCGGAACGAGTATTACCCTGAAGTTGTTGCCAAGTTAAGGGAGGCAGGGCATGATGTCTATGACTTCCGAAACCCACCATCTGGTGATCCCGGGTTTAAATGGAGTTGTGTTAGCGAGGATTATATGGAATGGACTCCAGAGCAATATCGCGAAAATCTGAATCATCCCAAAGCGGTTCGTCAATATGGGAATGATATTGAAGCTATGAATTCTTGCGATACTTGCGTTATCGTATTGCCTTGTGGCAGAAGTGCTCATACAGAAGCGGGATGGTTTGCTGGAAAAGGAAAACTTACCATTGCTTATATCCCTGAAAAGCAGGAGCCTGAACTAATGTACAAACTGTTCAGCAAGGTGTGTTGCTCGATAGAAGAACTGATAAATTCCCTTAAGTGATATAATAATCCGCCTCTATGTCAGAGCAGACAGCATAAAGGCAGATTAATTGCTAATTTTGTGGCATCAAATATAAATGAATATGAAGAAAGTAATTGTTTCAATGGTTTTGGCTTGCTCGGCATTGGTGATGTTGAGTGGGTGTGTGGTGTCGGAAGAGAAACTGAACGATAAGGTGACTCAGGGCATCGTGGAGTATGAGCAGGAGCACGGCAACCGCTTGGAGGTGACTGACCTGAAGCTTGAAAAGAGCGAGGGGAAGAACTACAAGGGTGTGCTGACTGGCAAGCTCAACGGCGAGGATGTGGTCTATGATGTGACAGTCGATGATTCTGGTGACGACTTCGATGTGGACTGGGAGCTGAGAAAGTAATAAGGTTGGGCCAGAGGAAATGGAATGAAGCGGATTGAGGTCGTTGCTGCAATCATTCATGACGATGAGGGGCGTATCTTCGCCACTCAGCGAGGATATGGTGATTACAAGGATGGTTGGGAGTTTCCTGGGGGAAAGATGGAACCAGGGGAGAGTCCTGAGGAGGCGCTGAAGCGTGAGATCTGGGAGGAACTCGAAACAAAGATTGTCGTAGAGCGTTTGGTTCAAACTGTGGATTATGACTATCCGAAGTTTCACCTTACCATGCATTGTTTCCTCTGTTCCATCGAGAGTGGCAGTCTGACGCTGAAAGAGCATGAGGCTGCGCGATGGCTCAGCAAAGACCAGCTCGACAGCGTGGATTGGCTGCCAGCAGACAGAATCGTCGTCAAGAACTTTATGTAATACATATAGAATAGGGTATAGCGCAATGGATAAACTCTCGGCAGAACAGCGGCACAAGAATATGGCGGCGATCCATTCGAAGGATACGAAGCCTGAGATGATTGTGCGCAAGGGGCTGTGGAGTAGGGGATTCCGATATAGGCTGAACTCGCCGAAGCTGCCTGGGCATCCGGACTTGGTGCTGAGGAAATACAGAACCTGCATCTTCGTGAACGGTTGCTTCTGGCATGGGCACGGTGTGGCGATGCCGCCACAAATGGATAATGGAAAATGGATAATTGATAATTCTGAGTGCTGTAAGATTCCGAATACGAATCGGGAGTTCTGGGTGGCGAAGATCAGGAAGAACCAGCAGAGGGATATCGAGGAGCAGAAACGACTGGCTGAGATGGGCTGGCACTGTATCACCATCTGGGAGTGTGAACTGAAACAGTCGAAAAGGGAGGACACACTGAAGTCATTGGCATATACGCTGAACAAGATCTGGCTTGACGATCATCAGGCCGTCGTGACTTCTTATCCGAAACAGGAGGAAGAGGACAGGAACTATCTGAAGGCTGCAGAGGAATAACGGGTCTGAGACAGACATCATCGACAGATACGGCAAAAGGAAAGGCCGCTGGACTCTCGTCCAACGGCCTCTTTTCTCTCAATTGTCCGTTGATTACTCAGCAACAACTGAATCAGCAACTACTGAATCAGCAGCGAGGCTATCCACAACGCTGTCCACA
>Ga0265298_10008052_pt1 | contig 12697 bp, 8 predicted proteins | sample AusTroGonzalo_MG_3_FD_193486 | JGI IMG/M metagenome (GOLD analysis project Ga0265298, IMG submission 193486) | Bovine rumen microbial communities from tropical cattle in Woodstock, Queensland, Australia - Gonzalo_01 | ecosystem: Host-associated > Mammals > Digestive system > Stomach > Rumen ... | reverse complement strand
GAAACAGTTGAGATAGACCATGTTATCCCTGTCAGCATCGCGCCGGAAATCGGCAATGACTTTGCCAATCTGGAAATGCTGCCCAGCAGTCTCAACCGCAGCAAATCCGATCAAGTGGGCGAACGCCAGCTGACGTATGCCAAAAAACTGCTCGATGCCGGAGTGCTCAACGAGGATTCCTACCAAAAACTCCGCTACAAGGCATCCCGACAATAAGTTCAAGAAAACTCTCGACTTAGATTAGATTTTTTAATTTAATGATGGGCGTGAAAGCCGAAGTGTAACGGCTCACCTTGTAAAGAGAAAGGATCAAGTATGTTGTTAGGTATTATCGGTACTATTGGTTTACTGATCGCTGTTTTGGTTGTGTTCATTGCGATCATCGTCGCCATCGCGCTTTTTGTGATGGTCATTTATAACGGACTGGTCGCCCTGAGGCAGACTGTTCGGAATGCCTGGGCTCAAATCGATGTTCAGCTGAAACGCCTCCACGATCTGATCCCCAACCTCGTCAATACGGTCAAAGGTTACGCCGCTCACGAAAAAGAAACTCTGGAGCGAGTGATCAATGCCCGCGCACAGGCCACCAGCGCGAAACTGCCGGCGGAAGCAATCGCCGCGGAAGGCAAGCTGAGCAATGCCCTCGCACGGCTTTTGGCTGTGGCAGAATCCTATCCCGATTTGAAAGCCAATCAGAACTTCCTGGCCTTGCAGGAAGAGCTGGTCAGCACGGAAAACAAGATCTCCTTCGCACGTCAGTTCTATAATGACAGCGTCACTCGCTACAATACCAAAATCGAAATCTTTCCCAATGTGCTGCTGGCCGGTATCCTGGGATTCAAACCGGAAGTTCTTTTTGAAACAAACGAAACCGAAAAACAGGCTCCACAAGTCCAGTTCTAAGAACCATGTTTGCCCCCTCTGATTTTTTGGATCTCCAACACTGCGCGCATTCAGATCTGTTCGCGGACTGCACTTATGTATGGGATGCACTCAAAAAATTAAATTCTTATTTTAACGGCCATTCTTTCGACCGCTCCGGTTCCTTCACCCGTGTCGGTAATCCTTACATTGACTCGAACGTGATCATCGGTGATGACACTCTGATCGAGGACGGAGCTATGATCCTGGGGCCGGCGATCATCGGCAGTCACTGTCATATCCGGCACGGCGCTTATATCCGGGATCACGTCCTGATCGGAAACAGCTGTGTCATCGGCAACGCCTGTGAAGTGAAGCACTCCATTCTTCTGGATGGATGTGAAGTCCCCCACTTCAATTATGTCGGCGATTCCATTCTGGGAGTCAAAGCCCATCTGGGCGCAGGAGCTAAAATCTCCAATGCCAAACTGGATCAGAAAGGCATCCGTATCAAAGCCCAGGGAAGAGAAATAGAAACCGGATTGAAAAAATTCGGCGCGATCATAGGAGACTACGCTCAAATCGGATGCAACGCGGTACTGAATCCCGGCAGCCTGATCGGCAGGAGCAGCAGGATCTATCCCTGCGTGAGTTGGAGAGGTTTTCTCCCTCCCGAGAAGATCGCAAAAGAAAACCAGATTTTTGATTTGATATGAAATTACTTGTTACCGGAGGATCGGGCTTCATCGGTTCAAACCTGATCCGTCACATCATCAACAACAGCGAGATCGAGCTGCTCGTGAACATGGATTGTCTCACCTACGCGGGACATCCGGAAAACTTAGCCGGTGTGGATCAAAACCCCAAGTATCGTTTTGCGAAAGTGGATATCCGCAACCGTGAAGCCGTTGCCAAAACGATCACCAGCTACGGCATCACTCATGTCATGCACCTGGCCGCTGAATCCCATGTGGACCGCTCTATCAGCGATCCCGGCGCTTTTGTCCATACCAATGTAACAGGTACTTTCAATTTACTGGAAGCCTGCCGCGGTCTGTGGCAGGATAACTTTGCCGCTCACCGCTTCCATCATATCTCGACCGATGAGGTTTACGGCACACTGGGCGCGACGGGGTACTTTACCGAAACCACACCTTACGCACCCAATTCGCCCTACTCTGCCAGCAAAGCTTCCAGCGACATGATGGTGCGCGCCTATCATCACACTTACGGGATGAATACCGTGATCACCAACTGTTCCAATAATTACGGGCCTTATCAATTCCCGGAAAAACTGATCCCGGTGGTGATCCAAAGTCTGCTTCACGGCAAACCGGTGCCGGTCTATGGTGACGGCAAGAATGTGCGCGACTGGCTCTATGTGGGCGACCACGCTCAGGCACTCTGGACCGTTCTGAGAACGGGCAAAGCCGGTGAAACGTACAACATCGGCGGACACAATGAATGGGCCAATATCAACATCGTCCAGCTCATTTGTGATCTGGTGGACGATTATCAGAAACAGTCGCAGGGAACCTCCCGCAAGCTGATCCAATTCGTCAAAGACCGTCTGGGACACGACCGTCGCTACGCCATTGACGCATCCAAGATCCAGCGCGAACTGGGCTGGACTCCCGCTCATACCTTTGAACAAGGCATCCGCGAGACCGTCCACTGGTATCTGGAAAATCAGGACTGGGTCAAAGCGGTCACCAAACAAGCCTGATCCCGTTTGCTCGTTTCCATTATCATTCTGAATTATAATGGAGCCCGCTGGATGCAATCCTGTCTGGATTCGGTGCGGGCACAGAGCATTTTTGATCAAACCGAAACGATCGTTGCCGACAATCTTTCCAGCGACGGCTCCGATCATCTCAGTGAAGAGATACTTTCCGCCTGGCCGCCGGGACACGGACGCTTCATCCAAAACGGCGGCAACTACGGCTACTGCAAAGGCAATAATCTGCCCGCCAAAGAAGCACGGGGCAAGTGGCTTTTCTTCCTCAATAATGACGCGCGTCTGGAACCCGACACACTGGAAGTTTTGATCCGTGAAGCGGAAAAACGCTCCGCCTCAGCCGCCACGCCGCGTGTGCTGGATTATGATTCCGACCACTTTCAAAGCCTGGGCGCGGGTGGATTCGACCTCTTTGGTTTCCCGACACAGCGGCTCGATTTTCCCCAAACACGGGAAGTCCTCATGCCCGAAGGCTGTTCCTATCTGGTGCTCCGCAGTGAGTTTGAACGTCTGGGCGGGTTTGATGAAAACTTTTTCATGTACGCGGATGAGCTGGATCTTTCCTGGAGGATATGGCTGTCCGGAGGCCGCTGTCTGGGGATCCGTGAAGCCGTCCTGCATCATCGGGGCGCGGCCGCTGTCAACGCCGCCGGAGGAGAGAAAATTGTGGAATTCCGCACCAGCGACACGAAACGCTTTTATGCCAACAGAAATAATCTGCTGGTACTGCTGAAACAAGGAGGATGGCTGATGAAGATTGTCGCGTTACTGCAAATCGGCTGGCTCATTCTGGAGGGACTGGCCGGGGTCCTTCTTCTGCACCGTTTTTCCTTTTTCAAGAATACGGTTTGGAATGTCCTAAAAGATGTTCGCCGCCTTCGGCCTCATTTGCAAAGTGAACGCAAACGGCTGGCACCCTTCCGCCAGCGATCTGATTTCTGGATGGTGCGTCACTTTCTCCGCGCACGGCTGAACCGCTGGGATGAATTCTTGAGGATACGCCGTTTTGGAATGCCCAAAGTCACCGGCGATACGAATAAGCGTTCTTAGGAATTTTTTGCTTTCAGCACGTACATGGCAGTGTCCGCCAGCAGCGCGGGGCCTTCTTCCTTTTCCACTCCCAAATACCGGTATTCTTCGACCAGGCGATCCAGCATTTCCGGGGACGCTATATGTTTGCCATTCTGGAGAAATTCTCTGCGCTCGATCTGCGCGTCTATGCTTTTGACGAACTGCTCAAACTGGGACAAGGTGATCAAACGGCAGCGAGGCTCCCCGGACAGCAGGGTGTGCCCCATACCTTTACCTTTCATCGCCTTGATGCGGTTTTCCCAATAACCGGCGTTTTCAAAAGAAATGATAGCACGTTTACCCACACGCAGCATCTCTTTGACCACGGCCTTCGGGTTATCCAGATAACCGATCGTCTTACTCAAAATGACGTAATCAAATTCTCCCTCCGGATAGTCTCTCAGACCTTCTTCGATATTGCCCTGACGAACAGACAAGCCTTTGCTGATACAGGCACGGACATTCTTTTCGCAGAGATCCACTCCGCGGGTCTTGGCTTTTTTCTCATAAGAGAGACGCTCAATCAGTTCACCGGTGCCGCATCCCAGGTCCAGAACTCTGGAACCACCGGGGATAATGTTCAGGATCAGATCATGATCCTGACGCTTATCTTGTAACCGACTCTGTATCTTTGCCGTTTCACTGACTTCATGATGCGAAGCCGATTCCAGAAAATCACGGGTCAATTCGCTCAGTTTCTCCACTTCGAGCAGGAATGAATCATGTCCGTAGTTGCTCTCGATCTCCACATAAGTCGTATCTATCCCGTTGCGGAGCATCGCGCTGGCCAGACTCACAGACTGCACAGGCGGAAAGAGCCAGTCCGAAGAATAGCTGGCAATGAGGACACGCGCCTTGATCCGTTTCAGGGCTTCATCCAATGAAGAATAACCGTCCCCGATGTCAAAGTAGTCAATGGCCTTGGTCACATAGAGGAGTGAATTCGCGTCGAAACGGTGTGTGAAAGTCTCCCCACGATAGCGGAGATAGCTCTCCACCTCAAAATTGATCTGAAAATCATATCCCACCTGCTGACGACCCCGCAGACTGCGGCCAAACTTGTTCTGCATGGATTCTTCACACAGATAGGTGATATGCTCGATCATACGGGCGACCGCCAATCCTTTGTCCGGGCGCGGATGACCGTGGGCATAGTAATCGCCGCCGTTCCAGTTGGGATCCGCGTAAATGGCCTGACGAGCCACTTCATTCAAGGCAATGGACTGCGGAGACACAACGCCGGTCGAAGCCAGGATCTGCACATTTTTGCAGCGATCCGGATGCGAGACCGCCAGCTGCAATGCCATCATCCCGCCCATGGAGCCGCCGGATGCCAGCAGGACTTGTTTAATGCCCAAGTGATCCAGCAAAAGCATCTGCGCGTTCACCATATCCGCGATCGTCACGACCGGAAACTGCAAGCCATAAGGTTTGCCCGTTTCCGGATTGGTGAACATAGGTCCGGTACTGCCTTTGCAGCCGCCCAGGATATTGCTGCAAACAATGAAGTATTTATTTGTGTCGTAAGCTTTTCCGGGGCCAACAGCCTCTTCCCACCAGCCAATGGGGTCGTCTGGAGCGTGGCTGGCCACATGCGAGTCACCCGTCAGCGCGTGGAAAATCAGGATCGCGTTGGACGCGTCCGCGTTCAATTTCCCATAAGTCTCATAAGCCAACGTGATGCGGGGAAAAGAATTCCCGCTCTTCAAAGTGAACTTTCCTTCAAAAGTGACTGTCTTACAGTACCCCATATATTTTGACTCCTTTAGCGTCAGGGATCCGCCGCTCCGGCAGATGACCACCTAAAGGCACCTCCATTTTATTCCAAAAGCTGTCAGAATAAAGGGGAAAATCACACTCACAGGAAACCTTATTCCAAAATGAGTCCGGCAAGACTGAATATCCAACGTTAAGAACCGCAGATAAACACGAATAAACACAGACAAACCACTTAATAACAATATGTTCTATAGAAAAAACATAAGTCGATAAATTATCTGTGTGCATCTGTGGTTCCTTCTGTCACCTCATCGGGTTATTTCTGAGGCAATAGGGATCACTCGCCTTCTTTGACCAGTTCATCCGTTCCTTCACGGAATTTCATGCTGATCATCTTGGTCACACCGCGCTCCGGCATCGTCACGCCGTGGATGCAGTTCGCCGCGGCAATGGACTGCTTGCTGTGGGTGATGACAATGAACTGGGAGAAATCCACAAAAGTTTTCAGCACAGAGACAAAGCGCCCGATATTGGCTTCATCCAGAGGCGCGTCCAGCTCGTCCAGCACACAGAAAGGCGACGGTTTGACCTGGTAGATCGCGAAAAGCAGAGCCACAGCCGTCATGGTCTGTTCACCGCCCGAAAGCAGCGAAACCGATTTCAGCTGTTTGCCCGGAGGCCGTGCCACGATGTCAATGCCGGACTCCAGAACATCCCGGTCGTCCACCAGTTTCAGCTCCGCGAAACCGCCATGGAAGAAGGTCGCGAACATCGAACGGAAATTCTGACGGATCTTTTCAAAGGTCTCCATGAACATTTCCCGTGTCTGCTGATTGATTTTGCTCACCACGTCCAGCAGCTGTGCTTTGGCTTTGGTCATGTCATCCTGCTGGGCGGTCATAAATTTGTAGCGCTGCTCGATCTCTTCGTATTCCTCGATGGCCACCAGATTCACCGGACCCAGCTGGTCGATACGCTCCTGCAGTTTACGGACAAAAGAAGCCACCTGATCCCAGTCCACCGGTGGGAATTCCCCGGTCTCAACCGGCTCCGGCGGGACCGGTTCAGTTTCCGGCGCGTTTTCACCGGGAACGGGTTCCGTCTCTTTCCGAGGGGTATAATCCTTGCGGAAGATGCGGACACCTTCTTCCGTTTCTTCCACACGGAAAGGCTCCTGGATCACGGTGAGGATATCCAGCTGATATTTCTCCTGCATTCGGCTGGTCGTATTTTGCAGGGTCATTTGACGCTGGGTGATCTGCACATTCAGCGCTTCATGCTGTTCCTGGAAGCGGTTCAGCTGTCCGCGCAGTTCTTTCAAACGAGCCTCGCGTTCCTCGATCTCCGCGGAAACAGTCTTCTTCTGCTGGGAAAGATCCGCGATGCGCTGATTCATCTGCTCATATTCATTCGTGAGAAACTCGATCTTCAGTTTGGATTCCTCGATCTCCGCGTGACAGATGCCGACCTTCTCCTGTATCTGCGCGATTTCTTTGGTACGCGCGGTGATCAGTCTTTCCTGTTCGGTGATCTGATTCTCCAGCGAGTTCTTTTGCAGACGATGGGTATTGCAGAACTGCTCTTTGGAAGCGAGGGCGATCTTCACCTCGGTCAAGGCGTTGTGAGCCGTGTCCCGCTCCTGGCGAAGCTGATCCACCGAGGAATTGATCTCCGAGATGTTATCCGCCGTTTCTTTTTCTTTCTGCTCGATCTCAACGATCTGATCGCTCAGCAGCTGACGGTGTGCCGTGCTTTCCGCGTCCTGAGCGGTCAAACGGGTCATTTCCTGTTTCAGGGTCTCCTCACGCTGTTTCATGCCGCGGAGTGAGTTCTCCAAAACACGAAACTCACCCAGACGGGTCGCGACCGCCATTTCATGACTGCGGATCTCCGACTGGAGCCGGAGCAGGTCTTCCTGGGATTTCTTTTGCCCGGCGGCGATCGTCTCTCTCTGCCGGCGAATCTCTTCGATCTCGGCCTCCACTGTCTGGATATTGGTCTTGAGGTCCGCGATCTCGTTCTTGCGTCCCAGAATGGAAGAGGAAACCGGAACTTCTTTGCGGGAACCGCCCACAAAAATACCGTCTCTGGTCAGGATCTCGCATCCGCTCGTCACAAACTCCCATTGGCCGGGATGCTGCTGCCAGAACCGTGTCGCGGCGGTCAGATCCGGGACGATCCAGGCCCGGCCGATCAACCGGCGCAGGAGCGTCAGGATCGATTCCTCCGCCTGGACGATATCCAGCACCCGTACCGGAGCCGTCTCTCCTTCAGCCGGAAGCGGCGGCTGAGCCGTCTCATTTTCTTCCGCGGCGGCCAGTTCCCAATCCAGCGGAGCGATTGAGGCCATCCCCTTCTTCGTGGACTTGAGCTGATCCAGTATCGAGCGGGCTGCGTTCGGCTTCTCCGCCAGCACCAGCTGCAGCCGTGTTCCCAAAAGCGCTTCCACGGGATTCACATACTTGGACGGGATGCGGATGCGGTCCACCAGCGCGCCCAAAACACCTTTGGTACCGTTCTTCAGAATGGACATCGCGCCGGCATCAAACCCCTCACGGCTGGACTGGAGCTGTTCCAGCACATTCAGCCGGGATTTGCGAGTGGCTATCTGGCGGTAGAGGTCGTCCTGTTTGTTCCCCAGCTTGGAGTTCTCCACCTGAAAACTGTTCAACTCAGACTGAAGTTTCTGGAGCTGAGCCCGTTTCTCATCGGTGATCTGCTTGTCGCTTTCTGCCGTCTGGTTGAATTCCTGGATCTTCTGTTCCAGTTTCTGGATCTCGTCCTTGTTCTGGGCAATCTCGTTGTTCAGTTTTTCCAGACGGACGATATTCCCCTGTTTCTGGATGTCCAGGGAGTTGATCTCGTTGCGGGTACGGCTCAACTTCTGGGTGATGCTGAAAAGCTGGTTCTGCACATTGCGCAGTGCGGTCTGCTTGGCGAGCAGCGTGGCTTCCACGGACTGAAGCGCTTCGGAGCGTTCACGCTGTACCTGACGCGAGGCTTCCACTTCCTGCTGGGTCACCTCGATGGTCTGGACGACCTGCTGGAGATCCTGCTGGAGAGTGAGTTTTTTCTCTGTGGATTTCTGGATCTCTTCGGTGGCAGCCGTGATGCGGTTCGAGCTTTCCTGAATGCGCTCCTGATTGAACTCCACTTTCTTTTGCAGGGCATCTATCTGGGAGTGAGTCTCCAGGCTCTGTTTCTGCTGTTCCGCCGCGGCTTGTTCCAGCTCGGCCAGACGGCCGCGGGACTGGCTGATCTGACCTTCCAGCGACTGGATATCCAGATTGCTCTGTTCGATCGCTTCGTCCAGCTTTTTGGAGGACTCCACGCGCTCATTCAGTTCTTCTGTAACACGGTCAAAGACATACCGGTTATAATGTGTCTCCAGAAAACGGAGATCTTCCGCCAGGGCTTTGTAGCGGCGGGCCTTGCCGGCCTGACGCTGCAGGGAGCCGATCTGACGCTTGATCTCGCGCACGGTCTCATTGAGTTTGCCCAGGTTGATCTCGGTCTGATCCAGTTTGCGCAGAGCCTCTTTCTTCTGCGCTTTGAACCGGGTGATGCCTGCCGCTTCCTCAAAGATCATGCGGCGGTCTTCGGGACGGCTGCTCAGGATCTGGGTGATGTGCCCCTGCGCCATGATGCTGTAGCTGGTGCGGCCCACACCGGTACCCAGGAACAACTGCTGGATATCTTTCAGACGGCAAAGGGTTTTATTCAGAAAATACTCGTTGGTGCCATCGCGGTAGATGCGGCGCGTCACCGTCACTTCATTGAACAGCAGTTCCAGATTGGCAGCCCGCAGCTGCTCCTGATCCACGTCGCCTATCGTCAGAGAGACCTCCGCCATGGACAGGGGGCGGCGCGTTTCCGTGCCGTTGAAGATGATATCCGCCATCTCACCGCCGCGCAGGGCCTTAGCGGACTGTTCACCCAAAACCCAGCGGATCGAATCCGCCACGTTGGACTTGCCGCAGCCGTTCGGCCCCACAATGGCCGTGATGCCGGGAGGAAAGTCCAGGCTGGTCTTATCAGCGAAAGATTTGAAACCGAGTATTGTCAGGTTCTTTAAATACACCGTGAAGAATCAAATACAAAAACCCTCCCAAAGTAAAGCGCCAAAACCCTTTCCATCACCGGAAATTATTCACATAGAAACAGACAGGGACACTGTTTTATTCACAGCCGGATGTGAATAATTCCGTAACTCCGCTGAAAGAAAGCATCTAGCACTGCGTTTACCGCTTCCGCGCGTTGTGAACAACCTGGTAATAACCCTCGGAACGCTCTTTCCGCGCCCGTCTGCCGGAGCCGGTCTTGCCGCCGCCGTTCCATTCTTTTTTGTAACAGGCTCTGATAAAATAAATTAGGCTCTTTTGAACAGCAAAAACGATCTTTATTCCTTCATCATTTTGCTTCGATATAACTACTTCATTATCACAGTATTATTTTCTGTTTCCGATTCAAAATCTTGCGTCCATCCGGGATTTGTGAGAGGATAGTCAGAGTGCGGGGGTCATACGACCCCCATCTGACATTATGCCTACATACGAATACGTTTGTGAGAAATGCGGAAAGAAGTTTGAACTCTTTCAAAGAATGACGGAAGACCCCATCAAGGTCTGTCCGGATAAAAAGTGTAAAGGTCATGTGAAACGCCTGATCGGTGAAGGCGCGGGGATCATATTCAAGGGACACGGATTCTACTGTACGGATTACAAATCCTCTTCCACGCCTCCGGCCGGCGAGCATCATCACCATCATTCCTCTGAATCAAGTTCTTCAAATTCCGGCGGAGATTCCGCCGCCAAAGAGACGAAGACGGGATCTGGTTCTTCCGAATCCAAGTCGAACACTAAAAAGGATTAACGTTTTTCAGAGACGCGCCCGGTGCGCGCCTTTTTTGTCCCCGGATGGAAACGACCCCTTCCCCTCAGCAGAATAAAAACAAAGCAAAGTCTTCCCGGCAATTCGTTCAGTCTTACCGGGTCCTGCTCCTGTACCGCTCCCAGGTAGGCGCGATCTGTCTGGGGCTGGGACTGCTGCTGCTGGGAACGTTCACCGGCATCCTCAAGCCGTGGCCCATCGCTCTGCTGCTGGATACCGTCCTGGGGAGCAATCCCCTGCCCGGATGGATGGGCAGTCTGGGGCAGTGGTTCAGCCAGTTGGACCGTGAGGGGCAGATCCTTTTCTGCGCGGTCTCCATTTTCGCGGTGCATCTGCTCTACAGCGGAGTGACCTCGCTCCAGAATTATGTGGTCATCCGCATCGGGCTGAAAGGTCTGCGCACGATCCGCCAGCGGGTCTTCAACTGGATGCAGAATCTTTCCCAGAGTTATTTTCTGAATCAGAAACAGGGCGACGTGATCTACCGGGTCTGCTGGGACACGTATTCTTTCCAGACACTCTTCCAGCATGTCTGGTTCTCCTCCACGGCCAGTTTCCTTTCCATGTTCTGTATGCTGTGGGTGATGTGGCAGCTAAACGAGATGCTGACTTTCATCTCGTGCATCACGCTGCCAATGCTCATTCTGGGCATCCGTGTCTATGGTCAGGTGATGAAGCAGCGCAGTATGGAAGCGCACAAGGCCGACAGCCAGGTGGCCTCGTTCATCCAGCAGACCGTCAACACCATCCCGACGATCCAGAGCTTTGTCCGCCAGAACCGGGTCGCGCAAAGGTTCAACGTCTTTATTCAGGATGCCTGGGGCAAGCGCCTGAGCCAGCATGCCACCGAGATCATTTATCAGACGACTGTGGCCACGATCTTTTCGCTGGGTATGGCCGGGATCATCTGGGCCGGCGCGCGCGAGGTGCTGGCTGACCGTCTGACGGTGGGCGAGCTGGTCGTGTTCATCACCTATCTGAGCCAGTTCTATGAACCGCTGCAAAAGCTGATCCTGGCCGGTTCCACTCTGGCGGATGCTCAGGCCGGTGTTTCCCGTGTGTTTGAGATACTGGATACTCCGCCCGCGATCACTTCCCCGGCCAACGGGATCACGCTGGATGCACAAGGCAAAGAGAGTCTTTCCATTGAGTTTGAAAACGTCAGCTTCGGCTATCATCCCCGCCGTCCCATTATCAAGAATGCTTCTTTCAGCGTGAAACCGGGCGAGTTCGTGGCAATCGTCGGTCCCAGCGGTGCCGGCAAAACGACTCTGGCCAAATTGATTTCCCGCTTTTTCGATCCGGAACAGGGCTCCGTGAAGATCAACGGAGTCGATCTGCGCCGGTACGATCTGGATTCCCTGCGCCGCAATGTCTCGGTCGTCCACCAGGAACCTCTGATCCTGCCGGGCACTTTGCGGGATAATATCCTCTTTGGACGCGAAGGCGCTACCGAGGCGGAAATGGTCGAAGTCGCGGAGCAAGTCGATGCCGCCGAATTCATTGAGCAGCTGCCCCAGCGGTACGACACAACAGTCGGCGACGGCGGCTCGCGGCTCAGTATCGGCGAGGTACAGCGTCTCTGTCTGGCGCGCGCCCTGCTGAAAAACGCCCCCATCCTGATCCTGGATGAACCGACCAGCTCGCTGGACGCTGAAAATCAGATGTATGTGGTGGACGCTCTCGGCCGTCTGGCCAAAGGACGCACCACCCTGATGATCGCTCACCGGCTCTCGACCTTGGTCAACGCCACCCGGATCATCGTTCTGGTGGACGGACAGATCCAGGCCACCGGCACCCACGCCGAACTCCTCGAAACCAGCGAATACTACCGCCGCGCCGTCGAAGCCGGCAGCCGCTCCATCCAGGCCGATTAAAGCCGGATGATATTTGATCTTAATGATTTAGAAATATTTTTAAATTTTTTACTTTCTCCCCTTTACAAAATCGAAAAGATGCGCTATGTTGTTATGTGAGTTTCTTCTCGCCTAGTTTAGAGACTCTTAGTTTAGAGACTCTTAAAAAAATATACAATTAACAATCTTATCAGGTTACATAAGATAAAAAACAGGTGCTATGAAACATATTAACAAAACATACTGGGGAATGTTCCTCCGCTTCATTCCGTTATTCGTTATCGCTCTTCTGTTCACCGTGTTTAAAGCAAATGCGGATGTTGGTGATAAATTCATGGTGGGCGATCTCAGTTATATCGTTCTTACAGAAGAAGGTTCTACAGGAACCGTTGCCACTTACGAGCAGCAAAGAACAGGAGTATCAGAAGTTATTATCCCTGAGATCGTTTCAAGAGATGATGGAAGAATTTACACCGTCACCGCTGTCGGAGAATGGACTTTTAACAATTATTACGCAATGAAAAGCGTTGTGATCCCGGACAGCGTGGTTGAAATCTCAAAA
>Ga0265298_10008051_pt1 | contig 12698 bp, 12 predicted proteins | sample AusTroGonzalo_MG_3_FD_193486 | JGI IMG/M metagenome (GOLD analysis project Ga0265298, IMG submission 193486) | Bovine rumen microbial communities from tropical cattle in Woodstock, Queensland, Australia - Gonzalo_01 | ecosystem: Host-associated > Mammals > Digestive system > Stomach > Rumen ... | reverse complement strand
GGTAAATTAAGAAGAAAAGATAATAATATAGATAAAAGATTTCATTTCCATTGTTTAAGACATAAGTTTATTACATTGTCCGGAAATAGCGGCATACCTATGATTCAAATAAAAAATATTGTAGGTCATGCAAACTTACAACTTACTGAAAATGTATATTATCATAATTCCAACGAGAAGAATCTTGAATCAATAAAGAATTTAAACATACCTTTAAAACTCAAAAAATAGGCAAAATTTGCGATTATTTTGCTAACGAGTATCAAAAATACTTGCATTTACATTCATTTGTTTGCATGGCTTTGCATAGTGATTTTGTCGTCAATAAAAGCCACCTAAATTGATTTTATAGATGGCTTTTTGGTTTTATATATAAATTGCTGCCAACGAGTTTTTAACCTCGTCAACAAATCTTTATTTTGCGATTATTTCGCTAACGGTTTCCCGTATTTATTTCCTAATTACTTTTAACTATTATACTTAAGCAACACTATTTTTTCAAGCATTTTAAACTTCAACAAAGTTTTTACCATCCTTTGTTGTTAGTCTTTGCATATATTTTACATCTTTTTCATTAAACGGTATTTTTACCATTGCGATATGATTCCAAAATTTACCATTAATTTTTTCTTTTATGAGTTGCCTATATATAATATTTATTTTCCCGGATTTTATATCATTAAAAACTTCATCAACTGTTTTATCTTTAACTAATATGTCAGCTGCTTCACCGAAACAATGTTGACTTGTTTTGCTTCCGCCAACTCTTTTATTTAATGTGTCGCCACGAAAACCACTTGTAACCGTTACAGGTTTACCATAATAAGCCCGAATCGGTTCTAATATATAATTACATAAAATATATAAATTATTCAAATAAGGTTTAACATCTTCTTCTTGATTAGATGCTAAATCTTTATGATCTGTAATTAATAATTCTTTTAATGTAAAATGCGGTGATAATTTCAAATTTTTTACCTTTTTTGAAATAAGAAAATCTCTTATTTTAAATTTTTATTAAATCTTGAAATAAGGGAGCCGCAATCTCCCTCATTTTCCCCAGAATATCCCATGATTTTTGCATTGTTAAGAGGCACATAGGATTTACTATTCAAAATCTCCAAGTCAATTTAATAAATTTTCCTTCAACTGTTTCTTTGCTTATAGGCATATACAATTTATTTGTAAATTCAACTTTTGGTATATACCCTTTTTCTTTAGCTTTGTAATAAACAAAGCCCCACTTTGCTACTTTTAGTATTCATTCACTCTTTTTGCCGATAAAACTTCCATCCGGATTAACCAGAGAAAAAACACTTAGCAATCTGATTAATGTTGCCAAAGCATTATCGTCTTTTGGTGTAGGTGTTAATTTAACGATGACCGTTGCAACGGATACAATTCCGCCAACTATGGCCAAAACACTTTCCCAATTTGTTTTAAGCCATGCAATGATACCTAAAAAGCCCGTTGCGGAATTTCCGCCATCTGCAAAAACGGATGCAACAAACACTACACATACAACAACTACACTTACTACAAACATCAAAAGTTTCTTCATCTTTTTACCTCCTTATTTTTTGTCAATTTCTGTTCTAATTTCATCAATCCTATGATGAGCCGCTTTTGTTGATTGTTCAACAATAGTCATTCTCTCTATAAGATTGTTATGTTTATCTTGTTTTTCTTCCAACCGTTTAATATTTTTGTCAAACTCTTCTTTTATTTCTTTTTGTCTTTCCTTGAAATCGTCTAATTTTTCAACGATATGTTTTTTAAAAGCAATTACACTTCCAACCCACATGCCTATTGAAACTAAATTTGTAATTAAAAGTATATAAACCTCAGTTGACAAACTCATTTATTATGCTCCTAATTGTTGAATTTTTTGTCTTATTGCTGCTGCTTCTGCTTCTAATTCATTCAATTTATCAATGTCGGCTTGTGTTTGTGTTCCTGCTTCTTTTGCTCTTAAAGGTCTTATTGTTTGTGCATCAATTCTGTTGAGTTGCTGTATCAAATTATTTTTTTGAATCTGTTTTTCTCTCTTTTCAACTTCGCCAAAAATAAAATCGATCTGCTCTTGTGTTTCAAAATCTTTTGCAGTCATTTTTTTGATTGAAGGATAAATCAATTTAAGATAATCAGCCTCATATTTCGTTTGTCCTTCAACTTGTATTTCGGTGATATTCCTATACAATTCAACTTGCTGATATCCTTTTGGCAACTCCGTAATCTTAAAATTTTGTTCCGGCATTTCATCTAAAATAATTCTGTGCATAATTTATTTCCTCCGTTAATTGTTTTTATATTGCATAATTTTTTTAATTTACTCATATCTATTTTTCTTTCAATCCAATTTTGCAAATTAAAACTGTTAAACCATTTAAAATTACCTATTCTACAGGAAAGCCTCACAGCCCAATATCTGCAGGGCTTTTTAATATAATTTTTTAAAGTTTTAAACATTCCCATTAGATTTCTTTTTCTAAGCAAAACATACTTATAAAAAAATCTATAACCTAACATATCAATGCCTCTGTCTGATACTTTAAAAATTTGCCAATTACTTTTTAGCTTTAAACCTATTCTGTCTAACATCTCAACTATTAACTCAATTAACCTATGTAATTTTCTTTTATTTCCGGATAAAACAATAAAATCATCTACATAACGAAGATAATAATTAACTCCGTCCGCTTGTCTTATTGCAGTATCCATCTCAAGCAATAAAAGATTTTCAAACCATGCTGAAGTATAATTACCTAAAGGCAAACTATTCATTGAATTAGCAACTTTTCTTAATAGGTCTAAATACTTTTCATCCTTAACAAACTTTTCAAAAGCAGCAATAACATATTTCGGTTGAATGTTGTCGTAGCATTTTTTAATATCGCATTTTAAGCAATATTTTGTTCCTTTGTAATCTTTGTGTAACCATCTTGTAATTGCTTTATAACCGAAATGAATCCCTCTGCCTTGAATTGAAGCAATTGCATACGGATCCAACCTTTTAAATAAACGGTCATAAACTAAATCTATTAAAAGATGGTGAACACATTGGTCAGGATAGAAGACAGGTTTATGTAAAATTCTTTTCTTTTTAGACGGTTGGTCAATAATATTACAAACTTTATATGGTGATGGTTTGTAACTTCCGGACAACACTATTCTTTGCAAATCTTTTGCAAAAAGATCGATATTGTCAATAACTTTTTTAACGGCAATTCTTTTCGTTTTATGTCTTGCCGCTTTTAAAATTATTTTTTTACAATAATCAACCGTAATTTTTTCTTCTGTTATTAAATAACCTAATCTTTTCATAATATAAAACCTCGTTTTATATCTTTCAGACTTTTCAACTTGCTTATCTCTCTATAAGCAATCTACTAAGCCTGCCCTTGTTGCACTATTTTCACCAAGTGGTGAGGATTATATAGACAATAAAAAACTTTATTTAATTTAGATATTAAACGAGGCGGCAGCCATTATTACGATTAGTATTAGAAACAGCATTATTCAAATTCAAGTAGAACCCGCCAGCATTAGCCCCATTATTACAGGTACCGCCCTATCTATATAACCCCTGCTACAACTACTTTATTTTTATTTATAACCCCCTTCATTTCGTTTATTTTGCAAAATTTTTGTGGCAAGCCACATTTATTAAGGGGACAAGGGATTTTCCCCTTAAACCCCTTTTCTTAAAGGGCTCTACGGAACAAAAACGAGGCGGCAGCCACGAGAACGAGCAGAATCAGAAACAGCAGTACTCAAATTCAAGTAGAACCCGCCAGCATAAGCCCCAGAAGCACAGGCACCGCCGTAAAAACCACGATATACAGTATTATTTGCATGTGCAAAATACTGTTGGTCGCCAGATTTTCCACTTCCGGCATCGCCTTTAAACAAGAAAATATCGGCATTTAAGTTAGCCGTAGCATTAAATAAGCCGTTATTAACACTTGCAGAAGGCACTGTTCCACCTACATCAATCCAATTTGCTGTTATGGTTGCTTTGCTATAGTCAACTGTTCCGTCCGGATTAGGATTGACATATACAACTTCATTCGTTCCGTCGCCAACTCCCGCAATTCCGCCTAAAAATGTTCCGCAATTGCCGTATAAATTTATTAAGCCCATTGTAGCAACAGGTCTTCTGTCGCTTGCAATAGCACTATTTCCCGTATTCTCGCCGTCTAAACCTAAAATATCATCAATATTCCCTACGGTCTGCATACCTCTTGTCCACTTAGTTGTGCCTGCGGTTGTGCTTACTGTTCCATCAATAACAACTTTTGTATAAGCCGTATCATCGTTTTCAATTGTATAATCTTCAGAAGATACAACTTTATACCAAACAGCTGTTGCCATAGAAGCACCTATTGCAATACATTTCATTGTATCCGGAACAGAACTTTGATTTGCTCCCGTCCATTCACTTTTTTTAACAATGATAAAGTTCGAATCAGTTTCATCAGTTTGACATAGTAAACTATCACTCCAACCCGATGTATTTCCTTTGCCTACAAAACTTTGCCAATCCAAGCTTGCATATTTTACTAAACCTAAAAGCTGCAAAGATAGCATTTCTTTATAGCCAAAAACTCTGCAACCTCTTGTTCTTGCAAGGTTTTCAAACTCTACAATGGTTTTATATGTCAGCGGGCAAAGGTCATCTCTTAAACCAAATCCGCCGTCTTCTTCTTCGGCACTTTCTCCTATTGCATAAACGGATATTGGCCACCATTCATGCAATACTCCGTTTCTGTTGTGCATAGGGCTTACTTTATAACCAGCAGAGGTTTTGTCCTCTGCAGAAATTATTACAGTAGGTTTGCCGTTTGAATCAATTGAAAGTTTATACCAGAAAATATGGAAAAATCTAAAAAGATAATTTCCGGGCTTTAAATGTTTTCTGTTGTCTTGCCCTGTTTCGAAACATTCGTCATATTCAAGTGTATCTTGAATTGCATACACTTCCATTTTTTGAGATGTTTCGTTATATCTGCAAACAGCATAATAACCTTTAAAAGCTTCGTGTTCTGCAAAATCATCAGTTGCTTCAACCAAATCTGTTCCCGGAACACAACTTAAACTTGTTGCTGCAAGTTTTCTTGTTCCGGAACTTGTTACAAGGTCAAAAGTAACTCCTAATTCTTCATGGCTTTGCAAACTATGGTCGTATACAAATTCAGTCGTTGCAACATTTTTAGATATATCGCCTTTAGGCATTGTGTTGGCTTTCAAAGCTCCCGAAAAAGTTTTCGGTCCTGTAATTGTTTCTTCTTCGCTCTTATGAACTAAATTCGTTTGGTCATCTGCAACCAAATCGCTACCGTTCCAAGAATAATATACTCCATTATAAAGATAAGAAACCTCTGTGCTTGGAGTTACACCACTATCTTTTGTTGTTGTAGTTAAAGCAGTATATATTTTACCATCATAATACCACTTACTACCGCTTGCATAAGGAGTAGAAGGCTCTTCGCCTTTTGCTATTAATGCTACTACTCCGGATTTTCCGCCGCCACCTGCACCGCTACCAGCTACGATTGTATCTACTAATGTTCCGTTAGACATTTATTGCACCTCCACAATTAAATTTGAAGAAGTAACATCTGTCAAATCGCATTTAACAAAACGATTTCTGATTTTAAGTTCTGTGAACACACCAACATGCAAAACAACATCTTTGCCTTCTTCATCCTGCAAATTGAACCAATTCGTTCCATCAAGCGATCCTAATAACTTAATTTCTCCAGATGTTACTGTCCCTCTTGCTAAAAAAGAAACTCCGTCTGTTCTACCACCAGCACTTTGTGCTACTTCCATCAAATTAACACTTCTGTTTATTTGTGGATCTGCTGACAAATCTACAATTTTAACCATTTTTTCCTCCCCTGTGTATATATTTGTATCTATTAAGTCAGAATACTTGACTTCTACTTGTTGATAAGAGTCCGTTACAACTAATTTTCCTGCACTGTTTGCATTTACAAAGAACTTATGTCTTACCGCATCATACAGTCCGGACATTCCGTTGTATTTTGCAGGTTTTAAATCTGCAATTAAACTTTCTTGTGTTGAATTATAAACTTTTGCCGATCCTAAATAAGCATTTTCATTACTGAAGAAATCCATTTCGTTAATATAATTTTTCCCTGCAAATATAAAAACATCCTTGTTGTTATAAGAAGAAACATACGAAGCAAAGTCGTAAGAAAATTCATATGGATTATAATTTATACCACTCGATGAAGAAGAACCGCCCCAATCTCTTTCTATATGACTACCTAATAGCCATAAACCTTTAGGAGAAAAAGAAGTTGCACTATAATGTATTGTTAAACCAAATACACATGCTCTACTACCAGAAGACAAACTTGCTGTTCTTACTCCTTCAATTACTATACGACCAATATCAGAACCTAAAATATCCGGATCGATATAAGCATTACCTTCCGCATAAATATAATTGAAAAATTCTAATTCGCTTTCATCTTCTATATCGTAACTCGTTGTAGATACTGTTTTTTTAGTATCAACTTCATAGATTTTTTCGTTATATTCAATAGCTGTAATATCTATATTCAAGTCTTCGTCTTTTTTCATATTGGTTATACGGTATTTTTTTATTTCTTTTGTGCTTTCATAAAAAGAAAAAATATCGTAACCTTGCGGATCCAAAGTAAAATCATCTTCAACTTCAATTTCTCTTGTTGTCCCGGATTCGCTGTTTAATACATCTTTTTCAACAATAGTATCATCACTTAATTTAATTTGTATTTTGTATGTTTTGCCCTCTTCTATTGATAAATCACAATCTACTGTAATAATACCATCTTCATACGATATTATTCTTCCGGATTTATTGAAAGAATTGTTATCATGGCAAACCGCAATAACATCTCCGGGCTGACACATCACCGCATCAACCGCCGCTTTAAAAGAAATTATCTCATTTATATATTTATCTTGTTTAAGGAAATATTCTCCGGCAATTCGAGCATATTCAGCCGTATTTGCAAATACTCTTATGCTTTTACTTCTTATACCTATTTTGTTTATACTTTCCTGATCTTCAACGGTTACTACATCTTGTTTATAATTGTTCTTTTTATCGTAATATGTAATATCTATAGAATTACAATATTCTTTGTTAGATTTTTTTGAAACAACAAAACTACCATCAATAATGTTGGCCATAGAAAACATTTGTGTAACGGTTTCTGGCTTATCAATAACAACTTTTATTTTGCCCGTTGTAAAGAAAACAAAACCCCTAAATGCTTGTGTAATTTGTTGAATTATATCTATTGCACTCGCAGAAGAATCAATAACAATATCAAGTCTTAATCTTTTACTACGAGTTCCTTCTATTAAAGTATCACAATATTTTGCACATTCTTTAAAAGAATCATATATATCAATATCATCTTCAGATATATAATTACCTAAACCGTAACGGCTATTTGTTAATAAATCTAATAAACACCATATCGGATTGGCACAGTATATTGTTGTAAAACTTGCTGATACACCAAGTTCGGAGCCATCTTGCAATAAACGATAACACCTGTCTTCGCTATCATAATAATATTCATCATAAGGAACATAAGTCCCATTTTGTAAATTATAAACATTAGGACACTTTATTTTTCTACCACGAACTACGGATGTTATTGTTGGAATATTATTTGAAATTTGTTCGGATGCTTTAATTGAAACAGCAAGCAAAGCAGTATTTGGATAAGTCAATGCCTTTTGTTTTATTTCATTTATTGTCATTATTTGACATTCACCGAAAGTATATTGATTATCCGGATCGTTTGTTGTCTTGATTACTCTTATATCATATTGGCCTTCGTCTAAATTAATTACTTTTACAACATTTCTATAAGCACTTCTTGACTTATAATCAAAAGTAATAGATTGTTCCGTATAATTTTCTTCCGTTATTAGTTTATAACCTATTTTGAGTGTTATAGCCCATGAATTATATGCCCCGTTATTATTTGTTGACCATATCCCTTGTGGAAAAAGCAAATTAATTTCAAAACCTGTTATTTTATCGTTATATGTTGTATAGTTGAAAGCAACATCTTTTTTCAATTTACTTGCTACTTGAAAAAAATTATTTATGTAATTAAAAATTTCTATTAAACTTTGACTTGCTAAACCTTTTCTTATTTGGAAATCCGCTACCGCATAGTTAGTGATAGGATTATCATCAATATAAACACCTGAAATATCGTCAACCTCTCCCTCTCCTAAAGCAAGTAACATATTAAGAGTTTGTTCGTTTTCTCCATAAACAACTTCCATTCCATAAAAAGAAAAAGTCCAAGAAGTTCTTAACGAACTACCTTGAGTTGAACCGCTATAAGAATTTAATATTTTAATATCATAATAATCGTTGTCTAAACCTGTTATATCTAATGTTTTTGTTGTTGAACTACTGCCCGTTAATTGTTGAAATGTAGTGTATCCGCTACCGCTTGTTTTTCTATAAGAAACAGTATAATTATAATAAGCACTTCCGGAGATAGTACAATTAAAAACTATTGAAATTCTTGTGGTTTTTATTAATGTTCTATATACAACATAAGATGATCCGCCGTAATTAGTCCATCTTTCATGTACTTCGTAGTTTTCTCCTTCAACTCCCGAAATGTTAAAATAACGAGTTGTTCCTGTCCCATTGGTAACACATAGATTGATGATGTTTCCGCCTACTTTGTTTTCTCCATATATTATTGCTAAAGGTAATCCTGCGGCTTGTGTATTCTCAATCCCATCCCATCCGTAAGTTGGAGAAGAGCCGTCAAGTTCATTTCCGGAAGATCCATAACTTGGTTTTCTTGCAAGTTTATTATATCCCCATGATAAAGCAGTAAGCCCAGCAGTAACATAAAAACTTGCGGCAACAGCAGGAAACAATATAGCACCAACAACAGATACGGCGATTGTTATACCAGCAATCCAATCTTCTTGTCCGGAAATAGCATATACAATAATAATTTCGTCGTTGTCTTCTGGCTTAATTTCTAAATTTTCTATTCTTTTACCATTTATAACTATTTTTAGAACTTTTATTTCTTCTTTAGCTTTTAAATCAGAAAAAATATTATTTACTATTTCATGTAATTTTTTATTTTCAAATTTAACTTGAAATTCTTTTCTATTTTTATTGTTAATAATGTTTGGTATCAACTTAATTTTTATCATTGTTTTAACCTATAAAAACCTACTATTTTGCTTTTTAATCTGTGCAAAGGTAAAAAAGTTACTCCATGTTTTTGTGTTGTTTGCATAACAATATTTTTCGGTAAAATAAGTCCACAATGGTTTACATGACCTTCATAATTCTTAAAAAAACAAATATCGTAGTCCTGCGGATGTTCAACTTCTCTCCATTGTTTGTAATAATTTTCAACAAAAAAATTATCTTTTTTATACCAATCGGCACAAAAATTTTTATTTTCTAAATCAAGTAAAGTTATTCCCAATTCTTCTTTATAAAAAATAATTACCAAGCCCCAACAGTCGCATCCGGAAAAATCTCTTCCATGCAATTGATAAGGAATCCCTAAATATTTTTGTTGTATGTTTTCAATATTTATCATACAGCATACACCTTCTTTGGCGGGATCGCAGGAAAACCGCCGAAATTAGATACATTATTTAATGCTACACAAGTATCAAAAGTTTTGTCGCAATGTCCTACTCCACTACCGGAGTATTTGCAACTACTATCTTTAAAAGTCCATTTGCAACTATTTTTAGTAAAAACTCGTTTTGGTAAACTCACACCTAAAACATCAAACTTTGTTGAAATGGTAAATACCGCATTTTTTTCGTTTATTTCGTAACTATCAATATAATATTTATCTTCAATTTTTGCGGTAGGAATATCTATTTTATTTTTAAAAACGGTTATAATTTTTATTTCCTTGCCTCTCATTTCAACTTCATTACAAAACTGTTGAACAAGTCTTGACACATTAGAAATAGTAATTTGCAAAGATTCTATTTCGGTATTAGAATTTTCGGAAATTTCACTATGAGAAATAGGAAAAGGATTATAAGTTTTATTATTGAAAGTTATAGGATAATCATTTGATACAAATCGCAAAATATCATTATCGGCAATTTTTATTTCGTATAAATTGTAATAATCTAAGGTTGCTTTGTTCTTTTCTTCTATAATATTATTTTCCGTTGGCCTCATTGTGTTACCTCTATAATTTTTACAGAATAGTTGTATAAATCATAATGCAATTTTTCTATTTCTAATTTATCTTCATTAAATCGAACTAATCTTTTTTCGTTATCATCCGGATTAGTCCAAAAGAAAGGTTCTAATTTCCCTTTTCTTGCCTCAAAAAAACTTTTAAACATTTCCATTTCTGTTTTAGGTCTTAATGTAAAAGAAAGAACCCATGCTCTTTTAGGATTATCTCTTTTAGATCTCCTTTGTTCGGAACCGTTTTCAAATTCAGATACCAAAGTATTGTATTCGATGTTTTGCGGTATAGCATTATCCGGAATAAAAGAAAAAGTTTCAGGCATTTTTTACCACCTTCCTTAACGAAGAATTGCTTTGTATTGCATTTTGTATGATAGCTGTTATCATATTTCTATTTCTTATAACATCTTTTGCATCCCAAGTTTGTAAATTTATAACAATAGGTTGGCTTTGCTCTGTAGGAACATTACCCGCATTAATAGCATCAAGCCCAGCTTTACCGATTGCATTCATACCCCTTCTTGAAACGACTCCCTCGCCTTTTTGAAGTCTTACATCAACCTCATCAAAAGCCCTTCCGGTATGTGCTAAAGGTATATATCCGCCTTGATGTTTTGTTCCCATATAAAACTTTGTGAATCCGCTATTTGCTCCAAATATTCCGGAAAGTGAAGAAAATACTAAATATTGTGCAATCATATTTGCAATCATTCTTAATATAGAATTTGCAAAATTAGAAAAAGCATCTTCTAATTTATCAAGTTGACCTGTAAAAATAGCATAAAAAGAATCTCCAAAATATGATTGAATTGTATTGATTGTTTGATTTGCGATTTCTTTTCCGTAAGCTGCAAAATTTTCCATTTCTCTTTGTGCATCTTTCAAGCCGTTTACAAATCCGGATATAAAACCTTCGTTTGGAAGTTCTAATTCCTTTCTTACTTCTTTTAATGAAGAAATAAAACCTTCTACTTTTTGTTTTGCAGTATCAATAGCTTTTCCAACATATAACACACCATCAGCAATAACACTTTTTCCCGTAGTCATTTTTTCGTAAATATCATTTATTGTTTGTTCACTTGCTTCGGTTTCTACTTTTGACATATATTGCAATTCTTCCGTAACACTATGAATTGCTTTTTTGATTCCGCCAAAAACAAAATCACCGCCCGGAATAGCCGAAATAAACTTATCTAAAGCAACTTCGAATTGATTTATTGCAACCGCAAAAGAATTAAAAAAAGTAGCACCTAAATCGTTTATTTGTGCCTTTAATGACAATAAACCGACTTCAAAAGCTACTAATGTAGGTTTTATTACTCTATTGAAATAATCGTTCCAATCCGTTGCAAATTTATAAGATACATAAGCAAGCCCTGCAAAAAGTCCTATTATTGCGGTTAATGCAGCTATCCAAGGATTTGCAAAAGCAACAGATGCTAACGACATCATCATTTTTGCAATACTTGCTGTTAAACTCACTATTCTTGCCGTTAAATTCATAACTACACCAGAAAGAGCCATTATTCCGGCAGTAACCGCTGCAACTCTTATAATCTTATTTCTTAATGCAGAATCTAAATTATTAAACTTTACAACTAAATTTGTTGTAATGTTGGCCAAGTCTTTATATACAGGTAAAACAGCATTTGCAATTTCATTTTGCAAAACAACAAAAGAGTTCGATAGTTTTCTGTTTGTATCGGAAATTTCAGTATTATATTTGGATGCAGTAGATATGGCCACACCCAAAGCACCAGTAACAACACTTCCCACCATTGCCAAATTGGTTGCGACTTGTCTTGCTTGTCTTGATACCTGTTGCAATTTGTTTAATCGTTCAGTTATTTTGCCGATGCTCTGTTCTAACCTGCTCATAGATGCATCAGTTTTGCCTTTTGCTGTTATTTCAATATTGAAATTTTTATCGCCCACCATTTTTTTGTATCCTCTTTCTTTCGTTTTCCTCTATTTCCGATAAAACTTTTTCTATAATTGCACAAAAATCAAAAAACTTTTGTGGCTGGTCTTGCCATGTTCCCGGATTAGGAAGAAAACCTTTTTTATACTGACTAAATGCTTGTATCCGGAAAATTTCTATCATCGTTACAAATCTTCTCGGACATCCGTTTGTTTTTATACCTGCTAAAGAACAATCTGCATTTCCCGAACAACCTCTTGCCTTTTTAAGCCCTTCTGTGCAATTTAGGCAATTTATTCCCTCATGCTGACAATAAATTGCCAAAGTTAGTTTTTTTCTTCATCACCAGACACTTTATTTAAGTTCATAATCTCGTTGTAAATTTCTGTTAAAATATCAAATGGCAACAAATCTATATCGGATATAGTCGGATTTTCAATATCAACTGCTTTTTTTTCTTTTTCCGAATAGATATTTTTTATTTTTTTTACACCTGCTAAAACGGTCGGAACTATTGTTTTCATT
>Ga0265298_10008050_pt1 | contig 12698 bp, 12 predicted proteins | sample AusTroGonzalo_MG_3_FD_193486 | JGI IMG/M metagenome (GOLD analysis project Ga0265298, IMG submission 193486) | Bovine rumen microbial communities from tropical cattle in Woodstock, Queensland, Australia - Gonzalo_01 | ecosystem: Host-associated > Mammals > Digestive system > Stomach > Rumen ... | reverse complement strand
AGCCAGTGGCGCTACGATGGCATCATCCTCGTGGTGGACAAGAATGCCAAGGGCGAGCCCTTCGACTCGGCCAGTACGGCTGACGTGCTCTATGCACCGGACGTGACGCTGGTGACCGACAGCACGGGCAAGAAGACCTATTACCTCTTCCCCAATGATCAGACGGGGTTCCGTAATGGTCTGATTGCCAAGAGCGACCGTCCTGACGGTCCTTTTGAGGTGTGCAACTGGAATGCCGACGACCCCGTGAAGGTGGATGGCATCTATGGCTTCGACCCTGCGGTGTTCGTTGATGACAACGGCCGGGTGTATGGCTACTGGGGCTTCGAGCACTCGTTTGCCGCAGAGATCGACCCCGCCACGATGTGTACAGTGAAGCCCGGCACAGAGATTGTCGACGGTATGATATCTGGCCGCAACGAACCTGGCATCTTCAGTTTCTTCGAGGCCTCTTCGATCCGCAAGATCAAGGATAAGTACGTGTTTATCTACAGCCGCTTTACGAAGGACGGCGAGTTCGGACTGCCTACCTCCAACTATACCCTCGCCTACTGCTATAGCGACCAGCCCTTAGGCCCTTGGACCTACGGCGGTACTATCATCGATGGTCGTGCTCGTGAGAAGAACGAGCAGGGTCAGGTGATCGCCTCGGCTGTTCCCGATGGCAACACCCATGGTTCCATCTGCGAGATCAATGGTCAGTGGTATGTGTTCTACCACCGTCAGACGGGTACCGACGAGTATGCCCGTCAGGCGATGGTGGCTCCCATCGAGGTGAAGGTCGAGGAAGGTGCCGGTGGTAAAGTGGAGATCTCCGAAGGCGAATACAACAGCAACGGTTTCTCGCTTCAGGGTCTCGACCCCTTCGAGCGCCACTCGGCAGGTATCGCCTGTTGGCTGACGGGTCCGAAACCTGCTGAACACAACTGGCCCAACAACACCTTCTATGGTTCGTATGTGGAGGCATCCTATGGCACAGACTCCAATTTCGACGAGCCCTACGACCTGAAGAACAACACCAACCGCATTGTCAACAATACCGATGGCTCCATCGTGGGCTACAAGTACTTCAACTTCGATGCCGAGCGCATGGTTGATGAAGGAAACCTGATGCTTTGCCTGAACCTCATCCCCGAAGGCATCGACGGCACCATCGACATCATGATGGACCGTCCCTGGACCTCACAGGGCGGTAAGAAGATTGGTCAGGCAGACCTGAAGGCTGATATGGAGAAGAAGACCTGGACCATGGCGATAGGAATCAGCGACGAGGCCAAGAAGAACGATCTCAAAGGCCAGCATGCCATCTTCCTCGTCTTCAAGTCCGACACCAAGGAGAAGTCGCTCTGCACACTCGAGGATCTGGTGTTTACATTTGACAACCATTAAGTAAGAACAAGATACATGGAAAAGAAACTGAAACAAGGCACGCTCTGCGTGCACGCTGGCTATAAAGCCAAGAACGGAGAACCGATAGAGTTGCCTATCATCCAGAGCACCACGTTTAAATATGATGACTCCGACGAGATGGCGAAATTGTTCGACCTCGAGAAGGAAGGTTATTTCTACACCCGCCTGCAGAACCCGACGAACGATGCTGTGGCAGCGAAGATTGCTGCCCTCGAAGGGGGTGTGGGTGCCGTGCTGACCTCCTCTGGTCAGGCTGCCAATTTCTACGCTATATTTAATATTTGCCAGGCTGGCGACCATTTCATCACCTCGAATGAGATCTATGGTGGTACCTACAACCTTTTTGGAGTAACCCTCAAGAAACTCGGCATCGACTGCACGTTTATCTCACAAGAAGCCTCCGACGAGGAGATTCAGGCCGCCTTCCGTCCTAACACCAAGGCATTGTTCGGTGAGACGATCTCGAACCCCGGCTGTGCGGTGTTCGACATTGAACGTTTCGCCAAAATAGCCCACAAGAACGGGGTGCCCCTGATTGTTGATAACACCTTTGCCACCCCTGTCAACTGCCGTCCCTTCGAGTGGGGCGCTGACATTGTCACTCACTCCACCACCAAGTACATGGACGGTCTAGCTACCCAAGTGGGCGGCTGTGTGGTCGACAGTGGCAACTTCGACTGGCTCGCCAACGCCGAGAAATTCCCCGGTCTCTGCACCCCCGATGAGTCATACCACGGTCTGACCTATGTGAAGGCCTTCGGTAAGATGGGCTTCACCACGAAGCTCGTGGCCCAGCTCATGCGCGACCTCGGCTCTATCCCCGGCCCCCAGAACTCGTTCCTGCTGAACATGGGACTGCAGACCCTCCATCTGCGCATGGCCCAGCACTGCAAGAATGCCCAACAGGTGGCCGAATTCCTGCACGACAACGAGAAGGTGGCCTGGGTGCACTACTGCGGACTGCCCAGCGACAAAAACTATGCCCTCGGACAGAAGTACCTGCCCAACGGTTCCTGTGGTGTGATCGCCTTCGGACTGAAGGGTGACCGTGAGACCGCCATCAAGTGGATGGACTCGTTGGAGATGATCAACATCGTGACCCACGTGGCTGATGCCCGTACCTGTGTGCTGCATCCAGCCTCCCACACCCATCGTCAGCTCTCTGATGAACAGCTCCGTGAGGCCGGTGTGGCACCCGATCTGATCCGGCTGAGTGTAGGCATTGAGGACGTAGAAGATATCCTGGATGACATCAAACAGGCACTGGCAAAGATATGAAAAGCCGCCAGTTTTAACAAAATGTAACTATATATGAAAAATATTCGGTACTTTCCTTGGAAGGTACCGAATAATTTTTTAAATTTGCACCATCAAACATAACATATTGTAAACTTAAAACAAAACATCATTACTATGGAAGTGGAGAAGATTATGCAAGCTCTGGAACGGAAGCATCCGGGTGAGCAAGAGTTTTTACAGGCAGTAAGAGAGGTGCTGGAGTCGATTAAGGACGTTTACAACCAGCATCCGGAATTTGAGAAGGCCAAGATCATCGAGCGTATCGTTGAGCCCGAACGTATCATCACCTTCCGTGTGCCCTGGGTCGACGACAAGGGTGAGGTACAGGTGAACATTGGCTACCGTGTGCAGTTCAATAGCGCCATTGGCCCATACAAGGGCGGACTGAGGTTCCACTCGTCGGTGAACCTCTCTATTCTGAAGTTTCTCGGTTTCGAGCAGACCTTCAAGAACGCGCTGACCACACTGCCCATGGGTGGCGGTAAGGGCGGATCCGATTTCTCCATCCGAGGCAAGAGCGACAACGAGGTCATGAAGTTCTGTCAGTCGTTTATGACAGAACTGTACAAGGTCATTGGCCCCGACATGGACGTACCTGCCGGTGATATCGGTGTGGGAGCCCGGGAGATCGGATATCTCTTCGGACAGTACAAGCGCCTGACCAGCCAGTTCCATGGTGCCACGCTCACAGGCAAGGGCATGGAATGGGGCGGCAGCATCCTGCGCCCTGAGGCTACAGGTTTCGGAGCCCTCTATTTCGTCCGTCACATGATGGAGACCCACGGTCTTGACATCAAGGGTAAGACTGTCGCCCTGTCAGGCTTCGGCAATGTGGCCTGGGGTGCCGCCAAGAAGGCCACCGAACTGGGTGCGAAGGTCATCACCATCTCTGGTCCCGACGGTTATATCTATGACCCCGCAGGTCTCGATGCCGAGAAGATCGAGTACATGCTCGAACTGCGTGCCTCAGGCAACGACGTGTGCCAGCCCTACGAGGAGGAATTCGAGGGAGCCACCTTCTTCGCCAACAAGAAGCCGTGGGAACAGAAGGCCGACATCTACCTGCCCTGTGCCACACAGAATGAGCTCAATGCTGACGATGCCGACATGATACTGGCCAACAAACCACTCTGTGTGGCTGAGGTGTCGAACATGGGTTGTACGGCCGAAGCCGTCAATAAGTTCATCGCCGCAGGCCAGCTCTTTGCTCCAGGCAAGGCCGTCAATGCCGGTGGTGTGGCCACCAGCGGTCTGGAGATGACACAGAACTCCATGCGCATGTCGTGGACAGCCGAGGAGGTCGACCAGCGTCTGCACCAAATTATGACGGGCATCCATGCCCAGTGTGTGAAATATGGCCAGGAACCCAGCGGCTACGTCAATTACGTGAAGGGTGCCAATGTCGCCGGCTTCATGAAGGTCGCCAAAGCCATGCTGGCACAGGGCGTAGTATAAGAAGTGAGAGGTGAGAGGTAAGAAGTGAGAGGCAAGAGAATAGATCGGAGGCAGAGGGGACATCACAGATGGACACTAAGAGTTGTAGTGATCATAGTCGCTATGCTCTCACCTTTAGTGTATTCTCTCACCACTCACCTCTCACCACTCACCTCTCCCCTCTCCTCACTCCTTTTCGCCCAAAACGTTCAGAGCGGTAAGGCCTCTTACTATGCCAAGAAGTTGTCGGGACGCATGACGGCCAGTGGCGAGCGCCTCCATCACGACAGTCTCACTTGTGCCCACCGCACCTATCCCTTCGGCACCTTGCTGAAGGTGACCAACCCAGCTAACGGCAAGGAGGTCATTGTTCGTGTGACAGACCGGGGACCATACGTCAAGGGGCGCATTATTGACCTCTCAGTACGCGCAGCCCGTGAGCTCGGCATCCTTGCCCAGGGCATCGCACCAGTCACTGTAGAGCACTACAATCCTACGATTGTTCCCTTCAAGCCCGAGGACATTATCGACCTGCCGGAATTCGATATCGGCACCAACGAAGGCTCTGATACCAAACCCATCTGGATGGAACTGAGGGACCAATACAAAAAAAAGAACCAGCCATAGAGTATCCTCTGGCTGGTTCCTTTTTTACTTTATATCATTATTTCGTGCTGAAGTTCTCGTCAAGGCCGTAGAGACGGTCATCACCGCTGTTGGTCCTGTCAAAGCCCGACTCACTGGATTCACTCGATTCTGTGGAATGAACGTAACGGGTAGACCGACTGTCCTCCACGCGATCATTCCGATAATTCACCCCACGACTGCGTTGTGCCCTGGATTCTGCATACCGCTGACGAGCTGCCCGTGCGTCCGCATGCCGCTGGGCACGATACTCTTCATAACGCGCTTGCTCAGCCCTGTCTGCTGCCGATCCCACAGCAGCCCCCACGACAGCGCCCCCGGCCATACCAATCAGGGAACCAATATCACTGCCCCTCGGACCGCCAGTGATGCCACCAATGGCAGAGCCGATGACAGAACCGAACGAACCTCCCACGTAGGCTCCTGATCCAGCATACGTGCCACAGCTGCTCAGAAGCAGCATGATACCAACCGAAAACAATAATACCTTCTTCATAACCTTCACATTTTTGATTGTTCGACGGTGCAAAGGTAAGCATTACCCGTCAATCTGCCAGCGGAATTTCCCCAAAACATCATAGGGAAAACCCTAAACTATCATTACTCCTTCGAAAAATGGAAGAACTTCGAAATGATTCCTTTCATCCCGTTGTCCTGATTATCGATAAACGCATCCAGCAGTCTTGTGGTCCCCACCAAAGGCACCACATCATAGTCTGCAATCGCAGCAGGAATGAGTGTGCTATGGCCTTGCCGCAACAGGATCTCGGTCCCCGTGCTCCGCACACAAATCTTACAGCCTCCCTCAATACACATGGAGATGATAAAACTGTCATACTTCCGTAAGTCACGATGGAAAGGCTTCGAGATCTCCATCACACGCACATCAAAATAAGGGGTATCAATGATTTGAGTGGCCCTGTTGGTACTGTCGATATAGTCCGTACGATAGTTCTCTTCCACATGATAGTTCAGGGCCCTGGCAGCCAGTTCAGTATGTAGTTCACGAGGCTTCCCGTCCATGCCGGGACGGTTATAGTCATAAATACGATAGGTCACATCCGACGACTGTTGCACCTCAGCCAACAGGATTCCCCCACAGATGGCATGCACCCGTCCTGCAGGCAGATAGAACACATCCCCAGCCTTCACACGATGGTCGGCCAGCACGTCCACGATGCTGCCTTCAGCCACCCGACGTTCATACTCCTCAGGGGTAATCTCCGACTTAAACCCAGCATACAGATGGGCATCCTCGTCGGCCCTGATCACATACCACATTTCACTCTTACCCATCTTACCGTGCTCACGCTGCGCCATCTCGTCATTCGGATGCACCTGGATACTCAGATCCTGCTTCGCATCGATAAACTTCACGAGCAACGGCAGCTTACCTTGATAGCGCTCGTTCACCGCCTTACCAAGTATCGCCTCTGGGTATTCTGCTATCACCGAGATCAAATCCCGGCCCTTAAACACACCATTAGACACGATGCTCGTACTCGAAGGCACAGCACTCACCTCCCAACTCTCACCGATAGGCTCTGCCATCTGCGCAAGACCCTTATAGGCACACAGACGCTCACCGCCCCAAACCACCGAATGCATGTTCGGCCTAAACAACAACGGATACAGTTGCATATACTCTTATTCTATTCTGTTCGCAAAAGTACAAATAACTTTCGATATTGAAGAAGAAATCATCAAAAAAATAGCCTTTCACCACCTTTCTTTCATCTTTTGAGCAGCAGACAGCTTTGGCAAAAAGCCCTTTGAAATAGAGCAAAATATCTTACAAAGATAATAAATATTTTTGACTTAACTTATTGATTCACAAAGTTTAATACAAAATATTTTGTTAACATCTTTTATAACAAAATATTTGTCATTTTCTTTGTTATTTCAAAAAATAATCCTTATCTTTGCACCATGAAAGGATAAAGATTTGTCTATGGAAAACAGTCGTGCCGTTAACCTTGATCTTTTACTATTAAATCTATGTTAACTTTATATGAAAAAGGGGCCCCTGAGAAGGTCCCCCTTTTTTATTCCACGGCTCACAATTCTCGAAATTCATTACTGATAGTACGCCTTGTACCACTCAGCAAACTTGCGGAGTCCTTCTCTTAACGTAATCTTCGGTGTAAACCCGAAATCACGTTCCAGAGCACTGGCATCCGCATACGTGGTCGGCACATCGCCTGGCTGCATGGGCACCAGTTCCTTATGCGCCTCGAAGTCATAGTCTGCCGGCAACACCCCTGCACGAAGCAACTCCTCCTGCAGGATATTCACAAAGTCCAGCAGATTCTCAGGCTGACCACCACCGATATTATACACAGCATACGGCGGTATAGGCAATCCATCCTCACCGGTCTTTCGCTCTGGCGCTCCCTGCATCACGCGGACAATACCCTCCACAATATCATCGACATAAGTAAAATCGCGCCTGCAATTTCCGTAATTATAGATCTGGATGGTCTTACCAGCCAGCAATTTATTCGTAAACCCGAAATACGCCATATCCGGACGACCGGCAGGGCCATATACTGTGAAGAACCGTAGGCCTGTCGTAGGGATGTTATACAGCTTCGAATAGCAGTGCGCAAACAACTCATTACTTTTCTTCGTTGCCGCATACAGACTCACCGGATTATCCACCCTGTCATCGGTAGAGAAAGGGACCTTCTTATTTCCGCCATAGACACTCGAAGAACTTGCATAGACCAGATGCTCTACAGGATGATGCCTGCACGCTTCCAGAATGTTATAGAATCCCATCATATTACTCTGTATATATGCATCCGGATTCTCTATTGAGTACCTCACTCCCGCTTGCGCTGCCAAATTCACAACCACATCGAACTGATTCTCCTTAAAGAGTTGATCTATCAAGGTTTTATCAGCCAAGTTCCCCTTCACGAAAGAATAATGGCACCCCTCTGGCTTCAAAGCCTCCAACTCCTTCAATCGATACTCTTTCAACGACACATCATAGTAGTCGTTCATATTGTCGATATTGACAATAGTTGTACCCTCAGTGTCCTTAAACAGCCTCTTGATGAGATTCGAACCAATGAATCCCGCGCCCCCAGTCACCAATATGGTTTTACCATTCAAATCTATCTTCTGCATACAAAAATGTTCTTATGTTATTCTGTCTAAAAACTGTTATAATGTCTATTTCCCGTATTTCTCAACCGCTTCGTAATATGTATCCAAACTTCCGATATCGAAACGCCCTGCACTCATAGGCCAGGCATGCATGGTACTATGTTCCACCATGTAGTGTGCCAGATTCCCCGGTGCATCCTTTCCACAGCCGTTTACTACTGAGTGGCGCACTAAATCGAGATCTTTTTTCAGATAGATATAGAACGGCGGCACAGCCCAATGACTCTTTGGCACCTGCGGTTTCTCCTCCATCCCCAGCACCCTCATCTCTGCATCAAGCTCCACAACCCCAGTCCTCTGCAGCTTCTCTACCGACGGCTGCTCATGGCACATGATACAGCTCGTATTCTTGGCACGAGCGAAATCAACGAATTCCTGAAACGAGAAAAACAGCAAATTATCCGCCGCCACGACCAAAAGATCATCATCGATGCTCAGTTTATCCATCGCAAAGAGCAAATCGCACACGGCACCAAGTCTTGTTTCATTCGACTCTGTCCCATCATCCACAATGGTGATGGGCTTCTTCCATTTGGATTTCTCTGTAACTGTGTGACGTTCCACCCATTCCTCGAAGATCGGTGCGAACTTATGATTCGTAACAATCACATGTTCATCGATCTCCGGTATCCGGTCGATATCATCCAGCATCCTACCAAGAATGGTGTTCTCACCAATCTCCAGCAACGGTTTCGGGAAATTCTTCGTCAACTCTCCTAACCTCGTTGCATACCCCGCGGCAATTACAATATCCTTCATTTTTTACTTTTCATATTCACTTCTCACAAAATCTTGCGCCATCATCAGGTTTCACCCAGAAGACCTTAAACGTCTTTTCATATTCCGGGAACTGTTCCAGATAGCGTTCTGTCAGCACCTTTTCAATCTCTTCTGTATGGTCAGGGTCAACCAGTGCGATGCAGGCACCTTTGAATCCTGCCCCAGAGAACCTGCCCCCATAAACACCAGGCAAACTCTTCATGATCTCATAGATGGCAATGAGTTCGGGCGAGCCACACTCGTAATTGTGGATAGAACTCTCGCAACTGTCAAACGAAAGCTTTCCGAAGAGTTTGAGATTACCCGTTTCCCAAGCTGTCACACCCTGACGCACTCTACGGTACTCCGAGTAAAAATGCTCCGCACGACGGGCAAATCTCGCCGGCATGGCAATCCTAGTTTTTTCAAACGTAGCCTTGGGGATATCCCTCAGAAACGTCTTGTCAAACGTCTTCAGCGGCTGCTCCGTATAAGCCAGCATATTCCAAGCCGCCGTCTTGCACTCATATACTCGAAGATTGTAATCTGAGTTCACCAACGAGCGCGTGAGACCAGAGAAGAAGATGCCGATCTCAAACTCAGGCATCTCCGGGTTTCGCTTGATGATACGCCAGTCGTTCGAGTCGCAATCCAGGAACAACAGTCCGTCCTTCTTTCCCAAGGCAATACACGCCTGGTCTAACAGACCATTATTTAATCCGATATACTCGCGCTCAGCCTCCGAAGCAATCTTTACCACCTCGAACGGTTGCAGCGTAATATCATTCGCCTTGGCAAAGGCCATCACATAGGCTATCAATACAGCAGCCGATGACGACAATCCACCAACAGGCAAAGATCCCTGTATCACGCCTGTAATACCCCGTTTCAGCTCAAAACGCTTCTTCAGTGCATACTTGGCTCCTCGGGCATAGTCACCCCAGTGCCGCTCCCTCACTTGCGATGGTGCGTCGATCTCAAAGTCCACCACTCCTTCAAAAGTTCTCGACTCCAGATGCACGTGCCCTTCGCCGTATTCTCCCCCTAAACTGGGGGAGCCGGAGGGAGTCCACCACAAATCCACGCCTTTATTAATGGCAAAACCTGTCACCAGTCCATGCTGATGATCCACGTGAGCACCCAATGGGCACACACGGTATGGGCTAAATATATGATACTGATATTCCATATTTCTGGCAAAATTATTTGTTCATCCACTCCTTTCGCTCTCTCTCCGACATCTTTTCAATGGCATAGCGCAACATCGTACGAGGCATCTCGTGGGCATGCTGACGCAGGAACGCTCGAAGTAGATCCATCGACACCCGCTTTCCCATCTCACGCAACATCCAGCCCACAGCCTTTTGCATCAAGTCGTGGGGATGATGCAGATGTATCTCAGCATAACGAAGACACCATGACGGATCACCCTGCTGCGACGTCTTCCATGAGCAGACAATACTCATGCGCTGCTTCCATAGGCAGGGACTGGCAGCGAGATCGTCTAACACCTTTATTTTATAGTCTCGGTCTCCCAGGTTCGTAGGCAACAGCAGCCAGTGCCCGAGAATCTTATGCACGGAGAGGTCCACGAGGTCCCAATTATTCGCCTGCTCAGCATATTGCAAGTACATCGTCACGATTTCATCACGCTGATTGATGGCATCAGCGTTGTTCTCCAGCCGTTTGGTAGCCAGTTTCTCAAACTTCGCCACAAGAATCAGGAAACCACAAAGCCTTACTTCATGCCATTTCGACATCAGTAACTCCGGTATCTCACTAATGTTCAATGGTCCATGTTCAATGTTCAATGCTTCCTTTACCACCTCTCGTGTCTGCGGTACTTTCAACCCCAGGAACTCATCGCCATAGCCATACTCCCCTGGTGCGGTCTTAAAGAACCCCATCAGTATCTGCCGTTGCTGCTCATTCTGCAGCGACTCCATGTACGCGATAATCTCTTTGACACTGCTCACTGCGGTAGCAAATTCTTCATTCTTCACTCTTCATTCTTCACTTCGAAAGTCTTCTTTCTATCATCTCCCAGTCAACAATCTGCCACAAAGCAGCAAGATGGTCAGGACGACGGTTCTGATAGTCCAAGTAATAAGCATGCTCCCAGACATCGAAAGTCAGCAGGGGCTTCAAACCCTTCTGAATCGGATTGGCAGCATTGCTCTCCTGTGTAATCACCAGCTTACCTTCCTTGTCAGCAGAGAGCCACACCCAACCTGATCCAAACAGCGTTGCGCCCTTCTTCTGGAACTCCTCCTTGAATGCATCAAAAGAAGCGAAGTCGCGTACAATAGCCTGAGCAAGTTTTCCAACAGGATAATTATCAGCCTTAGGAGCACAGAACTGCCCAAAATACAGATTATGATTCAGTATCTGACCGGCATTATTCAGCATTCCTCCTTCTGCCTTCAACATAATCTCCTCCAAAGACAGCCCCGCCAACGGACTCCCCTCCAACAGTCCATTCAGGTTATTCACATAGCCAGCCAAATGCTTTCCGTGATGGAACGCGATTGTCTCTTTGCTAATCACCGGCTCTAAAGCCTCCGGCGCATAAGATAACGCCATCAATTCAAACTTTCCCATATCTGTTTGCTTTTAGTTATTATTGATTCTTCACTCTTCATTCTTCACTCTTCACTTTCTACAGGTTCCCATAAGTGTCGTTGCAAATCCACATGTCCATTAGGCTTAAATGTAACGCCCTCAGCCTCTAACAACGAGCGCTGTCGACTCCAGCCTGGAGCTGTACGTCCTTCCTTGTTCACCACCCGATGACACGGCAAATCCACTGCCCCCGGCGAATACCTCAGAGTCCTTCCCACCATCCTTGCATGACTGGGCCATCCCGCCAACGCCGCGATATGCCCATACGTCGTCACCTTCCCACAAGGAATCTGGCTGACGATATTCAATACATCCTCGCCAAACGCCCTCGCCTGCTCTCCCGTCATCCTATCAGGATAGTCTTTCATCTCACACCCTTCAATATTCAATGAACCAATGCGTCCGCCAGTGCTTTCAACTGCGTCTTCTGTTCCTCGGTAAGCACCAGCACATCCGTTCCCCACGCCTCAGCAGGAACGGCGATACCCACCTGCTCAGGTAGCACATCAGCCTTCATAAAGCTAAGCAATTCTGTGAGTTTCTTCCTACAATCTGCAGTAGCAGCCTTGCCTCCAGCCCCGCTGATAGCCACACGTTTACCAATAATACAAGTCGGTGTACCATAATCCATCGGTTTCACAGGCCTTGACATCCAGTCCAACAGATTCTTCAGATGACCGGGATAGCTCATGTTATACTCCGGCGTAAATATCCACAAAGCATCAGCCTCGCTCACAGCTTTACGGATACGAGCCACAATAACAGACTCTGGCTGTTCGATGTCCTGACTCAGCAGCGGCAGATCGCTGTAATCCAACTCCTGCACCTCAGCACGATTGCCGATTATCTCCTTAGCCACATTGGCTACTTGGCGATTGAAGGACTTCGCCCTCAACGACCCGATAATAAACAGAATCTTTTTCATATTACCCAACTTTTAGTTATCATGCGCCAAAGTTAGTAATAATTTTGAGATTCTCCTCAAAAATATGAAAATTTCTTCATCATATATGTAACATTTCCACTTTTCTCATACTATAAGGGTAGAAAGTCGAACAAAAAAGAAATGATTATAACCTACATCATCCAAAATCACATCCTCCCAAAAGTCGATGCGTCAACATCAGCCCTTTGTCTACTTCTGCATTCATAACAAAAAATCCCGGAGCGGTGATGCGTTCCGGGATTTCTGTTAAGGGAGATATATCTTACTCGGCCTTGGGCTCTTCAGCCTCGGCGGCGGGAGCTTCCTCTACGGGAGCCTCAGCCTTGGCCTCCTCAGCTACAGGAGCCTCTGCGGGGGCAGCTGCCTCTGCCTTGGGGGCAGACTTGCGAGAGCGGCGAGTAGACTTCTT
>Ga0265298_10008049_pt1 | contig 12698 bp, 7 predicted proteins | sample AusTroGonzalo_MG_3_FD_193486 | JGI IMG/M metagenome (GOLD analysis project Ga0265298, IMG submission 193486) | Bovine rumen microbial communities from tropical cattle in Woodstock, Queensland, Australia - Gonzalo_01 | ecosystem: Host-associated > Mammals > Digestive system > Stomach > Rumen ... | reverse complement strand
TCAGCAAGAACTTCTTCGTGGGAGCCTCCGTGGAGCCTTTCCGCTACACCTACGGCGTGGTGAAGTATCGTCCCCAGGAGGGAATGCATCCCCTGGGCGCCGACACCTACTTCCTGGGTGCCTTCGCCGCTCCTCAGCTTAAGATTGGTTTCCTCTTCTAAGAATCCGTTTCCAAACCCTATACGAAAGACCGCCGGGATATCCCCGACGGTCTTTTTTTATCCTTTGGGTGATTATCGGCAAAAAATGCTTATCTTTACCAGACACAAACACTGACACTATGACCTTCACCATGATCATTGAGCTGCTCATTGTTCTGGCAGCGCTTTATGTGGGTTCCCGTTACGGTTCTTTGGCCCTGGGTGCCATTTCCGGCATCGGCCTGGCTATTCTGGTATTTGGATTTGGCCTTAAGCCGGGTACGCCCCCCACGGACGTTATCTATATTATTATTGCAGCGGTTACCTGCGCCGGTACTTTGCAGGCGTCCGGAGGTATGGACTGGATGATCCAGATAGCGGAGAGGATGCTCCGTAAACATCCGGACCACATTACTTTCCTGGGCCCTCTGGTGACTTTCTTCCTTACCGTTCTGGTGGGTACCGGCCATGTGGTTTACACTATCATGCCCATTATCTGCGATATCGCCCTTAAGAAGAACATCCGTCCGGAACGTCCCTGCGGCGTGTCTTCCGTGGCTTCCCAGGTGGGTATCACCTGTTCTCCCATCGCCGCGGCCGTGGTGGCCTTCGTGACCATTTCAAACGCCAACGGATACATGGTGAGCATCCCTCAGGTGCTTATGGTAACCATTCCGGCCTGCCTCATCGGCCTTGTATGTGCCTCTGCTGCATCCTACAAGCGTGGCAAGGACCTGGATAAGGATACCGAGTTCCTGGCCAGAAAGGCCGATCCGGAGATGTATCAGTATATGTACGGAAACTCCGCCACAACCCTGGACAAGGTCATTTCTCCTACAGCCAAGGCTTCCGTGTACATCTTCCTGGCATCCCTCCTGGTCATTGTGGGCTTTGCCTTCTGTCAGATGATCCATGTTTCCAACGGAGACACCTTGGCCAAGGCCATCAACCTGCCCAAGATGAACATCTGCATCCAGATTATCATGCTTACGGCCGCAGCGGCCAATATCATCTTCTGCAAGGCCTCTCCCAAGAAAGCCGTTGGCGGCGCCGTGTGGCAGTCCGGCATGGTGGCCGTGGTGGCCATCTACGGTATCGCCTGGCTGGCCGATACTTACTTCGGCAACTATATGGATGAGATGAAGGTGATGCTCACCGACTTGGTGACCCGCGCTCCCTGGAGCATTGCCCTGGTCTTCTTCATGGTATCTGTGCTCATTAATTCCCAGGGCGCCGTGGTGGTAGCCATGCTCCCCCTGGCCTATGAGCTGGGCATCGCCGGTCCCGTGCTGCTGGGTGTATTCCCCAGTGTGTATGGCTATTTCTTCATCCCCAACTATCCTTCCGATATTGCCACGGTGAACTTCGACCGAAGCGGTACGACCGTGATAGGTAAGTACCTCCTGAACCATAGTTTCATGATGCCGGGATTAATAAGCGTATTCGTGGCTACGGTGGTGGGATACCTGATGACCTGTGTGCTGTTCCCGGGGTATTTTGCAGGGTTTATTCAGTAAGTCCCAGCGGTAGTTAACGAGAAAAGGCAGCCTCTACGGCTGCCTTTTCTCGTGATCCCGCTGGGACTCGAACCCAGGACCCACAGCTTAGAAGGCTGTTGCTCTATCCAGCTGAGCTACGGAACCATCCTTATTTGGGGATGCAAAGATAACAATAAATTTCCGATTATAGCGAACTTATGTAGAAGATAAGCTGGAGTTGGTGCTGGAGGACTTGAGAGAGGGTTAATTCGCCGTCTTCCCGGGCGGGGAAGGTATCTTCCAAAGTGCCTCCTTCATAGTCGATGGCGAGGCCGGTGATGCCTACTTCCACCATGCGGGTAAGGTCTTCCATGGAGGGGTAGACCAGGACGAAGTTGACGTCGTCGCGGGCTTGGAGGAGGCCGATGACGGAGTTATCGGCCAAAGTGAAACGCACGGCGGAGTCGAAGGGGATGTGGAACTGTTCCTCGGTGCCGATGGCGAAGTAGAAATCGATGTCTTCCCCTCCGGTGTTCTTGTACTGGAGGTGGGAGAGGAGGACGTTGTAGTCGAAGCTGGCGCCGCGGGCCACCATGGGGTTGGTGGTGACCATGACGCTGGTGAGGCTCTCCTGACGATCGGCCAAAGTAGCCTGGAATTCCAGGGTTTTACCGGAGGCCTTGAGGATGGATTCGCAGTGGCGCTTGAGGAGGCTGGCGAGTTCGTTTCCGGCAAAGCTGGCCTGGATATAATCGTCAGGGTACCAGCCGGTTACGATGTCTACAGATTTGATTCCCTGAAGCATCTTCTCCATATCCGGGGACTCGACGGCATACTTGAGCCGGAGGTTTTTGGTAGAGGCGGGATACTGGCCGATCTGCTCCATGCGGACAATGCTGCCGTTCTTGAGGGTGGCGGACATCTTCACGCCCTTGGGGGCGGCGGTGGCTGCCTTCTTGGCGGGCTCCAGGGTGAGGTACAGCAGGTACAGGGTGGACCCGTCGGGGAAGCCGACCAGCTCTACGCTGGCCTGGCCGGGAACGGTGCCGAAAGCTATGGCTTCGGCCTGGGTGGCTATGTGTGTCATCCCATCTATGCGGTAGTTGGCGCGGACTTGCTGCGCCCCGGCGGCCACACAGATGAGCAGGGCAAAGAATAGGATTGCCAGTTTCTTCATGCGCTTGGTCTTGATTTGAGTGCAAAGATAATATTTCTCGGGTAAAAAATTGCTATATTTACACGCTTAACGCAGAATTAATACCATGTACAAGTACAAGAGAGTGAAAGTGTCCAATCCGCTTACCGAGTGGAACGAGCGGTATATCCTGAGTATTGACAACCATGAGGAACTGATGGCCGCCCTGGCCGATTTTTGCCGCAAAAAGAAAATGAAGGCCGGCGAGATTACCGGCATTGGAGCCATCTCAGAAGCCACGTTCCGCTTCCTGGACCCTGCTACCAAGCAGTATGTGGACAAGACGTTCGAGGAGCAGATGGAAATCACTAACGTTACCGGCAACATCTCCCGGAAGGACGGCGAAGTTTACCTGCACGTGCACCTCACCTGCAGCCGCCGGGACTACACCTGTGTGGGCGGTCATCTGCTGAAGGCCCGTATCAACGGGGCCTGCGAGCTGTTTGTCACGGACTTCGGCCTCACCTCCGCCGGCCGCAAGTTCGATCCCGAGACCGGCCTCAATCTGTATGAGTTTTAGCAAAAAGTGTTAACTTTGTACGAATATACATTTTTTAAATCGGATATGATTGCATTGAAAAGAAGATTATCGGCCCTTTGTGCCGGCCTTTTTCTGGTAGTTGGAATGGCCTGGGCGCAGAGCACCATGACGGATACCCAGGTAATGGAATATGTGCGTCAGGGACTTGCCCAGGGAAAGACCCAGAAGGAAATGGTGGCCGAACTGAGTCTCCGCGGCGTCACCCGCGAGCAGGCCGAGCGTGTGTACAAGGCCTACCAGGAGCGTCAGGGTAAATCGGAGGTGAAGGATGCCACCCAGGATAACAGCCGCCGTCACAGCGTCAATGCAAAGAATAACAAGGACTTGCAGGGAGTGGAACAGGGCCAGCAGGAGGAAGGGCCTTTTACCAGAAACAGGGCCGATGAGACCCAGACCCGCCGCCAGCAGACTCGTGAACAGCAGGAGCCGGAGGTAGAGCCGGAGATGGAGGTTTACGGCCGCAACATCTTCCGTTCCCGCAACATGACCTTCGCTCCAAGCGAAACCATGGCAACCCCCCGGAACTATCGCCTGGGCCCGGACGATGAGGTTATCATCGACGTGTTCGGCCAGAACCAGACCACCATCCGGGAAATCATCTCTCCGGAAGGAAGCATCAATGTAGATGTCCTGGGCCCCCTGTACCTGAGCGGAAAAACCGTGGAGGAGGCCAATGCCTATCTTAAGAAACGCCTCTCCTCCATCTATGGCGGCCTGGCCAACACAGGCACGGACATGCGCCTGAGCCTGGGTCAGATCCGTTCTATCCAGATTAACGTGATGGGTGACGTGGATGCCCCCGGCACCTACGTGCTGTCCGGCTTCGCCACTCCTTTCCATGCCCTCTACCGCGCCGGCGGCGTGGTGGAACCCGGTACGCTGCGTAACATCAAGGTGGTGCGCGGAAGCAAGACCGTGGGCACCGTAGACGTATACGAGTACATGACCAAGGGCACGCTCAAGAACAACGTGCGCCTGGAGGAAGGGGACGTAATCCTGGTTCCCGCCTATACCGAAATGGTGCAGGTGGAAGGCGCCGTGAAGCGTCCCATGTTCTTTGAACTGAAGGAAGGGGAGACCGTGGCCGACCTGCTGCAGTATGCCGGCGGCTTCGCCATGGGCGCCAACAACTCCGCCGTGACTGTCTTCCGCCAGCAAGGTGCCAGCCACGAGGTCAAGACCGTGGAGGATAAGGACTTTGGCACCTTCCGTCTCCAGAACGGGGACCGCATCGAGGTGGGCCTGCAGAAATACCGCTTCCAGAACCGCATCGTCATCAACGGTGCCGTTTATCTCCCGGGCACTTACGAACTGGGAGAGGTGCGTACCGCCAAGGGTTTGGTAGAGAAGGCTGGCGGCCTGCTGCCGGAGGCTTTCACAGACCGTGTAGTAGTGCACCGCGAGCATGAGGACCGCACCCAGGAGGTGTTCTCCCTCAACCTGACGGAAATCATGGCCGGCACCCAGCCGGACTTCGTGCTGCAGAACAACGACGAGCTGTTTGTGGCCAGTTCCAACGAACTCAAGGACAAGGGTACCATGACCATCACCGGCATGGTGAACAACCCTGGAACCTTCCTGTTTGCAGAGAATACAACCATCGAAGACTTCATCATCATGGCCGGAGGTCTTAAGGACGGTGCCTCTACCTCCCGTGTAGACGTCACCCGCCGCAAGAAGGACGCCAACGGCATGGTGGCCACCAGCGACATTGGTGAGATGTACTCCTTCTCCCTCAAGGACGGTCTGGTGGTCGACGGCAACCGCGACTTCGTGCTGGAGCCGTATGATGAGGTTCTGGTGCGTCAGAGCCCTTCCTACAATGTCCAGCGCCATTTCTCCGTAATCGGAGAGGTGAACTTCCCCGGCGAATACACCCTCACCTCCCGTGAGGAACGGGTGTCCGACCTCATCCAGAAGGCAGGCGGCCTCACTTCGTTCGCCTATGTTCAGGGCGCCCGTATCGTCCGCCGTGCAACGGATGAGGAAATCCGCCTGGCCAAGGAGGCCAAGGAAGTGATGCACTCCATGGTGGATACCACCAAGACCCATCTGAGCCCCGAGGATGAGGATGAAGCCACCCTTTCCTACTACAACGTGGCCCTGGATCTGGAAGCGGCCCTTAACTACCCTGGCGGAGCCTCCGATGTGGTGCTTCGCGAAGGAGACCGCGTGGAGATTCCCGTGCGTTCCAACGTGGTGCGTATCCACGGTGCCGTGATGTTCCCCACCGCCGTCAACTATGATCCCATGATGACGGGCCACGACTACATTGAGGCAGCCGGTGGTTTTTCCCAGGATGCCCGCCGCAACAAGGCTTATGTGGTGAGCATGGGCGGCCGCGCGAAGAGGCTGAGATCCGGTACCCGGGTAGAGCCGGGCTCGGAGATTTATGTTCCCGAGAAGTCCGACAAGGGCAAGAAGTTCGATGCTTCCAACCTCATTGCCATCAGCTCTGCCGCTGCCTCCCTGGGTACGCTCAGCGTAACAGTGGTGACCCTGGTTAACAACCTCAAGAAGAATTAACGCCATGGAAGAAGTCCAGAACAACAATAACTACTACCAGGACGACGAACTGGAGATTGACTGGATGGGTATTCTGTCCAAGCTGCTCAAGCACTGGAAGCAGATTGTCCTCATCGGGTTCATCTTCGGCTGCCTGGGCATTGTATCGGCCCTCATGATGAAGCGCCAGTACAATGTGACCATGACCCTGGCTCCCGAGTCGCAGGGCCGTGCCAGCAGCAGCCTCAGCAGCATCACCAGCATGCTGGGCATGGGAGGAACTATTTCTTCCGGTCCCGATGCCATGAACATCTCCCTGTTCCCTGAGATTTGCCAGAGCACGCCTTTCCTGGTGTCCCTGCTGGATGTCCCGCTCACTTCCTATGTGAGCGAGAAGCAGGCTGAAGCGGGAGTGCAACCCCTGCACACCACCGTGTACAAGCACTTCTCTGGCGAGGACAAACCCAACTACAAGCCCAAGAAGGACGAAAAGCCTTACACCGGCGTGAAAGATGCTACGGAGCTTACGCCCAAGCAGGCCGCCGTGGTGAAGGCCCTTTCCATGAGCGTATCGGCCAACGTGGACAAGAAGACGGGTGTCACCACCATCTCCGTCACCACCGACGACCGCCTCATGTCCAAGCAACTGGCAGATACGGTGTGCACCCGTCTGCAGGCCTACATTACCGACTACCGCACCAAGAAGGCTACGGCCGATTACGAATACTATGTGATGCTGGCAGACGAAGCCCACGAGGAGCTGGTGAAGGCCCAGGCGGCCTATGCCCGTTCGGTGGACTACGACCGCAGCGTGATTCTCCAGAGTGCCACGGCCCAGAAGGACCGCCTGAGGGAAGAGGTCACCCTGGCCAATCAGATCTACTCCCAGATGGCCCAGCAGCGTGAACTGGCCCGGGCCAAGATTCAGGAAGAAAAGCCGGTGTATGCCGTTGTGCAGCCCGCCGTACTGCCCCAGAGTCCCATTAACAGCCGCGCCAAGAGGGTGCTCATCTGGGGCTTTGTGGGAGGTTTCCTGGCCGTTGCCTGGTATGGCTTCGGGGCCGATTTTTGGAAGAAGATGCGCTCCGACGTCAAAGAAAAGATGGACGAAGAAGAGCAATAAGCCGTATTATATGCGACACAAACTAATAACCTTGGCGACCCTGACGCTATTGGCGGCAGCGTGCGCCCAACCGGTCGTTAAAACCACTTCCAAGGGTCTTTCTGACTGGGCGGAGTACGTGAACCCCATGGGGGGCACGCTCTCCACATTTAACCTGTCCACCGGTAATACCTACCCGGCCATTGCCGTTCCGTGGGGTGCCCATTTCTGGACTCCCCAGACTGGCAAGAACGGAGACGGATGGACCTACCGCTACGACGCCACGCACATCCGTGGCTTCAAGCAGACCCATCAGCCGTCGCCCTGGATCAACGATTACGGTGCGTTCAGCCTGATGCCCGTGACAACGGGCCCGTACTATGACCAGGACCAGCGTGCCAGCTGGTTCTCCCATAAGACGGAAGTTGCCAAGCCTTATTATTATAGTGTTTATCTGGCGGATCACGACGTGACCACCGAGTTGGTCCCTACATCCCATGCCGCCTGGTTCCGCTTCACCTATCCGGAGTGCGAGAAGTCGTACCTGGTGGTGGACGCCTACGAAGGCGGTAAGGTGGAAATAGTGAACGACCACACCATCCGCGCCTGGGCCGTGAACAACCACGGCGGCGTGGCTCCCAATTTCTGCAATTACATCCTCATCCAGAGCGATACGCCCTTCACGGCGGAGAAGACGCCCGAGAATGTGGGTATGGTCTCTTTCCCCACTACCAAGGGACAGGTGGTCCATGTGAAGGTGGCATCCTCCTTCATCAGCATGGAGCAGGCCAAACTCAACATGGGAGAGGTAAACGATCCCTTTGAGGATGTGATGACCTATTCCCAGACGGCCTGGAACCAGGCTCTGGGCAAGATTGAGGTGGAAGACGACAATATCGACCATCTGCGTACGTTCTATACCTGCCTGTACCGCAGCCTGCTGTTCCCTCGCGACCTGTCGGAGATTGGCATGTTTGGAAAACTGCAGCATTACAGCCCCCATACCGGTGAGATTGTGGATGGCTATTTTTATACGGACACCGGCTTCTGGGACACCTTCCGCAGCCTGTTCCCGCTCATGAACCTTCTGTTCCCCCAGGTCTCTTCCCAGGTGCAGGAAGGTCTGGTGAACGACTATGTGGAGAGCGGATTCCTGCCGGAGTGGGCATCGCCCGGGCACCGTGGCTGCATGGTGGGCAACAACAGCGCCTCCATAGTGGCCGACGCTTATGTGTCCGGTATCCGGGACTACGATATCGGCAAGTTATGGGAGGCCGTGAAGCATGGCGCCCACGCCGTGCATCCCACCGTCAGTTCTACGGGCCGATTGGGTTGGGAGTACTACGACAAGCTGGGCTACGTGCCCTGCGACGTGGGTATCAAGGAGAACGTCGCCCGTACGCTGGAATATGCCTACGACGACTGGTGCATCTATACGCTGGGCAAGGCGCTGAACATTGACGAGGAGCAGCTGGAGCCTTACAAAAAGGCCGCCCTGAACTACCGCAACGTGTTCGACGCGGAGTACAAGCTCATGAACGGCCGTCAGGCCGACGGTGCTTTCCGCCGTCCCTTCAGCCCCCTCAAATGGGGAGGTGATTTCACCGAAGGCAATTCGCTTCACTATACCTGGAGCGTGTTCCACGATATCGAAGGTCTCATCGGCCTAATGGGTGGCGAAGATGCCTTCAATGCCCAGATGGATACCGTGTTTGTGATGCCGCCCAAGTACGACGACAGCTATTACGGCTTCCCCATCCACGAGATTATTGAGATGACGGTGATGGGCATGGGCAACTACGCCCACGGCAACCAGCCCATCCAGCACATGCTGTACCTGTACGATTACAGCCGCCAGCCCTGGAAGACGCAGGCCCGCGTCCGCGAGGTGATGGAAAAATTCTACACCCCTTGGGCCGATGCCTACTGCGGCGACGAGGACAACGGCCAGACATCGGCCTGGTACGTCTTCAGCGCTTTGGGCTTCTATCCGGTTTGCCCCGCCAGCGGCGAATATGCCCTGGGAACGCCCCTGTTCAAGAAAGTCACCTTGCATCTGGATGGCGGCGACGTGGTCATCGAGGCCCCGGACAACTCGGATAAGAACTTCTATGTGAACGAACTCACGCTGGACGGCAAGCCCTGGACGCACAACTTCCTCAAGCAGGCCGACCTCCAGAAGGGCGCCAGGCTCTACTACAAGATGTCCGCCGAACCCAACTACACCCGCGGCATCGCCGACGAGGACAAGCCGTACTCGTTATCGAGATAACCTGAAACCACCTCAATCCGGGCCTGGTCCGGAATCTCCTATTGATATGAAGAAGATAGCTTTTACCTTAGTTCTGAGCCTGCTCACCCTCAGCGCCTGTGCCCAGAAGTACCCGGATCAGCGCCCGGTCCCGTCCGACCGTCTGTTTGTGTCCGAGGCCGTGGAGGCCAAGATTGCCGAGGTGGCTCCTCAGCTCACCAACCCCAAGCTGCGCTGGATGTTCCAGAACTGCTTCCCCAATACCCTGGATACCACCGTCCATTTTGATGAGGAAACCGGTCTCACCTTCGTGTATACCGGTGACATCCACGCCATGTGGCTCCGTGATTCCGGCGCCCAGGTGTGGCCTTACGTAGACCTGTGTGGCAACGATGCGCATTTGCAGACCATGCTGGCAGGTGTTGTGCGGCAGCAGTTCACGCTCATCAACATTGACCCTTACGCCAATGCTTTCAACCAGGGTCCTACCGGCGATGCCGGAGACCCCGACGAGACCGGCAAGCCGCAGGATCCCAATGTGTGGGAGCGCAAGTGGGAGATTGACTCGCACTGCTATCCCGTGCGCCTGGCCTACCATTATTGGAAAGTGACCGGCGACAGTTCCATCTTTGATGAGTTGTGGCTCAAGACGGTCAACAATATCCTGGAAACCTTTACTGTTCAGCAGCGCAAGGAAGGCGACGGCCCTTATTACTTCCTTCGCAAGACGGACCGCCAGCTGGACACCAAGGCCCGCGTGGGCAGGGGACATCCCGTGAAGCCCGTCGGCCTTATCGCTTCCTCTTTCCGTCCTTCCGATGACGCTACCCAGTTTGATTTCCTGGTACCGTCCAACTTCTTTGCCGTGAGCATCCTGCGCCAGATGGCAGAGATTCTCTCCGAGGTGAACAAGGAAGCCGGCCTGGCCGCCCGTGCCACCGCCCTGGCCAATGAGGTGGAAGGTGCCCTGAAGAAATATGCCATCGTGCACCATCCCGAGTTTGGCGACATTTATGCCTTCGAGGTGGACGGATTCGGCAATTCTTATCTGATGGACGATGCCAATGTGCCGTCCCTGCTGTCCCTGGCCTACCTCATTCCTTCCATGGCCTCCGACCCCATCTACCAGAATACCCGTCGCTTTGTCTGGAGCAGTTCCAACCCCTATTTCTGGAAGGGTAAGGCCGGCGAAGGTATCGGCGGTCCCCACATCGGCCTGGAAGCTATCTGGCCCATGAGCATCATGATGAAAGCCTTCACCGCTACCGACGATGCGGAGATCAAGGCCTGCATGGAGCAGCTCCTTAACACCGACGCCGGACTGGGCTTCATCCACGAGAGTTTCCATAAGGACGATGCCACCAATTTCACCCGTCCCTGGTTCGCCTGGCAGAACACTCTCTTCGGCGAGCTGGTCCTCAAGCTGGTGAACGACGGCAAACTCCCCGTGCTCAACAGCGTGAAATGCAAGTAACTCATAATCATTAACATATACAAATGCACCTAGGCAAAATTGCCCGGGTGCTTTTGTCTAAAAACCTGAAAGCCATGCGGTTACATATCACGGCCATCTTACTTATCTCCGCTTTGCTGCCCCTCCAGGCCCAGACCGAGTGGGTGAATCCCTTCATAGGCACTTCCAACTTTGGCGCCTGCAACCCCGGAGCCGTCACGCCCAACGGCATGATGAGCGTGAGCCCCTTCAACGTGATGGGCTCGCAGCTGAACACCTGGGACAAGGACAGCCGCTGGTGGAGTACTCCGTATGTGGCGGAGAACAGCTTTTTCACCGGTTTCACACATGTGAATCTCTCCGGCGTGGGCTGTCCCGAACTGGGCTCGCTTCTGACCATGCCCACCACCGGTCCGCTGCAGGTGGATTACCATATATATGGCAGTGAGTACCGCAACGAAGTGGCGCATCCGGGTTATTACAGCGTAGAACTTTTGAGCGGCATCAAGGCCGAAGCCACCGCCACCACCCGCACCTCGCTGGAGCGATATACCTTCCCTGGCGGAGAGGGCAACATCCTCCTGAACCTGGGCGAAGGCCTTACCAACGAGAGCGGTGCCACGGTGCGCAAAGTGAGTGACACGGAGATTGAAGGCGTGAAGCTGATGGGCACTTTCTGCTACAACCGCAACGCCGTGTTCCCGTTGTACTTTGTGCTGCGGGTGAACAAGGTTCCGTCCGGGGCCGGCTACTGGAAGAAGCAGCGCCCCATGACCGCCGAAGCCGCCTGGGATTCTGATGCCGGCAAGTATAAGATTTACGCCCGGTATACCCGCGAGATGAGCGGGGACGACATAGGTTACTGGTTCCATTATGAGGACTTGAAGCCCGGTGAGCAGATACAGGTGCAGATGGGCGTTTCTTTCGTGAGCATAGCCAACGCCCGCGAAAACCTGGATGCAGAACAGCAGGGCTTTGATTTTGCCGCCGTGCAGCAGAAGGCCGATGCTGCCTGGAACCAGCATCTGAGCCGCATCCGCATTGAAGGCGGAACGCCGGACCAGCGCACCATCTTCTACACCGCCCTGTACCATGCCCTCATCCATCCCAATGTGCTCAACGATGTCAACGGCGAGTATCCCCTGATGGAAAGCGACGGCAACGGACGGGTGGAGCCCGGCCATACGCGCTACACGGTTTATTCCCTTTGGGACACCTACCGCAACCTGCACCAGCTCATGACCCTCTTGTGGCCGGAGAAGCAGGTGGACATGGTCCGTTCCATGATTGACCAGTACCGCGAGTGGGGCTGGATGCCCAAGTGGGAGCTCTACGGCCGCGAGACCTGGACCATGGAAGGGGACCCGGCCATTTGCGTAATCGCCGATACCTGGCTCCGCGGTCTCAAGGATTTTGACATCCAGACGGCCTATGAGGCTTTCCTCAAATCGGCCGATACCCCCGGCGCCCAGAACCTCATGCGACCGGACAATGACCCGTATGTGCAGCTGGGCTACATCCCGCTCAACTATTTCAACGCAGATTTCTCCGGCGACAACTCCGTTTCCCATGCCCTGGAGTACTACGTGGCAGATTATGCGCTTTCCAAACTGGCTGCCGACCTGGGCCGCAAGGAGGACGCGCAGCGCTTCTACCAGCGTTCCCTGGGCTACAGGGAGTATTGGAGCAAGGCCGATAAATGCCTGCGCCCGCGCCAGAAGGACGGCAGTTTCCTAACGCCGTTCAATCCCGAGGACGGGGCCGATTTCTCCAACGCCCCGGGCTTCCACGAGGGCAGCGCCTGGAACTACACCTTCGCCGTACCGCACGACGTGCCGGGCTATGCCAAGCTCCAGGGCGGTACCAAGGCCTTCGTGAAGAACCTTCAGCACGTGTTTGACGAAGGTCTGTATGACCCTGCCAACGAGCCGGACATTATCTATGCCTATCTGTTCAGCCGCTTCAAGGGCTACGAACCCCGCACCTGGGCCGCCGTGGAGAAGATTCTCTCCACTCACTACAAGAACGCCCCG
>Ga0265298_10008048_pt1 | contig 12700 bp, 6 predicted proteins | sample AusTroGonzalo_MG_3_FD_193486 | JGI IMG/M metagenome (GOLD analysis project Ga0265298, IMG submission 193486) | Bovine rumen microbial communities from tropical cattle in Woodstock, Queensland, Australia - Gonzalo_01 | ecosystem: Host-associated > Mammals > Digestive system > Stomach > Rumen ... | reverse complement strand
GACGCTTCTGTCGAGCTCACTTTCCTATTTCAGATACGGTAACGGTAGAAGACCAGTAGTAGCCCCAGGCGGAAGTTCCATTTGCGAACGCCGTCCCAATCAAGCCGCCGGTCACAGGGAGGAAGATGCTGTTGCCCTCGTATCCCGGTTCCTTGCTCGTTATGACCATCCCTTTCACAGAGACGCCCTCGTAGCTTGTCACGGGAATCCACTCAAAATATTCCGTATTCGACAACCAGATCAGCTCCTGCTGCGTCGGCATCCGCCAGGAAGCGCCCCAATGCTGCCGCGCCGCGTCATGCGCGAAGAGGAGGATGGAATCTTGTCCGGCTGTATAGATGTCATCCCGATAACCCCATTTATAACTCCCATCCTTTAAAATCTTTACGGCAAACTGGTCCGTTGAATCCGCATATCCGCCTTCCTTGCCTGCTTTCCAGGTCGGCGGTGGCGGAAGCAGGCTGCTGTAATAGGGGTCCGTTGCGCCCCAGGCGAAGTAGTCGCCCGGTTCCTGCGGCCGGGAGGCGCCGAGGTTCATCGTGGCCCACTTCAGGACAGGTCCGGTTCCTTTGAAATGGCCCAGCTCCACATATTCGTAGCCGCCGATGTTGTGTCCCATATAATAGAGGGAGTGCTGGATGGCCTTGAGGATAGCGCTATAGTCGATTTCGACCCTGTCTTTGACTGCTGTCTCAATATTCTTGATCATCCAAATCACACCTGTTGCGGTCTGATCGGAGGGGTACAAGGTCATGTCAATGGTGTCGAGGACCGCCGCGATTTTGTCCACGCCTTCCACCAGCGAGGTGCTGAGCGCCCGCTCGATAAGCCGGATGGCATCGTTGGCAAGGGCCATGCTGTCCTGCAGGGCCGCCTCGATCAGCGCGAGCTTCGTGGTCAGGCTGTCGGTCCGGCTCATCACCGCCGTATCGATGGCAGCCAGTTTCTCTGCATAGGTGCCGGACAGCGACGCGAGCGCGGCCTGGATGAGTTCCTCTTCTTTCTTGCTGTCGACAAAACCCGCGCGCACCGCCGCATCGATCAGTTCCAGCCGGGACGCCAGGGTCGCGGCCTGGTTGCGGACGGCCGTTTCGACGGCCGCGAGCCGGTTCGCCGTCGTGCCGTCCATCGCCTCGAGCGCCTGCTGCAGCAGTTTCTGCTGCGCATCGCCATCGGCGAAGCCGGCGCGCACCGCTTCCTCGATCAGCCCCAGTTTTGTTGCCAGGCTGGCAGTCTGGCTTTGTATCGCCGTGTCGATGGCGGCGAGTTTCTCCGCCGCCGTTCCGGAAAGCGCCGCAACGGCCTGCTGCAGCAGCGAGAGGGTCTCCCGGCTATCAGCCAGCCGGTTTTTCAGGGCCGTTTCGATCAGGTCGAGCTTGGCCGCCAGGCTCGCGGCCTGACTGCCCATCGCCGTCTCGATGGCCTGCAGGCGTTCCGCCAGCGTGCCGGAGAGCGTCGTGACGGCCTGCAGCAACAGCTCCTGTGCCTCCTTTTCGTCCGCCAGACCCTCCTTCACCGCCGTCTCGATCAGCGCCAGCTTCGTCTCCAGGCCCGCAGTCTGGCTCTTGACGGCGCCTTCCACGGCGGCCAGCTGGTCGGACAGCGAGCCCGACAGCGAGGACACAGCCTGTTGGAGAAGTGCCTGCTGCGCCTGGTCATCGGCGAAACCCTGGGTCACCGCCGCTTCGATCAGGCCCAGTTTCGTTTCCAGGCTCGTGGCCTGGCTTTTCACCGCCGCCTCGACGGCCGCCAGCTTTTCGGACAGCGTGCCGGACAGCGAGGACACGGCCTGCTGCAGCAGTTCCTGCGCGGCCTGGCCGTCGGCGAAGCCGCTGGCCACGGCCGCTTCGATGAGCTGCAGCTTGTCGGACAGCGAGCGGCTGGTGCTGCTCACCGCATCGATGATCTGGTTGTAATCCGACTGGACGGTGATGCTGATGTCGGGCCGCATATTGTCGCACGCCGTGAATGACAGCGGCAGGAGCAGCAGCAGGATGATGATTCTATTCTTTTTCATAAGCTTCATCCTTTCTAATTCGTAACCGGACGGACGAGCAGGCCCATGCAGCGCAGCGACAGATTATTCTGCTCATCATCTTTTTTATAAAAGTGGTGGCCGGAAGCGTTAAAATAACAGTTTCCCGCCTCATAGGAAACGTAAACCAGCGAGGAAGACCAGTAGCCATTCCAGTCCGTTTTACACGCCGAACCATCCATCCAGCCCGCGGCGGGAAGGAAGATCCGGGAGCCTTCGCAACCCGCGACCCAGCTCGTAACCAGCATCCCGGCAACCCCGGTTCCGCTATAGTTGTCCGTCCATTTCCACTCATACTGCAGGGTATCGCACAGCGCCGCCCATTCATCATACGTCGGCATGCGCCAGCTGGCGCCCCAGTCCTGGCGGGCCACGTCATCGGCAAAGTCATATCCGGCTACCGGAGCGCCCAGCCATTTTACGCCATCACCGCAAAAGCCACCCTCATCCCAATTATACCAACGGGCATCTTTATGACCATCTTCAAACGTATACTTGGTAATATAATATTCATCCCTTACTGTATGTTCCGGATCTTTCGTCCAAAACTTATATGTCTGCCAGGAATAATTGGATTTGGGCGCCAGCTCACCCCAAGCGTAGTGGCCGCCGCTTTCCTCCGGCCGGATTGCACCGACGTTCATCGTCGCCCATTTCAGGCCGGGAGACATTTCCACGTAATCGTGGCCATTGATGGAATGATCCGTCATGTTGTACACGGCCTGGTTGATGGCTACGAGGATCTCCCGGTAGTCGGCCAGCGTGTCGATGGCGGTGAAGAGATCCGAAAGGCCCCGGGCCACTTTGCCCTCCAGGGTCGTCTTGATCGCCTGGATCTTCGTTACGATGCCGCTCACGTTCCCCTGTTGCATGGAGCGGAGCGCCCGCTCGATCCCGCCGAGGGCCGTGGCTTCATCGGTCAGGCCGCTTGCCAACGCCGCCTCGATCAATTCCAGCTTGGTCCACAAAGCCAGCGTCTGGCTGCTGACCGCCGTGTCGATGGCCCACAAGCTGTCGGCCGCTTTGTTGCCAAGCGTTGCAACGGCTTCCCGAATCAGACCCTGCGCCGCTTTCTGGTCCAAGAATCCGTCCCGGATGGCCGCATCGATCAGGCCGAGCTTCGTCGCCAGGGTCGAGGCCTGATTGCGGACGGCCGTTTCGACGGCCGCAAGTTTCGCTTCCATCGTGCCGCCGAGCGTCTGGAGAGCCTGCAGCATCAGGGTCTGCTGCGCCGCATGGTCGGCGAAGCCGCCCGCCACCGCCGCTTCAATGAGCCCGAGTTTCGTCTCCAAGCCCGTGGCCCCGCTCTTCACGGCCGCTTCGATGGCCTGGAGTCGATCGTCCATCGTGCTGTCCAAGGCTGCGACGGCCTGCCCGATCAGCAGCAGGCTTTCTTCGTTGTCGGCCAGGCCTTTCTCCAGGGCCGCATCGATCAAGCCAAGCTTCGTCGCCAGGCTGGAAGCCTGGTTGTCCACCGCCTGTTCGATGGCCAGCAGCCGTTCGGCTGCCGTGCCTTCCAGGGCCTCGACGGCCTGATGCAGCAGGGCCTGCGCTTTCTTTTCGTCGGCCAGGCCTTCCGTCAGGGCCGTTTCAATCACGCCCAGCTTCGTCGACAGGCTGGTGGTCTGGCTTTTTACCGCCGTCTCGACGGCCGCCAGCTTTTCGGCCAGCGAGCCCGACAGCGAGGCGATGGCTGTCTGGATCAACGCCAGCTGGGCATTCCCGTCGGCGAAGCCGCCCGCCACCGCTGCCTCGATCAAGCCGAGCTTCGTTTCCAGGCTGGCCGTCCCGTTCCTGACTGCCGTCTCGACAGCGCCCAGTTTATCTTCTGCCGTGCCCGTGAGCGACGACACGGCCTGCCGCAGCAGCTCCTGCGCCGCGTTGTCGTCGGCAAAGCCCTGCGACAGCGCCGACTCGATCAGCGCCATCTTCGCCGTCAGCGTCTGGCTTGTGCCCTGGATGGCCTCGATGATCTGGCTGTAGTCCGCCTCCATCGTGACGGAGACCTTCACGGGCTCGGCGTCACACGCCGAAAAGACCAGGGGCGAAACCGGCACCAGCCACAACATGGCGCCGAGCAGGCTCGCAGGAAAGACCCGTATGTTTTTCGTATGCATCATCTTCCTTATTTCTAGTTTGAGACGGGACGGACACTGCATCCCAAGTTACGATCCCCTTCCTTGAATGCTTTTACGCCATTCACTATATCGAGTTTTTTGGACAATGAAGAAGAAACGGAAGAAGACGACCAACAAGAGACGATGGACTGTCCGTCTTTCTTCTCATACCATTTCTTCTTATCCCAATAGCCGGCGGCTGGCAGGAAGATCTGGTTGCCCAGGGTTTCCTCGCGTCGACTCGTCAAGATCATCCCGGCAACTCCGGTCCCGTTATAATTGTCTGTCCAGTCCCAATCGCACATCGTCAACAAATCACTCCACTCGCTTTCCGTCGGCATCCGCCAGGTTCCGCCCCAATTCTGGCGCGCAGCGTCGTCTTCGTAATCGAGTCTCGACCCTCCTTCGGTGATGTATTTGGTATATTCTTTCGTTTTTATGTCGAAATATACGTTCGAAGAATCCGCATAACCATAGCTTTTTCCCTCTTTCCAATTGGAACCATCCGTAGTGGTGGTGTCGTGCGCATGCCCCGGTATATAATATGGTGTAATCTCCGCCCAGGCAAAGTAGTCACCGGACTCCTCCGGACGGCTGGCGCCGACGTTGCAGGCAGCCCATTTCAAGCCGTTCCCCATCTCCACATATTCGTGGCCATTGATCATATGTTTCTCGCCCGATAATTTATCGACGGCCCTTTGTATGGCCCAGACGATCGAGAGGTAGTCATAATCTCTGCTGATGGCCGTAGCGATGTCTCTCAGGACGACAGTCACCTGGCCTTCCAGTGTCGCATTGACTTGGCTGAGCGCCGTCACGACGCTGTCGACGCCATCCTTCAGCGACGTGCTGAGCGCCGCCTCGATCTGGCCGAGGGCCTTGGCTTCATCAGAGAGGCCCTCTTTCAGCGCCGCCTCGATCAGCCCCAGCTTGAGCGCCAGCGCCACAGTCTGTCTGCTGACCGCCGTATCGATGGCCGTGAGTTTTTCCGCCAGCGTCCCTTCCAGCGATTCGATGGCCTTCCGGAGCAAGGCCTGCTGGACCGTATCGGCCACGAAGCCTTCGTTCACCGCTTGTTCGATCAGTTCCAGCCGCGCCGACAGGTTCGATGCCTGGTTCCCCACCGCCGAAGAAATGGCCGCCAGTTTCGCATCCAGCGAACCGCCCAGCGTCTTGAGGGCCTGCAGCAGCAGTTCCTCCTGCGCGGCATCGTCGGCGAAGCCGCTGCGGACCGCCGCTTCGATGAGCCCGAGCTTCGTCTCCAGGCTGGCGGTCTGGCGCTTGACGGCTTCCCCTACGGCGTCCAGTTTCTCATCCAGGGTTCCGTTCAGCGCCTCGACGGCTTGTTGCATCAGCGTCAGGGCTTCCTGGTTGTCGGCCAGCCGGTTCTCGACGGCCATGTCGATCAGGTCGAGCTTCGCAGCCAGGCTGGCAGACTGGCTCTCCACCGCCGTTTCGATGGCCTGCAGGCGCTCGGCGGCCGTGCCGGTGAGCGACGAGACGGCCTGCTGCAGCAGTTCCAGCCCTGCCTTGTCATCGGCCAGGCCTTCCGTTACGGCCGTTTCGATCAGGGCGAGTTTCGCCTCCAGGCTGGCCGTCTGGCCTTTCAGGGTGGTTTGGATTTGGGCCAGGCGATCGGCCGTCGTGCCCGACAGGGCTTCGACGGCTTCGCGGGTGAGCGCCTGCTGCGCCGTCCGGTCGGCGAAGCCGGCCGTCACGGCCGCTTCGATCAGCGAGAGCTTCGTCTCCAGGCTGGCGGTCTGACTTTTGACCGCCGCCTCGATGGCGGCCAGGCGTTCGGACACCGTGCCGGTGAGCGACGAAACGGCCTGCTGCAGCATCTGCCGGGCCGCCTGGCTGTCGGCGAAGCCGCCGGCGAGCGCCGCTTCCACAAGCGACACTTTCTCGGTCAGCGAGCGGTCCGTCCGGTTGATGGCCTCGATGATCTGGCTGTAGTCCGACACCATCGTGATGTTGATCTTCGCCGGTTCTTCCTGGCACGACGTCAGCGCCAGCGGCGCCAGCCATAGCAGAGCGCCGAGGAAGATAAGGGGAGGTATATGTCTGAGAGATTTCATCGATTGGTTGGTTTAGATTCCGGGTCGAGCCCGGAATGACGAGAGATGTTAGAAGTCGAGGCGGAGGCCGAGGGTTGCGTGGAGCTGGGCCGTGGGGGCCAGGGTGTTCTTCGAAAGGAGCACGCGCGATACGACACCTGCGCAGAGGAAGGTCCGGGGCAGGATCCGGCACTCCAGCGACACCGTCGCCGGGATGTACGGCGCTACATAGCTGTGCATCTCATTCTGGCCGTTGATCGTCACCGTGCTCGTCCAGTTGTCGGAGCGCATCTCGTTGCGCACCGACAGGGCCCAGGTGTTGCCGGCGGCGAACAGGCAGCCGAAGCCCGTGCCCACATACAGCGACAGCAGGCCGCCCGCGGGCAGCACGTCGTATTCCGCCGTGGCGCCCACGGCGTGGAAACGCATCTTGAAGTCCTTGTAGACCGTGCCTTCGACGCTGCCCGGCAGCACGCTGCCGGCAATCGGCTCCAGCGTGCCGTTCAACTGCTCGCGCACCATCCGGGAATAGTCATACGACAAACCCGCCCGCATCTTCGGCAGGACCTTCACGGTCACGCCGCCGCCCAGCACCGGCTGCAGGACGTTCGCTTCGTTCGCGCCCACGTTCTCGAAGCCGCTGCCGAAGTTCCACGCGGCACCGCCCGACAGGCGGACGCCGATGAGTCCTTGCGCCGCAGCGCGGCCGGTCGGCACCAGCGTCAGCAGCAGCAGGATCGTCAAGAGGATTGTTCTTTGCTGTTTCATATCGTTGTTCATTATTTTTAAGCTTGGTGGAAAGATCTATCAGAAAGAGACAGGACGGACGGAAGCCCCTCTGTAACGGTAGGCTGGCCCAGGATTCATTGCTCCAATATCCGTACCCTCATTAAATTGAGACATTGCAACCATCGTTGCCATCCGGCTGGTTCTCACCAGATTCTCGCCATTGGAATCATCACACCACGAGGAAGACCAGACAAGGGCTTTATTATCTATTTTAATATCTATTCGCTCGATACATCCCGCAGTAGGGAAAAAGATGGTATGGTCCGTGTAGCCGGCAACCGTGCTTTTTACGATGACACCCGGCACGCCGGTCTTCTCGTAATTGTCCGTCCATGTAAAGGTGCAATGCGTCTCCATCCATTTCCATTCCTCATAGGTCGGCATGCGCCAGGTACCGCCCCAGTTCACCGCGGCGGCGTCATCTTCAGGTTCAAGCAACGTCTTGAGCCCGTATTCGTAGTAGCCGTATTTAATGAAGTTCGTTGAGTCTCCGCTCGGATTATCGGAATAGGAAGACCAGTAATACCCCTCATCTTTATTCTCTTTCCAAACCAGCGGATTCAGTTTGAAATAGTACGGCTCCGTCTCGCCCCAGGCGAAATAGTCGCCTTTGTCCCACGGATGCTCTGCGCCGACATTGCAGGTGCCCCATTTCAGGCCGTTGCCCAGATCCACAAATTCGTGACCGTTGATTTTGCCCGACATCACCCATAGGGTCCGTGTGATTGCCAGGAGGTACTTGCCATAATCTTTATTCCGGACCGCCTCGGCGATGTTGTCCAGCGTCTGGCCGATGCCGCCGTCCGCCCGCAACGCATCGTCGATGGCTTTGAGCGCCTCCGCGACTTCGTCGGCACTCCCTTGCAGTGAAGCGACCGCCGTCTTGATCAGCCCGATGGCTGTCGTGTCGCTGGCCAGGCCGGTGGCCCATGCCTGCCGGATCAGGTCGAGCTTCGTGGTCAGGCTGTCGGTCTGGTGTGTCATCGCCGTATCGATGGCGGCGAGTTTTTCCTTCAGCGTGCCGTCGAGCGACGCAAGGGCGTCCGCGATCAGCTCCTGTTTTTTCTGGCTGTCCGCCAGGCCTTCCCGAACCGCTTCCTCGATCAGGTCCAGTTTGGACGCCAGCGTCGTCCGCTGGCTCCCGATCGCCGCTTCGACGGCCGCCAGTTTCGTTCCCGCCGTGCCGTCCAGCGACTGGAGGGCCTTCTGCAGCAGTTCCTGCTGCGCCTTGCCGTCGGCGAAACCGCTGCGGACGGCCGCCTCGATCAGGCCGAGCTTCGTCTCCAGGCCGGTCGTCCGGCCCTGCACCGCCGTGTCGACGGCAGCGAGTTTTTCTTCGAGGGTGCCGCCGAGCGACGCAACTGCCTTTCCGATCAGCGCCACGGCCTCGTTGTTCGCGGCCAGCCGGTCTGCGAGGGCGGTTTCAATCAGGTCGAGCTTGGCCGCCAGGCTCGAGGCCTGGTTTTCCATCGCCTTTTCCACGGCCTTCAGGCGTTCCGCCAGCGTGCCGGTGAGAGAACCGATGGCCTGCCGCAGCAGTTCCTGGGCTTCCTTGTCGTCGGCCAGGCCTTCCTTCAGGGCGGTCTCGATCAGCGCCAGTTTCGTTTCCAGGCTCGCGGTCTGGCCTTTCACCGCCGTCTCCACGGCCGCCAGCCTCTCGGCCAGCGTGCCGGACAGCGATGCGACGGCTTGCCCGATGAGCGCCTGCTGGGTCCTGCTGTCGGCAAAGCCGTCCGTCACCGCCGCGTCGATCAGCCCGAGTTTCGTCTCCAGGCTGGCCGTCTGGCCCTTCACCGCCGTCTCCACGGCCGCCAGCTTCTCGGACAGCGTGCCGGATAGCGACGAGACAGCTTTCTGCATCAATACCTGCGCCTCCCGGCCGTCAGCGAAGCCACGGGCCATGGCCGCCTCGATGAGCGACATCTTCTCCGTCAGCGACTGATTCGCGTTGTTGATAGCCTCGATGATCTTGCCGTAATCCGACTTCACCGTGATGTCGATCTCGGGATCCCCGTTGTCACAAGCCGTAAAGGCCAACGGCGCCATAAAAAAGAAGAGGAGCAGTCCGACGACTACTCCTCCGCGGCCCCGTTTCCGGCCCCGAAAAAACCACATATTCATGATGTTCTGTATATTTTTCATGATTATTCAAGCAATATGCATAAATTGATGGGAAATATACAAATATAGTTTAAAAAAGCACATTATTTCAAAAACATACGAAAATTTATGCATGCGCTCATCTATTTAAAGGGCCACTCCTTGTAAAAGAAGATTTTGATCATTTGGGGCAGGACCCCATGGAATACCGTATCTCTGCGTCTGTCCAGCGCGTCATCGCCCGTACTCGGCAAAAAGAACCGGAAGTTTTTCGTCGAGTCAACTTCCCGGAAGGTGCCGCCTTCCGGCCGGGCCGTCGGTCTCACCTTCGTGGTATCCGGCCAATCCTCGGGCTCGTAATAGAAATATACATCCATGTCCCGCTGCCGGCTGAAAGCGTAAGGGCCGAGATGCGTCAGCGTGTACGGAAGCCCGAGTTTCTTTAAAGCGATTGGCGGTTCTTCATCCAGGGCGAAGAGGTTGTAGCCCAGCTTCCGGATGTCCAACGACGGGGGAATGGAGAAGGTATCGACGGACGATCCCAGCGCATAGGCCAGCATGGTCGTATCCCGGTAGACGCCGCGGTGGCTCAACACCCGGATCTTGTGTTCCTTCTTCGGTCCGGTCGGCCCGGTGAAGGATCGCAGCTTGAAACAATGATTGAAAGCGGTCTCCGAGATGGAGTCGACATAGGCCTCGCCCGTTTCGTAAGCGCCGTCACACGGGAAAACGATATCCTCGATCTGCGAATACTCAAAAGCCTTGTCGCGGATCTTCTGCAGGGAATTCGGAAAATCGACATGCCTGACCTTGGAGCGATAGAAAGCATTCTGGCCGATGATCTTCACGCCGTCCGGAATCACGAAACGCTCCTTGCGGGCATCGGACAGGGATTCCGCGACCTTGTACAAAACGCCGTCGAGGACCCAGTAATCCTTGCCGTCCAGATACATCAGGTTGGAGCAATTCTGGAAAATGCCCGTGACACCCCCCAAAACATTGCCACCCACCTCCGTGATGCTCTCAGGCATCGAAATGCTCGTTAGCGCCGTCCAGTCGTTGAAACTGCCCCACCGCAACAGCTTAATGCCGCAGAAATACTTGAATTCATCGAAGCTGAACAGCTCCGTCCCCTTTGTCAATGCGGGACCAAACGCCAGCGACAGCGTTTCATAGCTATTGACCTGCGATGCTTCATAATAGGAAATCTCATCGTCTCCGTTCGTATTGATCCTTGGCGTATTAAGCAACGCCGTCTTCACACTCAGACTGTTGAATGAGATAGGCTCGGCGGAGGGGGACTGGGTAATGGTGTAAGTCAGGGACATCCCGCTGAAAGGGCTCTCGACCGTCACGGTCGTCTGGCGCTCCGCTTTTCCCAGATTCAGCGAATCCACGGCAAGAACGATCACGGAATCTACGCCTCCCAGCGGATCGGTCTTCGGCTTCACGCATTTCAGTCGGCACCAGTTTACGGAGGAAGGGATCACGACCTCGAGGCCGGGAATGTTGGAACGATACTCCAGTTCCAACTCCCGCTCGGCGGGGGTGAGCTGCCAGGAGTCCTGCGAGACGCTTGTCAGATACGCCTCCTTCAGGTGCAGCGTCCGCATGATCGTGCTGGACCCGCAGGAGACGAGCACCAGAACCTTTGTATCTTCCGTAAAGGATTCGGCCGGAGAGGCGATGATGATATCGCCCGTCAGCGGCTTCGCGGCGTTGGTCAGGACGAAGGCCTTCACGCCGCCGGAAGTGACGACATCCACCGTGACAGAATCTTTGGGCGTCGACGCGGTCACTACGTACTGGAGATGCACGGCATCATAGTTCTTCGGCATGATCACCGTATCTGCCTCAATCCAGATGGACAGCGATTTCTCCCGGGGAATGACCAAGGGTGTATCGACGCCTTGCAGGGTGATGGTGACGTAGTCGGGGTTGGAAGTGTCGATGGACAGGAACATTGCGTCGCCATTGGCGCCGTCCCGGCCATTGGAACCGTTCCGGCCATCCTTGCCCTTCTCTCCGACCGCCTGGCCGATCTCCGTCCAGGTCGCACCGCCGTCGCAACTGACATACCAGCAGGCATGCTCGATCTTCAGCAGCGGGGTGACGCCGTCTTTGCCGTCCTGTCCGTCCTGTCCGTCCCGGCCGTTTTGGCCGTCTTTGCCATTCTGGCCATCCTGGCCATCTTTTCCGTTGGCACCGTCCTGGCCGTTGGCGCCGTCTTTGCCGTCTTTGCCGTTCTGGCCATCTTTACCATCGGCGCCGTCCCGGCCGTCGGTCCCGACCGCCTTGAGCTTGTTGCCCTGCGGGTCCAGCAGCCACGTGCCGTTGAGCGTCCAGTACCAGCATCCGTCCGCATCCTGCTGCGCGCCGATCACGGGCACGCTCCCGTCCTGGCCATCCTGGCCGTCCCGGCCGTCTTTCCCGTTGGAGCCGTCCTGGCCGTCCTTCCCATCGGCGCCGTCCCGGCCCTGATAGACGGTCACGGTTCCGCGCTTGGTGAAGGTGAGGGTGTAACCGATGATCTTTCCTTCCTGGACGATGGGCGCCGTCGAAGAGATATAATCGTTTTCCTGCAGCGCACGCAGGATCACCTTCAGCGAAGCGATGTTGGTGTTCATCTGCGCGCAGGCCTGGTCGAGGGAGGCCAGGCGGCGCTCCTGCTCTTCCAGTTGCTTGAGCAGTTCCGCGTCATCGTAACAGCCGGCCAGGCCCGCCATGGAGCAGGCTACGGCCGCGACCAACGCGAAACGCTTCAGTATGATTCGGATTCTCATGGCGCCGGCTAGTTATCTTTGCAGAAATAGAAGGAACGGATCAGCAGTTTCCGGTCGTCGGAGACGAACACGGTGAGTTTGGTGAAAGCACTGATGTTGGAACCTGTCTGAACCGTGATCTTTCCCTTGGCTTCGTAGACGTTGCCCTCGATCTTGCTTTCCTCAGGGATGACGGAGATCCCGTCAAGGTCCGGCGAGCCGATGGCCTCGATGCGCACTTTTGCAGCCGAGGCGGCCGATGCCGTAACTGTATATCGGATAACGGTATCCGCGAAGGAAGCGGCCCCCATGTAAACCATCTTGATCGTGTCTTTGTCAGGCAGGAATTCAACCTTCAGCTCCAGTTCCCGGGGCAAGGTGATGACCGTGCCGTCCGAGAGAGTCAGCGTCACGGTATCGCCATTATAGGTAACGCTCCGGAAGAAAGAAGTGCCGTTCCGGCCGTTGGAACCGTTCCGGCCGTCCCGGCCGTCTTCGCCGGTCGCCTGGCCGACGAAAGACCAGTTCTGCCCGTTGTCGTAGCTGATATACCAGGAGCCGTTCTCGATGCGCAGTTGCGGCGTGATGCCGTCTTTGCCGTCTTTGCCGTCCTTGCCGTCTTTGCCGTCCTGACCGTCGCCCCCGTCTTTACCGTTCTGGCCGTCGACGCCGTCCTTGCCGTTCTGGCCGTCGACGCCGTCTTTACCGTTCACGCCGTTCACGCCGTCCTGGCCATCCTTGCCGTCCGCGCCGTCCTTGCCGTCAATGGCGACCGCCCGGACCTTGGCACCCTCGCTGTCGAGCAGCCATGCACCGTTCAGGGTCCAGTACCAGTGGCCG
>Ga0265298_10008045_pt1 | contig 12700 bp, 13 predicted proteins | sample AusTroGonzalo_MG_3_FD_193486 | JGI IMG/M metagenome (GOLD analysis project Ga0265298, IMG submission 193486) | Bovine rumen microbial communities from tropical cattle in Woodstock, Queensland, Australia - Gonzalo_01 | ecosystem: Host-associated > Mammals > Digestive system > Stomach > Rumen ... | reverse complement strand
GGCATTGGCTTCTGATGAGAAAGAACGACTGACATCCGGCTGCAGAAACGCTCCGGCGGGAAACCGCGGGGGAAATGTGTTTTGTCGCCGTTTGGAGGTTGTGATCTCGCACCAGCCGAACGCCTTTTTTGTTTTGCCGTTACGAATCGCTCCTCCACAATGGCGGAACGGCGGGAACAGTCCCTTCTGTTCCACGTGCGTGTAACACAAGGGGCTGTCCCCTTGTTCCGGAAAAGGAGTGAGGATCTATGATGAAACTGATACTGGAAGCGAAGGATCTCCGGAAAGGGTACGGGGATCGGGAACTGTTTTATATTGAAAGCCTAACGGTATACGATGGGGAACGGATCGGCATCATCGGGCCGAACGGGGCCGGGAAGAGCACGCTGATTCACCTGCTTTCCGGAGGGGAAAAACCGGACGAGGGAACCGTGCGGCTCTTCGGCGAAACCGCGGTCATCGCCCAGCAGGGCATTCCGGAGGAAGACAGCGAGGGGGTTTACCGTTCCCTCTTCCGTGCGCAGGATAACCGGGAAAGCCTCTCCGGCGGGGAGCAGACCCGAAACCGGATTGCGGCGGCGTTGTCATCCCATCCGAAACTGCTGATGGCGGACGAGCCGTCGACGGACCTGGATGAGCAGGGGCTGGCCATGCTGGGAAAGCAATTGGAGGCGTTCAAAGGCGCGCTGCTGCTGATTTCTCACGACCGGGCGCTGCTCCGGCGCCTGTGCACCCGGATCTGGTGCCTGGAGAACGGGAAAGTGACCGACTTCCCGGGCGGATACGACGCGTACATCGCCGAGCGGGAACGGCAGCGGAACCGGCAGCAGTTTGAATACGACCAATACAGGGCCGAACAGAAACGGCTGAAGGAGTCCGCGCAGCGAATGGCAGAGCGGGCCGCTTCCGTCAAAAAGGCACCTTCCCGCATGGGAAACAGCGAAGCCCGGCTGCACAAAAGGGAAGCCACGGACGCGATTCTGCAGATCAGCCACGCCAAGCGGACGCTGCAGAACCGGATGGAACAGATGGACGTGAAGGAGAAGCCCGTTTCCCTGCCGGAAATCCGGATGAAACTGGGCGTGGCATCCCCCATCGGCGCAAGGCAGGCTCTGGAAGTCCGGTGCGAAAGCCTGACAGCCGGCGGAGAGGTTCTGCTGGAGGGGACCGGCTTTACCTTGCCGACGGGGAGCAGGACGGCACTGACCGGAGCCAACGGATGCGGAAAAACGACGCTGCTGTCCGCGCTGGCCGGACAGCCGGCAGAGGGGACTTTCTTTGACGGGCAGATCCGGTTCAACCCGCAGGCGCGGGTCGGCTGGTTCGACCAGCATCACGAACGGACGCTGAAGCCGGAAAAGACGGTCCTCGACAACGTGCTGGAGGAATCCGTCCATCCGCAGAGCTTTGCCCGCACGGTGCTTTCATGCATGGGATTTGCGAGGGAGGACGCGTTCAAGCCGGTGCGCGTGCTTTCCGGCGGGGAGAAGGCGAAGGTCGCGTTGTCACGGCTGCTGCTGATGGACCTGAACCTGCTGATCCTGGATGAACCGACGAACCACCTGGACCTGTATACACTGGAAGCGCTGGAGGAACTGCTGAGCGGCTATGGCGGGACGATCCTGTTTGTGAGTCACGACGAAACCTTTGTGCAGAAGGTGTCGAACCGGATGGTCCGGTTTGAGGACCGGAAGCTGGTGACCTGGGAAGGCGGGCTGACGGAGCAGCAGAAGAGCAAAGAGCGCGATACGGCGCAGGAAGACCGGAAGCTGGCCATGATGCGGTTGGAGATGCGGATGGCGGACCTGAGCGCGAGGATGGCGAAGCCGCGGAAGGGAGACCGGCCGGAAGAGCTGAATGAGGAGTATATGAGGTTGGCGGAAGAGATAAGAAAGATGCGAGGGTAAAGATGGAAGAGATTACGTGGGAGTTGTTTGAACGGCAGGTGGAGGCCTGCCGGCTGTGTCCGCTGTGGGAGCATATTCAGCACAAGGTTCCCGGACAGGGAGACCGGAACGCTCCGCTGATGCTGATCGGGGAAGGGCCGGGACAGACGGAAGATGAGGAAGGGCTGGCTTTTGTCGGCGCGGCAGGCCAGCTGCTGACCCGGATGCTGGAGGCGATTCAGCTGCCGCGGGAGCGGGTGTATATCTGCAATATTGTGAAATGCCGGCCGCCGTATAACCGGGTGCCGACGCCGGAGGAGGCGGAGGCCTGCCGGATTCATCTGCGGATGCAGACCTGGCTGGTGCGGCCGAAGGTCATCGTCCTGCTGGGGAGCACGGCGGCGAAGAACCTGCTGAACCCGGAGATCCGGATTACCCGGGAGCGGGGGCTGTGGACAGAGCGGAAGGGCGTATGGATGATGCCGACGTATCATCCGTCCGCGCTGCTGCGGGATCAGAGCAAGAAACCGGAAGCATGGGAGGATATGAAGAGCCTTCGGGCGAAATTGATTGAGTTGGGATTATATCAGGATATATATGGAGAATAATGCGAGGGCTTTCCGAGTGCCCGGGGCTGCCGCCCGTTTTCCGCTGAGAAAGAGCCACTGGCTCTTTCTCCGGGCGCTCCAAACCCCTCGCGCTCCTTCGGTTCGGATAGTAAGTAAAGAAGAAATATTTAGATGGAAAAATGATTTATGAGCTACATTTGCGTACGGGATTTGGAGAAGCGGTTTATTATCCGGGAGAAGCGGAAAAAAGGCGCGCTGCTGCGGGAGAAAAAGACGGTTCGGGCGCTGCAGGAGGTTTCCTTTGACGTGGATCAGGGGGAACTGCTGGGATATATCGGGCCCAACGGCGCCGGGAAATCCACCACGGTCAAAATCCTTTCCGGGATCCTGACGCCGGACGGCGGAGAGGTGACGGTGGGCGGCCGTGTTCCATGGCAGGAGCGGAAAGAGCATGTACGGCAGATCGGCGTGGTTTTCGGCCAGCGGACCCAGCTGTGGTGGGACGTACCGATCCGGGACAGCTATGACCTGCTGAAGGATATATACCGGATTTCCCCGGAGGATTACCGGACACGCCTGGCTGAGCTGACAGAGGCCCTGCAGTTGGGCGACCTGATGCGCACGCCGCTGCGGCAGCTGAGCCTGGGGCAGCGGATGAGGGCGGAACTGTGCGGATCGCTGCTGCACCGGCCGGAACTTCTTTTTCTCGACGAACCGACGATCGGGCTGGACGCGGTCAGCAAGCTGGGACTGAGGGAATTTCTGCAGTGGGAAAACAAACAGCAGGGAACGACAATCCTTTTGACGACGCATGACATGGAAGATATCGTCGCGCTGTGCCCCCGGGTCATGGTGCTCGGGCACGGGCGGAAACTGTTCGACGGTTCCCTTGCGGCGCTGCTGGGCAGATATGACACGGTCAGGACTGTTACGGTCAGCTATGAGGAGGCGGAGGCCGCGCCGGAGCTGCCGAGCGGTATCCCCGTGAGCCGGGAAGGGAAGAACCTGACGATCACCTACTCCCCGGATGAATACGCGACGGCGGAGATGATTGCCCGGCTGCAGGCAGCCGGGACGGTGCGGGAACTGACGGTCCAGCCGCAGAATATTGACCGCCTGGTGGCGGCGATGTACCGGGAGATGGATCTATGAGAGCCTATCTGTCCGCTTTCCGGATGCGCAGGAAAATGGAACTGCAATACCGGGGCGCCGTGCTCGGCGGCGTGATCTGCCAGGTTTTTTTCGGGTTGATCCTGGTGGCGATTTACCGGGCCATGTACGCGGGGAAACCGCAGGAGATTCCGCTGAGCCACATCACGAGCTATGTGTGGCTGCAGCAGGCGTTTTTCCGGATGCTGCTGGCGAGCGATCCGGAACTGACGGACAAGATCCGCACGGGATCCATCGCCTATGATCTGTGCCGTCCGCTGGATCTTTACGGCTTTTACTATGTGAGAATCATGGCGCAGAAGATGACGGGCAGCCTGCTGCGGGCTGTGCCGATGCTGGTGTTTGCGTTTTTGCTGCCGGAAGGGTGGGGGCTGATGCTGCCTGCTTCTGCGGCGGGATTTGCGTGGAGCGTGGCCGGCCTGTTTCTCGGACTGCTGTGCGTTTGCGCGCTGGAGAACATTACGATGGGATTCACGATGCGTACACTGGATGCCCGGGGAATGCAGGCGCTGCTGAACCTGCTGATGATGATCCTGGCGGGAAACATCCTGCCGCTGACGCTGTTTCCGGACAGCTGGCAGCGGGTGATCACACTGCTGCCGTACGCCCAGCTGCTGGACGCACCGATCCGGCTTTACACCGGGGATACGCCTCCTTCCTCCGCACCGGGGATTCTGCTCATCCAGGGGATATGGGTCCTGCTGTTGACGGGTGTTGGGATCCTGTTCTGGCGGGCGAACCAAAAACGGATTGAGATCCAGGGAGGCTGACGGAATGGATACGATCAGGCTTTATCTTCATTCCATGCGCATGCTGATCCGGAGCCAGCTGCAATATCCGCTTTCCTTTTTCCTGCAGACGCTTGCCCAGCTGGTGATGGAAGGCGGCGAGATGCTGGCGGTGATCCTGCTGGTGGACCGATTTGAGCATCTGAACCAGTGGGGAGCGGGGGATCTGTATTTCTTTTTCGGGCTGATGTCCGTGACTTTTTACCTGACGGAATGCTTCGGCAGGGGAATCACCGGCAATTTTCCGTACCTGGTGCGGACGGGGCAGCTGGATACTTTCCTGGTGCGTCCGCGGGGGGTGCTGACCCAGGTGATGTGCAGCGCGGTTGATCCGCGGCGGATTACGTGTATCGCGGTGGGGGTTGCCGCCCTGATCATCGGCAGCGGGATGGCGGCCATCGAATGGACCGCGGCGAAGGTGCTGCTGATGGCGGAGGCGATTCTCTGCGGGAGCATACTGATCCTCGGGTTGTTCATGATTGAAGCGATTTTTTGCATATACAGCGTTAAATCCATTGAGCTGGTGAACGCGCTGACCTACGGCGGGCGGAGCGCATGCGAATATCCGATCGATACTTATCCGCGGCCTTTGCGGGTGCTGTTCACGGTCCTTGCGCCGTTTGCGCTGACGCTGCATGTGCCGGGGGCGTGGATTTTGGGGAAGCCGTTGTTCGGCTGGCCGGAATGGGCTGTGTGGGTCAGTCCGGTTTCCGGGATTGTTTTCTTCTGGGTGATATGGGGTTGTTTTCAGAAAGCTATGAGGCATTACAGGTCAACAGGAAGTTAAGGGGGTTATTTGGGACAGGCGATTTCCGCTACGTCTTCCGTCATGCGGTGAAGAGCCTGCGCCTGGGCGGTGTCCGCGGCACGGTAATAGACCTCCTTGCCCTCCCGCCGGCTGACAATGAGGCCGCAGGCTTTCAGCAGCTTCAGGTGATGGGAAAGGGCGGGACTGGACATATCCATCATGACGGAAAGGTTCAGGACGCATTCCTCACAGTGGCACAGGAGCCAGAAGAGGCGGAGGCGGGTCCGGTCGCTCAGGAGTTTAAAGAGCTCGGCTGTGGCGGTGAAAGCTTCCTCACCGGGCATATGGTCAAAGGATTGTTCCACGGCGCTGTGGTGGTCATGGGGAAGGCTGAGAGAGGACATTCTATTACTCCTTACAGTTTGCTGACAAAAAGCGCGCGGATGGCGTTGAGGACGGCAATAATCATGACGCCCACATCGGCGAAGACGGCCAGCCACATATTGGCGATCCCCAGCGCGCCGAGAACGAGGCAGACAGCCTTGACGCAGAGCGCGAGGATGATGTTCTGATACACGATGCGCATACACTTGCGGGCGATCCGGATCGATTTGGAGATCTTGAGGGGGTTATCGTCCATGAGGACCACGTCCGCCGCTTCGATGGCCGCGTCCGAGCCCATGGCGCCCATGGCGATGCCCAGATCGGCCCGGCCCAGGACCGGTGCGTCGTTGATGCCGTCGCCGACGAAGGCAAGCATTTCCTTTTCCGGCTTTTCCGCCAGCAATTCTTCCACTTTCGTGACCTTATCCCCGGGCAGAAGGTTGCTCCAGACCTGATCGATCCCCAGTTCGGCGGCCACCTGCTCGGCAACGGCTTTTCCGTCTCCCGTCAGCATGACGGTGCGGCGGACACCGGAGCGCTTCAGGGCGGCGATGGCTTCTTTCGCATCCGGCTTGACGACATCGGCAATAACGAAGTGCCCGGCATATTCGCCGTTGATGGCCATGTGAACGATGGTTCCGGCGGTGCGGCACTCGATGGGTTCGACGCTGAGGGAGCGCATCAGGCGGCTGTTTCCGGCGGCCACCTGCCGGCCGTCGATCTCAACGACGACACCGTTGCCGCCGATTTCTTCCACTTTGCCGACGCGGCTCATATCCAGAGGCTTACCCCAGGCTTTTTTGATGCTCATACCGATGGGGTGGGAGGAGGCGCACTCCGCAAGGGCTGCATATTCCAGCAGGGCCTGCCGGTCCAGGCTGCTATGGTGGACATCCACCACATCAAAGACGCCCATGGTCAGGGTGCCGGTCTTGTCAAAGACGACGGTACCGGTTTTCGAGAGGGCCTCCAGATAATTGGAGCCTTTGACCAGGATCCCTTCCTTGCCCGCGCCGCCGATGCCGGCGAAGAAGGTCAGGGGGATGCTGATCACCAGCGCGCAGGGGCAGCTGATGACCAGGAAGGTCAGGGCGCGGTAGATCCACTCGCCCCATTCCGGCGGAAGGGACATGAGCAGGCGGACCAGCGGCGGCAGTAAAGCCAGCGCCAGCGCGCAGCAGACCACCGCGGGCGTATACCAGCGGGCGAAGCGGGAGATGAAGTTCTCGGACTTCGACTTCCGGGAGCTGGCGTTTTCCACCAGGTCGAGGACCTTGCTGACGGTGGACTCGCCGAATTCCTTCGTCGTGCGGATGCGGAGGACGCTGTTCATGTTGATGCAGCCGCTGAAGATCTCATCGCCCGGCCCGACATCCCGGGGAACGCTTTCACCGGTCAGGGCACTGGTGTTCAGGCTGGATTTGCCGTTTTCCACGATGCCGTCCAGGGGGACTTTTTCTCCGGGATTGATGACAATGACGGTGCCGATGGCAACCTCGTCCGGGTCGACACGGGTCAGATTTCCGTCCGCATCTTCAATATTGGCGTAATCCGGGCGGATATCCATCAGCTCCGAAATGTTCCGGCGGCTTTTGCCGACCGCGTAGCTCTGGAACAGCTCGCCGATCTGATAGAACAGCATGACGGCTACGGCTTCCTCATAGTCCCCGGTCTTCAGCAGGCCGAGGGCCAGCGCGCCGAGGGTTGCCACGGCCATGAGGAAGTTTTCATCGAAAACCTGGCGATTCAGGATGCCTTTCCAGGCTTTTTTGAGGATGTCATAGCCGATGACCCCGTAGGGGATCAGGTAGAGGAGGAAGCGGGGAATGCCTGAGACGGGGATGAAATGAAGAATGATTAACAGGGCGGCGGAGATAATGATCCGGATCAGGATCTTTTTTTGTTTCTTATTCATAAATAAATTTCACAGTCGTCCTCGACTTTTTTGCAGGCGGAGACGACCTGCTTCATCGTGGAGGCAGGGTCGGCACCTTCCGAAAAGTCGACGATCATTTTCTGGGTCATGAAGTTTACGGTTACGTCCGCAACGCCGGGGACTTTCTTCGCGGCGTCTTCCATTTTGTTGGCGCAGTTGGCGCAGTCCACTTCGATCTTGTAGGTCTTTTTCATGAGAATGCTCCTTTCTTTGGGGGCTTTCCGATCGCCCCCCAATCCCCCTTCGGCTTTCATGAGAGAGGCTTTCTGAACTCCAAACCCATTCGGCTTTCATAGCAAACAATTAAACGATCGTTTAATCGTTTAATTGAAGTATAATCATTCAGGTTTCCGTTGTCAAGAGGGTTGAGCTATAGATTGAATCTATAACTGACTATTGTTTTCAGGTATTGGACAAGGGAAATCTGTCTGCATATAATACGAAACATCAAAACACGAGGAGGGAGCGCCGTGAAAGGGAAAACAGTCTGGCGGGACGGGCGAATGTGTATTGTGCGCCGGATGCGGCGCTGTGCCTGAAAAAAGCTTAATGACTTTGTTTTGATAAATGAAAGGAGATACCCCATGAAAAAGATTATCGCTCTGGTTGTTGCCCTGGTTCTGACCCTGTCCCTGACCGCCGCTTTTGCCGACGGAATCAAAATCGCCATTCCCAACGATGCCACGAATGAGGGCCGCGCTCTGCTGCTGCTGCAGGCATACGGACTGCTGAAGGTTGACGAGAAGGCCGGCATCACCGCGACGGTGGCCGACATTACCGATAATCCCCTGAACATCGAATTCACCGAAGTGGAAGCCGCGCTGGTTCCCAACACGCTGCCTGATGTGGACTACGCCATCATCAACGGCAACTACGCCCTGGCAGCTGAACTGCCGGCCGCGCTGCTGTATGAGAATGCCGAATCCCCCTATGTGAACGTGGTCAGCGTGAACGAGGCGGACAAGGACAGCGACAAGGCAAAGGCCATTGCGGCTGCCGTGCTGAGCCAGAAGGTCGTTGACTATTTCAAGAGCTACGAAGGCCAGGCGATCTCCGTGGTGGAGAATCCGACCGACGGCTTCGACGCCACCGTGGATTACGACGCGCTGAAGGGCGAGACGATCAAGGTCGTCTGCACGCTGGATCCCCATTCCTTCGTGCTGGCGATTGCCAAGGAGATCCTGGCGGAGAAGGACATCACGCTGGATATCACCGTGGTGGATGACTATGTGACCCCCAACACCGCTGTGAACGACGGAGATGCTTTCGCGAACTTCTTCGCACATCAGCCCTACCAGGATGACTTCAATGCCCAGAACGGCACGAAGCTTGTGACCATCGCCGGTGTGCATGTGGAGCCGATGGGGCTTTATGCCGGACAGCAGGCGGATCTGGCTGCGCTGGGAATCAGCAAGTAATCGATTCCTTCCAAAGGTTAAATGGAGGGCATCCGGGAGTTCCCGGATGCCCTTTCATGGGTATATGATTGGGGGGCTTCCGATCAAGCATATGCGAGGGCTTTCCGGATGCCCAGGGCTGCCACCCGTTTTCCGCTGAGAAAGAGCCACTGGCTCTTTCTCCGGGCGCTTCAAACCCCTCACGCTCCTTCGGCTTCAGCATGAGGTGGAAGAAGATGGAATTTATAAAATTGGAGGATCTTCATGATCGAACTGAGAAACCTGTCCAAGCAGTTTGAAACTTCGGACGGGTCGGTGGAGGCTTTACGCCACATCAATCTGACCATACAGGACGGAGACGTATACGGAATCATCGGCATGAGCGGCGCGGGAAAGAGTACGCTGGTGCGCTGCATCAATATGCTGGAGCGGCCGACGGAGGGCTCTGTGCTGGTGAACGGCCGGGACATGGGCTCCATGAGCGAAAAAGAGCTGCGGGCCATGCGCAGGAAGATCACGATGATCTTTCAGGGCTTCAACCTGCTGATGCAGCGGACGTGCCTGAGCAATATTACGCTGCCGCTCAGACTCGGCGGCGTGGATAAAAAACAGGCTGAAGAAAAAGCCAGGGAGCTGCTGGAACTCGTCGGCCTGCCGGACAAGGCCAACAGCTATCCTGCCCAGCTTTCCGGCGGGCAGCAGCAGCGTGTGGCGATCGCCCGGGCGCTGGTGACGGAACCGGACGTGCTTCTGTGCGACGAGGCGACTTCCGCACTGGATCCCAAGACGACCCACGCGATCCTGGAACTGATCCGGGATATCAATAAGAAGTTTAAGATCACCGTGATCGTCATTACCCACCAGATGAGCGTCGTCCAGGAAGTCTGCAACCGCGTGGCGATTCTGGAAAACGGCGAGGTCGTGGAGGAAGGCGGCGTGGCGGAAGTGTTCTCCAATCCGCGGGCCAATGCGACACGGAACCTGATCTATCCGGAAAGTGCAGACGGCGGGTCCGTTTTCCCGGAGGGCGGACAGCGCGTGCGCGTGATTTTCAACGGTGCTGTGGCCTCCCGGGAGCCGCTGATCGCGAAGATGGCGGTAGACTGCGGCATCATGGCGAGTATTCTCGGCGCGTCGACCCGCTCCGTGGGGGACCGGGCATACGGCTATATGCTGCTGGATATTCCCGGCTCGCCTGAGAATCTGGCCAAGGCTATTTCTTACCTGAGCCAGACGCCGGACATCACCGTACAGGTTGAAGCGGAATACGCCGCGAAGGAGGTGAGCGAATGAACTTTGCCACTGCTTTCACGCCGGAGAGACTGCAGGAAGCCTGGGACTGCCTGCTGAACGAATTTCCGTTTGCGATCTGGGAAACCCTGTATTCCACGCTGCTGGCGACGCTCTTTGCGGTAATCATCGGGCTGCCTCTGGGCGTGCTGCTGGTGACGGGGGAAAAGAAGGGCATCCGTCCGCTCCCGGCCTGGCTGATGGGCTTCCTGAACGTGCTGATCAATCTGCTGCGTTCGATTCCCTTTATCATCCTGATGGTTATGATTATTCCGCTGACCCGCGCCATCGTCGGCACCTCGTTGGGCACGGTGGCATCCATTGTCCCGCTGACGATCGCGGCGTTCCCGTTCATCGCCCGTCTGGTGGAGAGCAGCCTGCGGGAAGTGAACCCGAATATTATCGAGACAGCTCAGTCCATGGGCGCGTCACCGCTGCAGATCGTGCTGCACGTGATGCTGCCGGAGAGCGTTCCGAGCCTGGTGACGAACATCACGCTGGCAATTACCACGATTATGGGCTACACGGCCATGTCCGGCGCGGTGGGCGGCGGCGGCCTGGGCAAACTGGCGCTGGCGTACGGATATCAGAGGTACCGGTATGCGGTGCTCTACCTGGCGGTAATCGTGCTGGTGCTGATTACCCAGATTATCCAGAGCTTCGGTACCTGGCTGGCGGCACGGCTGGACAAGAGATTAAAGAATAAATAAACGGAACATCGGGTGAAACGTCGAACACGGAACGTCGGGGACGGTTCTGTAGTTCCACATTCGTGGAACGGGCAGAACCGTCCTCTTGTTCCGCAGGAGCTTCTTTGATGGGGAGTGGAGAGAGGAAAAGAAAAAAATTTTTCCGGGTTGGCCGGTTTGGCAGGATGAATCGTCTAATATTCAGAAAGGAGGGAGCACGATGGAACGGGATCAGCGCCGGGAATGGCTGGAAAAGGCGATTGCCCGGTGGGAGAAGCCGATCCTTCATCTCTGCTTTGCCTATCTGGGCGATACCGCCCTGGCGGAAGACGCGGTGCAGGAAACATTTCTGAAGGCCTGGAAACACTACGACCGATTCCGCGGAGAAGCAGAGGAAAAGACATGGCTGATGCGCATAGCTATGAACACGTGCAAGGATCAGCTGAAGAGCGGCTGGTTCCGGAATACGGACCGGTCCGTGACGCCGGATCTGCTGCCGGAGGGCTCCGTACCTTTCGAGGAGCGGGACGACACCGTTACGCGTGCGGTGATGTCCCTGCCGCCCAAAGAGCGGGAAGTGACGCTGCTGCGCTGGTACCAGGGACTGAGCCTGGAGGAGATGGTGCAGGTGATGCGCGTTCCCCGCTCGACGATCAACTATCGACTGAAGAAAGCGAAGACGATGCTGCAGGGCAGCCTGGAGGAATGGTATGATGAAGACGAATAAGGATTCGCTGCGGTCCGCCATGGACCGGCGGCTCTCGTTCCTGGACGATCTTCCGTCCTGCCGCGCGGGCGTACTGGAGCAGATCGCCCGGGAGGAGGAACCCGTCATGAAGAAGAAAGTATCTGTAGGTTTTGTGTTTGCGATTGTGCTGGTTATGCTTTCCGTAGCAGCGCTGGCTGCCGGACTGCTGTTTTCCCCCAGGGTCAGCGCGGCGAGAAGCGCTGACCAGGCACTGGAGAAGGAATACGGGATTACGAGAGAAATGCAGACATTTTTCGGACGTGAAGAGGAAGAACTGCCGGAGGGCGGCATCCGGGTTACCTATACCGGAGCCGGCAACCTGGCATACCCGCTGGGGACCTATACCGTGACCGTCCGGGACGGAAAGACGGACGTGACCTGGAGCCACGAAGGAAAGGATACCTCCGGCGGATATGATTCGGAAGTGTGGGGTACGGAACAGCTGAAGCAGATGTTTGCGGAGAGTACGGACGAAAGCAAAAAGCGGGTGTTCCTGGACCGCGCCGCGGAAATTGCCGAAGCAAACGGGGCCGCGGAGGACAATGAATCCTCCGAGGCGGACGAGGGGTACCATATCCGGCGGGAAGCGGGGAAAACGGCAGCTCTCCGGGCCCGCAAACTGTCCGAAGAAGAGATGATCGGGATCGGCAGGGAGTTCATCGTCAGCAACTATGAACTGGACAAAGAGCAGATTTCCCGGCTGGAACTTTATACCAATTCCTTCCGGAACGAAGAGAACGAATGGTATGAAACGGTGAATGAAAAGCCCTGCTTCCTGGTGGAGTACCTGCTGTACGAAGAATATACGACGGAACAGCAACAGAACGGCGAAGCCCGGGGGCGCACGGAGAAGGACGGGTATTACAAAGTCTATGTGAACGTGGAAAACGGGGCTGTTGAGGAGTATGAGTATAATTCGGCGCTGGGGGGAGAAGGGTAAGGAAGGAACCCCTTCGGGACGCAAGCGTCAGGAGAAGGGTAAGGAAGGGACCCTTCGGCAGACATAAAGTTTCAGGAGAGGGGTAAAAGGAGGAGAAGGTCTTGCTGTACATCATGAGACACGGGCGGACGGACTGGAACGATAAGCACAAGCTG
>Ga0265298_10008044_pt1 | contig 12702 bp, 10 predicted proteins | sample AusTroGonzalo_MG_3_FD_193486 | JGI IMG/M metagenome (GOLD analysis project Ga0265298, IMG submission 193486) | Bovine rumen microbial communities from tropical cattle in Woodstock, Queensland, Australia - Gonzalo_01 | ecosystem: Host-associated > Mammals > Digestive system > Stomach > Rumen ... | reverse complement strand
CAGGGAGCTCAGCTCTGCAATCTTCTTCAAGGCTCCGGAGCATTCGGCATTCTCCCTTGCAAGAGCCATCAGCTGAGGGGTGTTTCTTGAAGACAGAGCCTGCACGGCCTTTTCCGAGACCTCTTCGGACGGGATTTCCTTCAGCAGCTGCTCGATGATCCCCATGTGCGAGATGGTGAGCATGCATCTGGGTGATATAGTCCTCAGGCTTTTCTGCGCAAGCACGGCCACCTCCGAAAGCTCCACCAGTCCCAGGCTTCCGATGCACTCCAGGCCGGCCTGCATTATCTCGCGGAAAGTGCCGGAGCGGTCGGAGACGCGGTAGACGTTCTCGTCATAGCAGATGCGTGAGACGCCCTGTCCGGCGTCCCTGAGGCTGCGCACGATGGACAGCGTCACATCGGGCTTGAGGGCCATCAGCTTGCCGTCGGTGTCGGTGAACGTGATCATGTTTCCGGAGACCAGGAAGTCCTTGTATCCGGCATACAGGTCATACTCCTCGAAGCGGCTCATGCGGTAGGTCCTGTATCCGTAGGACTGATAGAGGGACCTCAGGGCCATGACCACCCTTTCCTCTCCCTTGAGGTTGAGTTTCTCAGCCATTCTGCCCTCCGTCCTTCATGCGTCCTATCACGGTGCGGTATCCGCCGTCGCCGTAGACCAGGCAGCGGTTGACCCGTGATATGGTGGCGGATGACACGCTTGTCTGCCTTGAGATCTCCAGGTAGTTCATCCCCTGGTCCAGCATCAGCGCGACCTGGAACCTCTGGATGAGGTCCTGGAGTTCCTTTATCGTGCATACATCGTCAAAGAAAGCCCTGCACTCGTCTTCAGTCCTGAGCTTGAGGACTGCCGAGAAGAACTGGCGGGAAGCTCTTTCATCTGTCTTTTCCATCTGATGCTCCTGTATCAGGTATTTGCATCACCACATTAGCACTTTAACGCATTAAAGTAAAGTAGTCGGGCAGGATTGTCGGCTTTTTTTGCAGGAAAAAGAAAATAAGATGAAGAACATTACGTATGTAAATCTAACGTTAGCTTTTGAATTGTCATATATTTTATTTCAAAACAAAGAATTAAATATCTCATATGCCTTGACCGGCAGTACAAAAACAATTACAGTACCTCACGTGACACGCGCGCGCAGAATCCTACACACGGCAAAACCATACCTCTTCATAGCACCGGCGGTGCTTCTTGCCTCCGTCTTCTGCTGGATTCCGGCTGCAAAGGGATTCATCGAGTCATTCATTACGGTCAACCAGGCAGGCAGCATAGTAGGGTTCGCCGGATTCTCCAACTACAGGATACTGTTCTCCGACAAGGCGTTCCTGAACAGCCTGAAGGTCACGGCAGTCTTCGTGCTGCTTTTCGTGCCGCTCAACACATTCCTGACATTGTTCGCCGCATCGCTGACCAGGCGGAAGAGCAGGCTGTCGTTTGTGCCGGAGTACCTGTTCTTCTCCCCCGTGGCAGTATCGCTTTCCGCATACAGCCTGCTGTTCAGGGAGATCTTCAGGGGAAAGGCGTCCGTAATCAACAGGATACTCGGCATCAGCGCACCGTGGCTGACCGATCCTGCCGGAGCCATGATCACCCTGGCCGTTCTGGGTGTCTTCCTTGATTTCGGAATCGACTACATCCTGCTGATGTGTGCATTCAGGAGCCTGGACAAGGATGTCCTGGATGCGGCAAGGGTTGACGGAGCCGGCGGCAGGAGGCTGTTCTTCGACATCGAGCTTCCGATGGTGCGGGAGACCGTGCTGGTCACCGTGTTCCTTGCCCTGAAGGATGCCCTGCTGATTTCGGCGCCGATCATCATACTCACCGAAGGCGGTCCGTTCAGAAGCACCGAAACAATCATGTTCTATTACTATGTCGAGGCATTCAGGAGCGGAAACAGGGCCGTGCAGAACGCCCTCTCCTCCTTGGTCCTCACTATTGCGGCCACAGCCATGACGGTCTTCCACCTCAGTAGAAGGAGGAAGAAGTCATGAAGAACAGGAAAAAAAGGAAAAGAGTAATCCGCAGGCCGGTAGATACATTCAAGTACATCATCAGGAAGGTGCTTCTGCTCCTGATGGCGGTCATAGTGACATTCCCGCTGTTCTACATGATCGTGTCATCGTTCTTCACGCCCAAGGAGTTCAGCAGGCTGAGCATCTGGCCGTCATCTTTCGTCTGGGCCAACTACGCCAAGGCCCTGGGACACAGGCATTTCGGTTCATATGTCCTCAACTCCATCGGGACGTCTGCACTTGCGGCGGTCATCAGGACTGCGGTGATAGTGTCTGCGGCATTTGCCTTCACACACCTCCGTTTCAAGGGAAAGACGGTGATCCTGACGGCCCTGATCCTGACGCTGTTCGTGCCGCAGGAAGCCATTCTGTACCAGAACTACAGGACGGTGGCGTCGCTGGGGCTTATAGACACATGGGCAGGAATCATCTCCACCAGCCTTTTCTCGGCGGCGCAGATGCTGCTTCTGATGGGATCGTTCCACGCAATAGGAAAGGAACCGTATGACGCCGCAAGGATCGACGGTGCCACGGACATAAGATACATATGGAACATACTGGTGCCGCTTTCGGCTCCTGCGGTAATCACCGTCATGATCCAGACGCTGATTACGGTGTTCAACTCATACCTGTGGCCTCTTCTGGTCACAAACAGGCCTGCCTCAAGGACCATTCAGGTAGGAATAACCATGCTCGGATTCGCAGAATCGGGAGACATCGGGGCCCAGATGGCGGCGCTCGTCATCGTTACGGTGCCGTTCCTGATTGTGCTTGCATTTACGAAAAAACGGATACAGACTGCACTCATCCGCAGATGACCGGAGGAAACATGAGAAAAACAAGACAGATCATCCTTATCGCTATCGTACTCCTGACGGCACTTATGCCGCTCTTTGCAGGCGGAGACGGAGAAAAGACCAAGACCCAGAAGGTCACCATCTGGCATTGCGCACAGGGAAGCAATGCGGATGTCTTCGACAAGATAATCAAGAGCTTCAACGAGGGAGAGGGAAAGGAAAAAGGAATCGAGGTCGAGGCCATCTATCAGGGCAAGGCCAACGACGTGCTCACCAGCGTGAACGCCGCCTCAGGTACCGACAGTCTGCCGGATATCGCCATGATGGACGCAACGGCAGCCATAGACATGAATCACTCCAAGTATCTCGTGACCATAGACCGGCTGGGAATCGACACCAGCGACATCCTGCCGTGCGCCATAAGCTCATACACATCTGAGAACGGACTCCTGGCCCTGCCGTTCAATGCCTCTGCCCTGCTCTTCTACTACAACAGGGAAATCTTCCTGGGTGCCGGACTCAATGAACCCAGGACACTGGATGACCTGATCGAGATTGCAAAGATACTCGGAAGCAAGGGATATACCGCCTTTGCAGGCGTTCCCGCAACCTATGAGCTGACATACTTCATCGGCGCCCAGAACGGACTGAGCTACATGGTCAACAACAAGAACGGTCATGAAGGTGCTCCCACCGAGGTCCTGTTCGGGAAGGACGGGACATACAAGGCATTCCTCGAGAAATGGAAGGAGCTCTACGATACCGGCTATTACAATCCGATTTCTTCAGGAGTCACCGCAGAGTTCACAAGCGGACGGTGCGCATCCATGCTGGCATCATCCAGCAACCTGGCTTCCATCATGCTGGCCGTACAGGATGAATTCGAAGTGGGCGTGGCCCCGGTTCCGATGGTGAACGAGGATGCAACAGGCGGTGCCGTCATATCCGGAGGAGCCCTTTTTGCATTCAGCGACAGCGATGCCGTGAAGACAGTGCTGGAGTATCTGGTATCGCCCAACGTACAGATCAGATGGTCCGAGGGCACAGGCTATGTGTCCGTGAACCTGAAGGCATACGACATAACCGAATACAAGGCGATAATGTGGAAGTGCGGTCCCATCAAGACTGCATCAGATTCCCTCATCCATTCAAATCCCGATCTCGTCAACGTCTGGCTTCCGTCGGCCTACTCCATCTACTATGCATTCCAGGCGAACATCGCCGATGTGCTGAACGGCAAGGATATAGATACCGCCGTGGACGAGATGGTAGCCACCGTACAGAGCGCACTTGACACTTACGCAGCCCAGAATCCGTGACGGATTTGCTGATTCAGACCTTGGGCAGCTTGGCAAGAGAGGCTGCAATATCGGCGTCGGTGGGGATTGAATCGCTCATGGTGCCGTCATTGAAGCTCTTGTAGGCGGAAAGATCGAAGTATCCGGTTCCGGTAAGGCCGAACAGGATGTCCTTGGCTTCTCCGGTTTCCTTGCACTTGAGGGCTTCATCGATTGCAACCCTGATGGCATGGCTGCTTTCCGGAGCTGGAAGGATTCCCTCGGTCCTTGCGAACATCTCGGCCGCCTCGAAGACCCTTGTCTGCTCCACGCTCACCGCCTCCATGTAGCCGTCGTCGTAAAGCTGCGAGAGGATGGATGACATTCCGTGGAACCTCAGGCCGCCGGCGTGGTTCGGAGACGGCATGAACTGGCTTCCGAGGGTGTACATCTTTGCCAGCGGGCAGACATAGCCGGTATCGCAGAAATCGTATGCATATTTGCCGCGTGTGAATGACGGGCAGGATGCAGGCTCGACTGCTATGAAGCGGTAATCGGCCTCGCCCCTGAGCTTCTCGCCCATGAACGGTGCAATCAGACCTCCCAGGTTGGATCCGCCGCCTGCGCATCCGATGATGATGTCGGGCTTCACTCCGTATTTGTCCAGGGCTGCCTTTGCCTCAAGGCCGATGACGCTCTGATGCAGGAGCACCTGGTTCAGCACGGAGCCGAGGACATATCTGTATCCTTCATGGGTTACGGCGTACTCGACGGCCTCGCTTATGGCGCATCCCAAGGATCCGTTGGTTCCGGGGAATGCGGCAAGGATCCTTCTTCCGGCCTCGGTTGTGTTCGAGGGAGAAGGAGTGACTTCGGCGCCATAGGTCCTCATGACCTCGCGGCGGCCGGGCTTCTGCTCGTAGCTGATCTTGACCATGTAGACCTTGAGGTCAAGGCCGAGGTATGCACAGCTCATGGAAAGGGCCGTTCCCCACTGCCCTGCACCGGTTTCCGTGGTGACGCCCTTGAGTCCCTGTTGCTTGGCGTAGTAGGCCTGGGCGATGGCGGAATTCAGCTTGTGGCTTCCGGATGTGTTGTTGCCTTCGAACTTGTAATAGATATGTGCGGGAGTTCCGAGTGCTTCCTCAAGGCAGTAGGCCCTGACCGTGGGAGACGGTCTGTACATCTTGTAGAAGTCCTGGATTTCCTTGGGAATCTCGATGAAGCGGGTGTCGTTGTCCAGTTCCTGCTTCACCAGTTCCTTGCAGAAGACTCCCTCCAGCTCCTCTGCCGTCATGGGCTTGAGAGTGCCGGGGTTGAGAAGCGGTGCCGGCTTGTTCTTCATGTCCGCACGGAGGTTGTACCATGAGGAGGGAATCTCGCTTTCCGAAAGATAGATTTTGTAAGGGATGTCCTTGATGGGTTTGTTTGCCATGATGTGTTCCTCCTCTGGCGTAAAGTGTTTCTGTGTACAGTAACGTTACTGTCAATAGAAACATACCATCCCGGGGAAAAAGATGCAATACCCTTTTTATTGAAATTTCATTCGGACCTGAAGAAAATGCATTTTGTCTTGTGCTCGCAGCCGGCGCAGGCGGATCCCGGGCACTCGGTGAAACCGTCCTCAGCGCTCTCCAGCTGGTCGATGTGCCACTTCAGTTCGTCGATGTGTTCCTGCATCACGGTCATGCGCTCCATGCTCTGGGACAGCTTGCTGCGGTACTGGGTCAGAAGCTCGGTGCGCCTCTTGTTGCCGCTGCGGTCATCGTCCTTGAGCCGTATGATCCTGGATATCTCGTCAAGGGAGAAGCCCAGTGACTTGAGCTCTACGATCCGCTTGAGGTAGACGAGGTCCTGGTCGGAGTAATAGCGCTGGTTGCCGCCGGTGCGGCCCTCGTGCAGCAGCCCGAGCTCGCCGTAATACCTTATGGTCCTCAAAGTCAGCCCAGACAGCCTTGCGATCTCACCGATTCTGTAGCGTTTCATATGGAGAGTATATTCCATACTGCCGTCTGTTCCAAGTTTGATTGTTGTTGTATCATGCACGCATGGAACTCTGGGACATCTATGACATCAACAAGAACAGGACGGGCCGCACGATGGTCCGCAACGACTGGACAATGGCGGAGGGAGACTACTATCTTTCGGTACTCGGTGTCATCCGCATACCAGACGGAAGGTTCCTGATCACAAGGCGTGCCATGGACAAGGCATGGGCACCCGGATGGTGGGAGATTCCCGGAGGCGGTGTCAAGGCCGGCGAGAGCTCATTTGAGGCCGTATGCCGCGAAGTCCTGGAGGAGACAGGCGTAGACGTATCGCATGCCGCCGGAGGATATCAGTTCTGCTACCATAGGGAGAACAAGGGACAGAACTACATAGTGGACATCTACCGCTTCGACATGGACATCACCGAAGCCGACATAAAGCTCCAGACTGAGGAAGACATTGACGGGAAGTTCGCAACGGCCGACGAAATCAGGGCCATAGCGGACGAAGGAAAGTTCCTCCACTACGGCAGCATCAGAAAGGTCTTCGAATCCTAATTTACGTAATGGAGAATGTCCCCGTAGTTGGGGAACGGCCAGTACACCCTTCCCACAATCAGCTCAAGCTCATCGGCCACCTTCCTGGCATCCTCCATGGCAGGGACTATGCACTGCCGCGTGAAGTGCGACAGCTCGGCACCGCCGTGCAACGCGCTTCTGTCTATCAGGGTCGACAGGGCATCGCATCTTTCGGAAAGGACATCCAGCAATGTGCTCACCTTCTCCAGCGTGGCGCCCTCGACCTTGCAGGCAAGACCGGGATTGGCCGTCTTCTTTGCATTGATGCTCTGGGCGAGGATAGAAGAGTAATAACTTACTGCGGGAATGATCTCCTGGACTATCATATCGCGCATTGTGAGCGCTTCGATATGGATGGTCTTGGAGTACTCGTCCGTGAGGATCTCGAAGCGTGAGTGCATCTCCAGCGGGCTGAACACGCCGAACTCGGAGAACAGGTCGATGTTCTTCTGCGCGATGAATGCATCAAGCGCCTCAGGTGTGGAGCGGAGGTTCAGAAGTCCCCTTCTCCCGGCTTCCTTCACCCATTCGGGGGCGTAGTTGTTGCCGTTGAAGACTATCCTCCTGTGGCTGTTGTAGGTATCCCTCACCAGGTCCAGAACCGCAGATTCGAGGTTCTTTGCATCCTGCAGGACCTCACGGAAACCCCTGAGCTCCTTGGCCACGATGGTGTTGATGACGATGTTGGGTCCGGCCACTGAGAACGAGGAGCCCAGCATCCTGAACTCGAATTTGTTTCCGGTGAATGCGAACGGGGATGTCCTGTTGCGGTCCGTGGTGTCCTTCCTGAATGACGGAAGAACATGCACGCCCAGCTCCATGTTGGTCTTTGAAGCACCCTTTGCGGTCTTTCCGGCGGCAATGGACTCCAGGATCTCCGTTATCTCGTCACCGAGGAACATGGAGACTATTGCAGGCGGAGCCTCGTTGGCACCCAGCCTGTGGTCGTTGCCGGCACTTGCAACGGAAACCCTCAGAAGATCCTGATACTCGTCAACGGCCTTGATCACGGCAGAGAGGAACAGCAGGAAGCGCAGGTTGTCCTTGGGGTTCTTCCCCGGATCCAGAAGGTTTACTCCGGTATCGGTGGAGATGGACCAGTTGTTGTGCTTTCCGCTTCCGTTGACGCCTGCAAAAGGCTTCTCGTGCAGGAGGCAGACAAAGCCGTGGCGCTCGGCCACCTTCTTCATCATGTCCATGGTGATCTGGTTGTGGTCCACTGCCACGTTGGTGGTGGCAAAGACGGGAGCAAGCTCATGCTGGCAGGGGGCAACCTCGTTGTGGCGGGTCTTTGCGCAGACGCCCAGCTTCCAGAGCTCCTTGTCCAGATCCCTCATGAACTCCGCAACGCGTGTCCTGATGGCGCCGTAGTAGTGGTCGTCCATCTCCTGACCCTTGGGGGCCCTTGCGCCGAACAGCGTGCGTCCGGTGAAGCGGAGGTCCCGCCTTCTCTGGAAATCCCTGCTGTCGATGAGGAAGTATTCCTGCTCGGGACCCACGGTGGTGGTCACGCGCCTGACGTCGTCGCCGAAGAGCTTCAGGATGCCGACGGCCTCGGTGCTGATTGCCTCCATGCTTCTGAGAAGCGGGGTCTTCTTGTCCAGGACCTCGCCGGTGTATGAGCAGAAGACAGTGGGGATGTAGAGGACGTCGTCACGGATGAAGGCGTAGCTGGTGGGGTCCCAGGCGGTGTAGCCGCGGGCCTCGAATGTAGCCCTGAGGCCTCCGGACGGGAACGAGGAGCCGTCGGCCTCGCCCTTGATGAGGCCTTTTCCGGAAAACTCCAGGATGGCACGTCCGCCCTCCGCGGGATTGACGAAGGCATCATGCTTTTCTGCAGTGATTCCGGTCATGGGCTGGAACCAGTGGGTGTAGTGAGTGCAGCCGTGCTCCAGCGCCCAGGTCTTCATGGCGTTGGCAACGCTGTTGGCCACGGCAAGGTCTATGTCCTTGCCCTCCGCTATGGTGCGGCGCAGAGTCCTGTAGATGTCCTTGGGAAGCTTCTCCCTCATGACACTGTCGTTGAAAACCAGACTTCCGAAATAATCAGCCACTGTCTCCATGCTTTACCCCGTGTTTCTGTATATAGATATGAAACCTTCTACTTTATTTAGGTCAAACCGTCAACTTATTTGAAACAAAAACTGAAATTAAAGTATAATGGACACTGATCTGGAGGACAATATGGACGGCAAGACCCGCGACAGGATAATGGCATTCATCGAGGAACAGGACATAAGGTTCATCAAGCTGGCGTTCTGCGACATCTTCGGACAGCTCAAGAACATATCGATCAGTTCCAAGTCACTGCCCAGGGCAATGGAGCAAGGTGTAGGCCTCAACGCCGCCTCGGTAAGGGGATTCCTGAACATGGATGATTCCGACATCCTGCTCTTTCCGGACCCGGATACGCTGACCATCCTCCCCTGGAGACCGACCGACGGAAAAGTAGCCCGCTTCTTCTGCGAGATCCGACAGTCGGACGGCAGACCTTTCGAAGGCGATGTCCGCTCGATGCTCAAAGCCTATGAAAAATCACTCAAAAAGGCCAAGACAGACCTTCAGGCAAGGACCGAATGCGAGTTCTACCTCTTCAAAAAGGACGCCGAGGGCAACCCGACGGATATCCCCATGGACCGCGCCTCATACTTCGAGGCATCCCCGATAGACAAGGGAGAGAACATCAGGCGCGAGATATGCCTGACCATGGAGCAGATGGGAATCACATACGTGGCCAGCCACCACGAGAAGGGCCCGGGTCAGAATGAAATCCGCTTCAGCCCCTCTTCCCTGCTTGATGCCGCAGACCACCTGGTGACGTTCAGGGACATAGTCAAGAATACGGCGGACCGCATGGGTCTGTTCGCATCCTTCCTGCCCAAGCCGCTTTTCAACGAGAACGGTTCGGATCTGGCGATCAGTCTCTCACTTCCCGGAGCCGGGGAATCAGAGAAATGCACCCGTGCAAGACAGATGACCGCAGGAATCCTGAGGCGCATAGAGGAAATCACGCTGTTCCTTAATCCGATTGCCAACTCCTACGAGAGAATCGGAACATTCGAGGCTCCTTCCGTGGTCAACTACGGAACGGGCAACGGAAACTATCTGCTTAAGATCCACCCGGAGACGGCCAGGGTAAAGGTCAGGAGCACCGATCCTTCCTGCAACCCGTATCTTGCCTGCCTGCTCCTTGCAGGAGCCGCCATGGAAGGGGTACGCGAGAATCTGGATCCGGATGACTTCCAGACCGGAAGCGAACTGCCGGATACACTGAACGATGCCATCAGGCGCGCGGAGAATTCCGGATTCGTGAAGACGATGATCCCGGAAATCCTGTTCAGCAAGTTCATCCAGGCAAAAAGGGACGACTGGGAGGAAAGCTCGCTTTCCGGAGATCCCATGCTCAAGGCAAAGAACATGGAATTCCCTGTGACATAAGAGGACGACATGGCCAAGAAAACCGAGAAGAAAGAGAAGAAAGAGAAGAAGGTAAAGAAGAGAAGATTCCTCAGCTCCTACGAAATCGAGCAGGATGGGGCTGTAGAGAAGCTGTCCGATTACTACGGATACGACAGGAAGAAAAAGATCTTCGAGATACCCCTTCACTATGAGAAGGCAAGCGAACTGTATTTCGACAATGTCGAGTTCCGGGAGAAACCGAACATCTCGGACGAGGCTACCGACAACATGGTGGAGCTTCTGCAGGATATTCCGGAGGGATACAAGGCCGAGTTCTCGATAACAATCGATGACTATGAGGGGGTGGAGCCTGAAAGAGTCATGGAAGGAATCAATGATGCTCTCTCATTAAGACACCTCAGATTCATACGTGAGAACACGGGAAAGGGAATTAAAATCGGATTCCTGATGTTCATGGGAGTTACTTTCATATTGCTCAAGACCTACGGCATTCTTTTCGGATGGTGGGGAGAAGGAAATGTGGCAAGTGACCTGTTCACGTATGTGATCGACATTTTCGGGTGCGTCCTGATCTGGGAATCCGTCTACGGTATATTCGTGGACCGGTCGGAGGAGATCGACTTTGAAAAGGCGATATCGAAAAAGGTCCATTCCATAAAACTGTATGACGAACGGGCCGATAAGGCTCTTTCCGGAGAGGACAGCCAGAGCCTGACCATCATCATGGGCCGCAACAGGAAGAAACTGCTCTCGAACCGCCTTCTGCTTCTCAGCGGCTTCTCATTGCTTGCAATTGCAGTATCAGATGTTCTCTGGACGATAGCCAATGCAAATTCCTACATAGATGCCGAATACCCGCTGGCATCAATCATCGTCGTATATACGACAGGTTTTCTCTCGGCTCTGGTGACCGCATTGGTGGGAATGACGGCAATCAGGATCTACAAGGGAGTCTTCCGGAAGAACATCGCAGGTGCAGTCATGACGATAGCCATGATCCTCATACTTCTGGGAAACATCTTCACCATGAATTCCCAGGTAGAAGAGGTTGCCATTGCTACAGTATTCAAGATTGTAGTGGAACTCTCGTTCGTCGTGGGTCTGGCAATCAGGTTCTCCTACTTCATCGATCTGAACAGGTCATACAGGGAGAGGAAGTCCCGGAAGAAGTCCTGAACCATATCACTCATACTGGGAAGCGTAAAGCCTGTAGTAGAAACCTTTCTTGTCCATCAGCTGACGGTGTGTACCCTGCTCCACAACATCGCCGTGGTCCAGAACCAGTATGTTGTCGGCATTCTGGATGGTCGAGAGCCTGTGGGCTATCACGAAGCATGTCTTTCCGCTCATAAGCTCAAGCATTGCGTCCTGGATCTCGCGCTCGGTGGAGGTATCGACATTTGACGTGGCCTCGTCCAGAATCAGCATCTTGGAGTCATAGAGCATGGCGCGTGCAATGGTCAGAAGCTGCTTCTGGCCCTTGGAGATGTTGCCGCCGTCTTCGCTGATTACGGTGTCGTAGCCGTCGGGAAGCCTCATGATGAACGGATGGATGTGCGCCTTCTTTGCAACGCGCACGACATCGTCCATGGTTGCGTTCTCGCTGCCGTAGGCGATGTTCTCGTACACCGTGCCGCGGAACAGCCAGGTATCCTGGAGCACCATGGCGTAGGCCGCACGCAGGCTGGGCCGCGTGTATTCAAGCTCGTTCCTGCCGTCCACGCGGATCATGCCGCTGTCACAGTCGTAGAAGCGCATCAGCAGGTTTATCATCGTGGTCTTTCCGGCACCGGTGGGACCGACTATTGCAATGAGCTTGCCGCGCGGGGCACTGAAGCTCAGGTTGTGCAGGATTGTCTTGCCCGGATCATAGCCGAAGGAAACATCGTCGAATTCGACATCGCCCTTGACGTCGTCAAGCACCACGGCATTCTCAAGATCGGGAACCTCCTCGGGCTCGTCAAGCAGGCCGAAGATCCTCTCGGATGCGGAGAGTGCGGAGAATATCTCGTTCATTATGTTCGCAATCTCGTTGATGGGACCGGAGAACTTGCGTGAATAGAGGATGAAGGACGAAATCTGGCCCAGCGAGACCTTTCCGCCCATGAAGAGGAACGATCCCAGCGTGGCAATCAGGCCCAGAGAGAGGTTGTTGATCATTCCCATCGAAGGTCCGATGGCAACTCCGCGACGGTCAGCATTGTAGTAGGCGTCGGCGGCCTGGCCGTTGACATCTGCAAACCGTTCGCAGACCTTGTTCCCGTAGGCATAGGCCTGGATTGTCTTCTCTCCGGAGAACATCTCCTCCACGAATCCGTTCATGGAGCCGTAGCTCTTGGAGCGCTTTATGAACAGAGGTCTGGTCTTCTTCTTGATGTAGACGGTGTACGATACGGAGATGGGGATGGTGACCAGCACTATCAGCGCAAGAACAGGCGATATGCTGATCATCATGAACAGCGATCCGAGCACCGTGACGGAGCTGGTCATGATGGCGACTATGTCGGTCTGGATGGATGCCGAGACTACATCCACATCGTAGCTCACGCGGCTTATGATGTCTCCGGCCTGGTTCTTGTCGAAGAACGATACCGGCAGCCGGGACAGTTTCTCGAAGCATTCC
>Ga0265298_10008043_pt1 | contig 12702 bp, 6 predicted proteins | sample AusTroGonzalo_MG_3_FD_193486 | JGI IMG/M metagenome (GOLD analysis project Ga0265298, IMG submission 193486) | Bovine rumen microbial communities from tropical cattle in Woodstock, Queensland, Australia - Gonzalo_01 | ecosystem: Host-associated > Mammals > Digestive system > Stomach > Rumen ... | reverse complement strand
ATTGATAACGCGCCAATAGTCAGCGTGTTGTGCTTTGGCAAGAATGCTCTCTGCATCCATCGGGACACTGGCCGTTGAGGGGTTGTCCTTCCAAATGTAATCGGCACCTGCATCGGCGAAAAGTTTGGCGATATAGCTCTTTCCGCCCGCCACGTACCACTGTCCGTTGAAGGCCAAATCGGAGAAGACCGTCGGGCGGTGTTCCACATTGGCGCAAAGGCCTGAAAGCGCATTGTAGCGGCGTTCGATGTCATCAAACCAAGCGTCGGCCTTGTACTCGCAACCAGCCAACATGCCGATGACACGAATCCACTCAGCGCGGCCCAAAGGTGTGTTTTCCATGTAATCTGCGAAGGGAAACAGCACCGCCCCCGTGACGTTCAGTCCGCCTTGGTTGCCGTCGAAATAGGGCGAATAGAGTAAGGCGTCAGGCTGAAGTTGTATCATCCGCTCGATGTCGGCAGCGGCTTCCGTGCCGATGTCGTAGACCTTCTGTTGCGCCAACAGTGCGCGCATGGTGGAATCGGTCACGAAACGGCCCTCAAGAATGCCTTTCACGCGGTCGATTTCACCCAATCGCAAAAAGACAGCCCATTGCGTGGCTGAGAAAGAAATCACCGACCGTACTGGCACCTGAATAGTGCCTTTCACATCCTTCTCGACCGCCTTCGCCGTGTCCTTGACAAGAGCGAAACTACCCAAGGAAAGTGTTGTATCCCAAGGGCAAAGCACCTCCATCCGATAGCCATAGTCTTTCTCAAAGACCGATATGTTTCGGGCATGACGCATAAGGTTTTCGCCCTCGGGCAATGCCTTGACGTCGGTCTTGGCTTTCGGTGCGCAGGCCACGAAAAGCAAAAGCGACAAGGCCAAAAGCCATAGATTGCTTCGGTCGTGCCTCCCTCGCAATGACGTAAAGCGCGGTCTGCCAGTCATTGCGAGCGAAGCGTGGCAATCCAGAATACTAAACTTGTTTTCCATTGATTTCCTCCAGACAGTCTTTGCACAGGCAATCGCTGTAATTCGCTTTCAGATAGGCTTTTGTGGTGTCTTTGAGCTGCACTTTCACGCACCAGCAGTCCACGGAATGGACGCACTCAAACTCTTTTCCGCAACGGGGACAGGTCTTTTTCATAGGCTAAACAAAAAAAATGTGCGAGGCCTCCCAAAGAAAGCCTCACACGAAAGAATATCAATTATTTAAACAACATTGCACTGGGAATGACGCCTGCCTCGAACGAACTAAGCAGGACGCCGTCTTCGGAATAGCGATAAACCGTGCCGTCCATCAGATAGTTCTTCGCGTCGGTGACATACAACTCTCCATTTTGGGGATTGACGGCCATATTGTAGAACATCCCACCTTCGGCAGCGGCAATTCGGAACGTCTCGGACAAGGTCGAAGCGGCGATGTCGAAACGGCGCACTTCATTGTTGAAAAACAGGTACAAACCATCGCCTGAAGCATTGGCTTTCAGAATCATAGCGGTACCATTGAACTCATAGCGCAAGGTGGCCGACTTCAGCATCGGGTCGATTTCCCACAAGGTGGGATTCTCGCCGTCAGCCTCCCATGTGGCGCCTTCGCAAAGCACCCACACGTGGTTGTTCTTGTCCACGGCCATGCAGTTCGGTTCCTTCCCCACTTGGATTTCCGCCACCTTCACGTCGTTGTTGATGTCCACGACCTGAACGCTGTTTTTCTCCATGCCGGGAATGTAGTAGTTCGACCAATTGCTGACGTACAGCTCATTGCCGACCTGCACCATCTTTTCGGTCGATTTGCCCATCTCGATGGAACCCGAATGGCTCATGTCCTGCGGGTTGACAATCCAAAGGCCGGTGCCAATCAAATCACTGACATAGGCCTTGTTAGGAGCCACGACGTGCATCTCACGCGGCGAATAGAAATCGCCGAGTTTGAAGGGCTTCGTGGTGTCGCACACCATCGTGTTGGCATCCACCTTGTAAATATAATTGCTGTTGTTGACCACGATGTAGAGCTTGCCGTCGGCCATAGCCAAACTTTGCGCCACATCGCCGAGCGGAGCACTGTTCACCTTGTAAAACAGGTCGTTGGCCACCGTATCGGCTTGGGGGTCATAGAAACTCAGCGAGGCGTTGGAGAACTGGAAATTGCCCTCGTTGAGCACGAAAACGCCAGAACCGAGGTTGTAGGCACTCGGATTAACCGGCGTATCGGGTTTGCACGAGAACAACATCGCGGCCAAAGCCAACAGCAGAAACGGATGATTTCTTTTCATTGATTTCCTAATTTATTGTTTCACAACACGTTTCGTAAACATTCCGCCTTCGCAAACGACACGGACAAAGTAAATGCCTTCGGTCAGGGAGCCAAGGTCGAGGACGGATTCAGAAGAAACCATAACTTGCTGTCCGACAAGGTTATAAACCTCAACTGACTGCAAGTCCTTCGCCTTTACGTTCAACACTCCCTTGACAGGATTGGGATATACGGAAACAACCTCTGCCACGTTCTCAGGCGTGTCAAAATGCGCCAGGTCGTGAATCACGCCGACGGCATCGAGGTCAAAACCGCTGCTAGCGAACGGCGTAGGCCACGGGTCGTTGATCACATGTCCTTGGCAATCATAAGAGGCATACAGCGAGTCGATACATCCGACAACATCGACAACACGGACATGCGTGATTCGGTTCTTGTCGAGAAGAGGGTTGTCCTCGACCTCGTCAAGGTCGAAAGGAGTACCATACATTGCGCCATACTTGCTCGCCAAATTATGGATTTGTGACGGGTCAATGGTTCCGCCATTGCCAAGTTGTGTCGTTGTCTGCGTATTGCTGTAAGCAGGGAAACGGAAGAAATGCTCACCGTCCGAACTCACTTCCACAAAAGCAAGCTCAAGCGCCCACGAATCAGGGTCTACGGCGTTGGCAAATCCATTCTCAAACACGGCAAAATCCGGACCATTGTCGTTGCAAATGGGTGATGCGAAGGTCAAGGTAGCCATACCGCCATCGCCGAGGCATACCACGCCGAACGTGCCCTCAGGATAACCCAAAGCGTTCTCGTCAGGGTAATTGGCTCCCGTCACACCCAAGCCGGGGTTGGCGATGTTCATCGGGCCATGGACGACTTCGACTCCCGTGGCCCATCCGACAAACGCTGACGAGTCGGCATGCATGGCTGTGGTGCCAGGCTTGTCCTGTGCAGGCGCGAACTGCGCCCACAGTGCGACTGGCACCATAACCAGCATCAGGATGAAAATCCTTTTCATCATTTCACCACGAGTTTGGCGGTCTGCGTGGTGCTCTCATTGCTGACGCGGACGAAATACACGCCGCTGTTCAGCATCTCGGTGCCCAAGCGAACTTGGTCGCCGGCATTGGCCACATAGCTCTGCTTGCTGACCAAACGGCCTTGCAGGTCATAGACCGACACTTCGTTGATGCCAGCGTTTTCGAGGGTCACGAAGGTCTCGCCCACGGCGGGATTCGGATAGACCGACAAGGTGTTGGCCTGGAGTTCGTTCAAGCCGGTAGGATTCGAAACAGGCTCCACAGTCTGCGTCCAGACGTAAGTCCAAGGAGCAATCTCGGTGCCACAAGACTCGTCGCCCCACTTGATGAAGGATCCAGCATCGACAGGCATTGCATCGTAGTTCAACGGAGCAGTAAAGCCATTGACATTATACATGAAGTACATGCCGGAAAGGGACAGATGCATGTCGCCTTCGTCGAAAGTGATGTCGGAGACATAACCCATCGAGGCATCATACGAGAATCGTCCGTCAGCCTCAGCAATGGCATCCATCACATCTTTCACAAGAATAATCGCATCGTTGAAGCGATACCCCCAAGCCAAGCATTTGTTGGGATTGTTCCAGTTGACGGCAAAGACAAGCTCTCTTTGGCCTTCGCCCACCCAATAAAGGATTTCTGAAGGGTCAATCTTGGCTTCCTCGGCCAGAGGATACACGGCAGCGACTTCCTTCTCCCAGACGTAAATCCAGTTTTCAGGGTCTACCATGGTGCCGCAATAGGTGTCGCCCCATTTCACATAGTCGCCATTGACCAATGTCTGGACATCAAAGGTGTTCCATGACGATTCGCCATTGACCAGGTAGGAGACCCACATAGGTTCCGTGAGGCTCAAATCAAGGACTCCGTCGTTGAAAAAGATGTCGTTGAGCCAACTGCCATTAGGGCTGTCATAGCTGAAACGGTAATCGGCAGCAGCGATGCCGTCCATGACGTCTTTAATTGTAACACTTTCGCCGTCAAAGCGGTAGCCCCAAGCCAAGGCCGTGTCAGGCTCAGCCCAGTTGACAATGAAAACCACTTCGTTTTCGCCTTCGCCAATCCAATAGCGGATGTTGGCAGGGTCGATGGTCGCATCCTGTTGTGCAAACAGGTTGGTCGTGAAAAGACCGAAAATTCCCATGAGGAATAAGAGGGTAAAGTTTTTAAAACGCATAATACTTTTAGTTTTAAAGGTTTAATAATTAGTTAATTACCTCAAAACTTCAAGGATAGTGTTGGTACACCTTATTAGATAAGGAAAAGCCAGCTCTTGTCCCGAAAGCCTTGTTTCACGACGTGCGGCAGGTCTTCTGACTTACTCCTTTGAACTGGCCGCCTTCCCGAAAAGTATTGGTTTTCAGTGGCATGATGGCCGGCGTGAAGAGCTTACAGCAGCGGGAACTGTCCGGGATTCTCACCCGATTCCCTATTGAGCCATTCGGCACCGCATATCGACTGCAAAGATACTACATTTTGGGTAATGTCAACAGAAGCCATCGAAAAAACTCAAAAAAAGTGTGTGATGGGGAAAAATCTCAAAAAGGTGTATATTTGCAGCGTAAAAAATCTCAAAAAGGTGCAAAAGACATGAGAATCAACCAGTCGGGCAGCACCCCGACAAGTTTCTCAATCCTTCACCCACTTCCCGCTCTCAGCCTCAACACCGTTCGCAATCACTTTCCAAACATAAACCCCCGAAGGCCAGTTTTCAGTGTTTATTGAAGTGATGTTTTCCGTAATTTCTTGATTACAAATCAGTTTTCCGTTTAAATCATAGATTTCGACATGGGCATTGTAGGGCTGCCACATTGTGACAGCCGTACAAATATTCAGCACATCTTTCCCTGGGTTGGGATAGGCAATGGCCACCTTCAGGCCGTTGTCGTGGGCTTCCTCAATGCCCACAAAAGCTTCGGCGGAAAATTTAACCACATCAGCACAACCTTGATTCCATGCGTACAGTTTCCTTTCCCATGTGGTAAGCAACAATCCTCCATCACTTAATGCTCTGATGCCTTTCGCCCTACTAAAAACTCCATCATCATTTGAACCATAGAACAATGTCCTGATAGTATCAAATTCAGGAGTCAAATGTTCCAATACAATCCAAGAATCATTGGATAAACCAAGGCCATTGTTTAATGTGTATGCATAACAAATAGTGCCATCTTCCCAAAGCGCGACACCAGTGCTTTGTGTTGGCGAGTCATAATCCGGCGTCTTCCTCTCCGCATAACGCTTTATCGGAACACTGTTGCCCGAAGCGTTGACATCGTCATCAAATTCATATAAAACACTACAATAATGGTCGTCCATTTCACTAATCACACTGGTCAAATATGTTGTGCCATGAGGGCTGCGCTTGACATTCATGTTTTGAAAATAAACGTTATCAAATGGGTGAAGAACGCTGGAGTGCCGGAAAGCACGAGACCGCACAATGTTGAAGTCATAATCTAAATAGACAAGGTTTTTTCCGTCCTCAGCAACGACATCGCGCACGAATCCATAATAAATGTAAAGGCTGTCGGCTTTTACAATATGGTGATTTCGGTAATCGAGGGTCGGGTCCTCGCCCCAGCGGTACTCTCCGCAATATCGGGCCTCATTGAGAATCCGCCCTTCAAAGTCCATCCTGAAGAACACCGTGCTATCATAGCCGCGTGGATTGGGGTAATCGTAACTGGTGGTCTTGCAATAAGCACCCACTATGGTGCCGTCGTCATCCATAAACGCAGAAATCAGGTCTATTTGTCCGCAATTCCAAGGCCTTCCTTGGTATTCAAAGGTGTCAATGGGGATTTCCAGTTCATAGCTTTCCGCAATGCTCAGGTCGTCGTTGAGCTTGTAAAGACCAAGAATGCAATAATCAATAGGTGGGTCAAAGTTTTGGAAATAGTTGGGCGAACAGTTGTCATGATTAGGGCTGTAGTTCATCAAGATGAACGCCTCGCCCGATTCGTTTTCAAACACAAACGGATGGCTGCCAAAAAAGCCTTCCTTATAATACTCGGAATAGGCTATTCTCGTCCCTTCCGAATCCAATGCCATCGTGGCGGGAATGGGATACACATAGCGACCGCAATCATTCACATGGTTGTTGGTACACGACACCAAAATCCTCCCATCCGAAAATTCGTATGGCAAGAGAAAATAAGGTGCATCCGTGGAATAATCAAATTCTTGGGAGTATTCCCATTCCTGGGCAAAGGATTTCGCCCCGCAAAGCAACAGAAGCGCAAACAAGGTGTAAAATCTCATTGTTTTCATAGTATCATTGTTTTATCCATTTTCCCATTTCTGCCTCCTTACCGTTGGCAATTACTTTCCAAACATACACCCCCGAAGGCCAAGCTTCAGCGTCAATCGTCGTAACACCTTCGGCAATCTCCTGCCCGTGCACCAACCGCCCCATGACATCATACACTTCTACGCGGGCATTTTGCATACCCGTGCGAATATTGAGCGTGTTTTGGCCTGGGTTGGGATAAAAGCTAAACATTTCGACAGATTCCTCAAGGCCGACCGTCCCAACATGGATGACGGTACTCACGTGACCCGCAAAAACTTGTTGCCCGAATTGGTTCTGCCGATAGAGGTCGCACGACAAACGGTAATTCCCGCCCACACCATAACTGTGCTGCATCGCATGACCGGTAGCCGTGGCCGTTTGGCCGTCGCCGAAATCCCAATGCGCCTCGCTGAGGTCGTAATTGGTCTGCAACCTGAAAGACAAAGTCTCGTCGATGTCGGCCTCGAATCCTTCAGGATGGTCCAATTCGGGTTCGTTGTTCACCGACAATTCCGAGGTCAAGACCGACGAACCAGCCCAAAAGGAATAGGCTTCAGCGTATCCGTAGCCATACACCTGTGCCAAAAAACCGTCGTCGTTTGATAAACGATAAGTTCCGTCATCTTCAAGTTGGATTCTTGCGTAGGAATATTCAGGATTGCCTGGAACCAAACTGAACTCCGAGGAAATGTCGACAGTATCCAGCATCATGCCCGAAACCTTGTCTGTTTCCGTGACTATATTGACGAAATGATGACGCGAAAAAGTGGTGCGGAATGTGCAAAAAGTAGCGCTTTCAACCTGTTGCTCCAAAGGATTGATGATGACCATAGACGGGTCGCCCTTATAGCCCTCGTTGCTGCTTCCCATGGAATACAAGCCGACGATGGCAGGCTCTGAAGTCTCAAGAAACGAAGCCTGTTCATTTGACGTAATGCAAAAATCAAGGTATTGGTTAGCCCCGACGACCCCTAACAACACACCGTCTTTCCGTATTTCGCAGGGGCCTTTCAAGGCCGTCACCCGAACATAGTCGGCGGCACGTCCCCGTGTTTGCACTATCACGAACCGCCGTCCCAAAGTGGACGCGGGCATCATCTGCTCCTCGCCTTGGTCGGCACATGTTATGGAATCGTTAGGAACGTAAAGATAGCGGTTGCCAGCAAGGACGGCGACGTTTTGTTTTCTGTTTCTTACCGAAACACGACTTCCGTTGAAGCATTGGTTGCTGGCAGCCTGCAACTGGTAGCACTCCCCTTCCTGCAACGTTACTGAAAACGGATTGTTGGCAAAATGTCCGTGTTTTGTGTCGCAACTCAAAAGGAAATCGACGGTGGTGTTGTCTTCAACAGCAATAACTGAAAGCAACGCACGTATGTCGTCATCATTGCCTATGGCATCGTATGTTTGCACCAAATAGTCACTCCCCAGCGAAGGCGTAGGCAAGGCGCAATAAACATCAAAAGAGGCTTTCGTGTAATTGCCCACAAACACCGAAACAGAATCCGTTGTTTCGACATGGATGCCGGTTTCGAGGATACAGTCCGAACTGTCAAGCGCATAGGATTGTTCGACTGGGATGGGGATGATGGCGGCCTGCCCTTCAGCGACCTCGAAAGTCTCTGACCAGCCTGTGTGGGGGTTGGACACTATGCCCGAACAGTACCTTTCGCCTGTAACGCGTAGTTCGGGTGCCCGTACATAATACGAACCCGTACCCGTAAAGTCTTCAGCATTCGGCATGATGGTAAACCAGAAGTCGGTGCCCACCGTGTTTTGGGCGAAAAGCTGTGTGGCTCCTATCAGAAGCAACAATGTAAGTTGGAGTTTGTTTTTCATGGTCTAATGTTTAGTTTTCGTTTTTTGCATTTGTCGTCACAGCGAGGAACGAAGCAGTCCAGATAATTACCTGTTTTTGGATTGCCGCGCTTTGCTCGCAATGACGGATACAAAATTATAGCAAAAAACAGCAGAAAAAGCAAATTCCAATCCCAAATCCACTTCATTTTCTGGAATCCTTATTGGAAATCAACATCTTACGGCATTGAAAATCCACAAAAAAGTTGGGAAAATCCATGCTTGTCCGCATCAGGATTCCGCATTTTGCCCCGAAAGAAGCGTTTCCATCGCCTCAGCTGACACCTTTTTCTTCAATGAAGTGCGGTATTTCGCCACGGTGTTTTCGCGCAGGTCGAGGATGTCGGCAGTCTCCTTCAGGCGTAGTCCAAGACAAGACAACACAAAGACCTTAAGCTCGGTTTCGTTCAGGTCGGGATAGGTGGCTTTCAGTTTCGGCAAGGCATCGGGATAAGTGGTGTTGAACAAATCGAGCAGCCGTCCCAACGTGTTGTCGCGGCGGTCGTCGTAGATGGCCTTGGCTTTCGTCTGCAAGGCTTCGCGTTCCTTCACCTTTAGGGCACCGTGCGCCTCTTGCAGGTCTCGCTTGATTTCCTCATGCTGCCTCACCAACTTTTTCCGATAGCCGCGATGGTAAACGGCCAAAGCCGAAAGTGCCGTCACGACAAGAAGTATCACTATCCAAAGCAAAGAATTTTCGTCTTTTTTCCTGTCTTTCAAATAGTTGTTCAGCATAGAAAGTGTCTCGGCGTTGTAGCTATTCTGCACAGTTTCCTTCTCTTTATGGGCTTTTACGAGAGCGTAATAAGGCATGGCCATCAAGGTGTCGCCCAACTTTTCGTAACAATCGGCGAGGCCACAAGCCGCCTGCGTCTTGAGTTCCACATCACTTGACTGATAAGCGATTTCCAAGTTAGCCACCGCCGAAACGTAATCCTGTAAGCAGTAATACACAAAAGCCTTCTCGGTATGGTTGCGGTGATACAAGGGGAAAGTACTGTCAATCAACGACTCACTCTGCTCAAAACGGAGAAAGGCCGAATCGTATTCTCCGCTGTGGCGGTCGCAATTGGCAAGAGCGTTCAGCAGCGAAGCGGTCTCGTAGGGGAAACGTGTGGCATCGGCCATCCTAAGCCCCTCATTGCCATAGAAATAGGCCGTATCGCCCTCGCCAGGCTTGCCGAAACGCTCATAGAGCAAGGCGAGGTTGGCATACGAGCGCAACATCCAAGTCGTGTCATGGACTGCGGTGGCGTAGTCCAAACCGAGACGGGCAAATCGCTGGCAGCATGGTTCGTCGGCAAAGTTATGGGCAAGGCGCGAAACATTGTGACAAATTTTGCTATAGAGCTGTCCAACAAGAGCTTGCGAAGCATCGAAATGGGCATCAAGGAGTTGCAAGGCCTCAATGAAATGGGTTGTGGCTTCCTCGGAACGACGATTTTTGTCGAAAATCAGGCAACCCGCCAGATAATGACAACGCGCCTGCATCCAAAGGTCGTGCGGGCCGTCATTTTGCTCGTAATAAGCTAACGCGGGCTTGAGGAGCGAGTCGCTGAAGTCGTAATAGCAGGAACGATCCAAAACAGACTCCACGGAATCCATCAACCGCGTATACTCTACATCCTCAGGATTTTCCGTAGCAAATTCAAACGAAGGACGGCTACAAGACAAAACCAGCGAAACCGCCACAAAAGCCAATGATATGAATGCTTTTCTGAAAATCATGGCGCAAAAATAAAAAATTATCTATTTTTGCCACGTAAATAGAGTCACTTTCAAGAAAAAAGCACACACAATGAAAAAGATAAGCACACTTTTCGCCGCCTTGTTTTTCGTCATCGGTTTCGCCCAAGCCCAAGACATTTATTTCGCCGGCAACGGCAACGGAACAGGCAAAATTTGGAAAAACGACACCTTAGTTTACAGCCTTTCAGACAGTTTATCCGTCAGCCTACAAGCCCTTCAAGTCACACCCGATGAGACGGTTTACACCGCTGGCTTCGTCCACGACACGGCCTATTCGGAAGGCCGCGTTTGGCTGAACGACAGCTTCCTATTTTCGGCAGGCGAGAACTCCGTCATCAACAGCCTGATTCTCAACGAAAGCGATTGGACGGCAGCAGGTTACGACAAAAACGAGTGGAATCTCCATCGGGGCCTCGTGTGGCACAACGGTGAGATACTCCATGCCTTCAGCGACAGCCTCAGCCCCAACCAAATATACGCCTTGTGCCTTGATTCCCTCACGGGCGACCTCTATTCCGGCGGCTCGACTGACTCCTTGGACGTCGCCGCCGTGTGGAAAAACGACTCCTTGCTGTGGAATGCGGAGCTTACCTCTACCGTTTGTTGCCTGCACCATGACGGCACCAACCTCTACGCGGGCGGCTATTATTACTTGGAAGGCCTGCTGATGGCCACAGTGTGGGAGAACGGAGAAGTCCTCTATTCGTTCAGCGACAGCCTCATCTCCTCTTTCCAAGCCATAGCCGTATATAACGGCGACATCTACACTTCAGGTTTCACCGACGATTCCGTCTTCGTTTGGAAAAACGGCGCAGTGCTCCATGCCCATCCCTTCAATGTTTCGGGCGACCTTTATGCCTTGTGCGTCAATGAATACGGTGTTTACTATGCTGGCCAAATCGACCAGGTGGGCATGGTTTTGAAAGACGGCGAAGTCCTTTACCAGCCCGATGGTTGCGAAGAAATCACCTCACTCGTGGTTTTGCCTTCCGAGCCTACACCCCCCGTTTTCACCCTCACCGTGGAAGCCGACACAACGGGTTGGGGTACTGTCAGCGGCGGCGGCACTTATGCCCTCGGCGATACGGCCACCATTGAAGCCTTCCCCAATATGGGCTGCGAATTCTTGTATTGGAGCGACAGCATCACCGACAACCCACGCGACATCATCGTAATGCAAGACAGCACCTTCATCGCCCATTTCGGACAAATCGGCTACCTTATCGAGACCGGCGTTACCCCCGACGGCACTGGCGTGGTGAGTGGTGGCGGTAACTATCACTACGGCGACACTCTCACCCTTGAGGCCATTGCCAACCCAGGCTTTTCGTTCGATAGCTGGGGCGACGGCAACACCAGCAACCCACGGACCATCGTCGTTACACAAGACAGTACCTTTATCGCTTCATTCAGCCCACGCCTCTACACCATTACCGTATTGTCCGACAACGTGTCATGGGGTACGGTGACAGGCAGCGGCAACTACCATTACCTGGACACCATCGAAATCACGGCCACCGCCTATCAGGGCTTTGAGTTCCAAGGCTGGACCGACGGCAACAACGACAATCCACGCACCATCGTCGTCACTGATAATCACATCTATACCGCCCATTTCTACTTTCAGCAATGTGTCATCAAGGCTGAGGTGAACCCCGAAGGCTCTGGCACCATAAATGGCGCAGGCACATACGATTACGGCTCCATCATCACCCTGACAGTCCACAGCAACATAGGCTACGTCTTCGAACAATGGAGCGACGGCGCCATTGAGAATCCTCGCAATGTCTTCGTGGAAGGCGATGCTTCCTACATTGCGGAGATGAGCATAAAAGAATACCAAATCTCAACGGCCAGCGACCCAGTGGAAGGCGGTACGACTGAGGGCGGCGGAACCTACCACTATGGCGACACTGCCGTTTTAAGGGCCTACCCCAATCCCAACTACATGTTCCTTTGCTGGAACGATGGCATCGTCAGCAATCCGCGCAATTACGTCGTAAACGGAAACGCCTCATTCACAGCCTTGTTCCACATGAACGGCGCTCCACAACACACCGTCAATGTTATGGCCAACGACGCGACTTTGGGCACCGTGACCGGTGGCGGCACCTATCCTGAAGGCAGCACCATCCAAATCAACGCTATTCCGAATGAGAACGCCATTTTCAAACAGTGGAACGACGGGCTTACCATCAATCCGCGCCCCGTTGTCGTCATGCAAGACACCACCTTTACGGCCTTCTTCGAGCCGGTGCAGGCCTCTTACACCATCACTGTTGTGTCTGAAAACCCGCTGATGGGTTCCGTTTACGGCGGAGGCACCTACCCAGCCAACACGGAAATCAACATCGGCGCGACACCCGCCAACAACTTCCATTTCACCGGCTGGCAAGACGGCAACATGGACAATCCGCGCACCATCACCGTCATCGAAAACGCCACCTACAAGGCTTCCTTCTCCCCCAATTCTATCCAGACCTACACCGTCACCGTGTATTACGATGAAACCCAAGGCTTTG
>Ga0265298_10008041_pt1 | contig 12704 bp, 13 predicted proteins | sample AusTroGonzalo_MG_3_FD_193486 | JGI IMG/M metagenome (GOLD analysis project Ga0265298, IMG submission 193486) | Bovine rumen microbial communities from tropical cattle in Woodstock, Queensland, Australia - Gonzalo_01 | ecosystem: Host-associated > Mammals > Digestive system > Stomach > Rumen ... | reverse complement strand
CGGGAAAATTTTCAGTTTTATACCAAAAAACTTACAAGACTTGATAAATATCAATTCCAAAAACACACTATACATTATTATATATATAAAGAATGAGAGAAAAAGCACATTTATTCTTTTGGGAGAATCACTAAAGCCTATGAGCTGTTCAAGAGGAAATACGAATAATTCTTCGCGTTTTATTTGTCTGTTTAGGAAAAAAGTCGTAACTTCGCGGCGGTTTCGAAAGTATCAAATCACCACCCAAAGGATATAGAAAATGAAAAAAGCAAGAATTGGATTGTTGGCTATCGTTTGTCTTATAGCCACGAGTTGTGGCAACATGGGCCATGTACTCAATGCCATTCAGAATGGCAGTGTGATGAATGCCATTACAAGTGTTATCGGTCTTGACAAGGTATCAGCCCAGAACCTGATCGGTTCTTGGGCCTACAGTGGTCCCGGTTGTGCATTTACCAGTGAAAACCTTTTGGCCAAGGCCGGTGGCGAAGTGGCAGCAGCACAGATTGAGCAGAAGCTGCAGCCTTATTATCAGCAGGTAGGCATTTCTGCCAGCAACACTCAGATCACCTTCAATCAGGATGGAACCTTCTCATCGAGGATTGCCGGTACCAACTTCAGCGGCACCTACACCTTCAACGAGGCATCCCAGCAAATTAAGTTGAAAGGTATGCTTTTGTCCATTACCTGCTATACCAAGAGGGAGATTAATGGCATCTCCATTCTGTTTGAAGCCAAGAAACTGCTGACCGTCCTGCAGACGATGTCAGCCCTCAGCGGCAATGCAAACCTTCAGACCATCGGCGATCTGAGCAAACAATACGATGGCGTACGCGTAGGTTTCGACATGAAGAGATAGTAAAACAGGAATTATTCAAGGGTTTCTGCAAAAATATGCAGAATTATTTGGTCGGATGCAAAAATAGTTGTACTTTTGCATCCGATTTTTGAATAAATATACCAAGATGAAGGAAAAGAACAACCGTTTGGAGGCACTTCGACTCATCATCTCAAGTCAACAACTTGGCAGTCAGGACGAATTACTCAACGCACTCCAGAAAGAAGGTTTCAAGCTCACGCAAGCCACGCTTAGCCGCGATCTCAAGCAACTAAAGGTAGCCAAGGCAGCCACGATGGGTGGCAGCTATATCTATGTTTTACCCAATGATACGATGTATAAACGTATATCCACACCAAGCAACATTAAAGAAATGATGCAGGTGCCAGGTTTTGTCAGCATCAACTTCTCAGGCAACATGGGTGTCATCAAGACCCGTCCCGGCTATGCAAGTGCCATTGCGTGGAACATTGACAGCAGCGACATTCCGGAAATCATTGGTACCATTGCAGGCGATGACACCATATTCATCGTTATCAAGGAAGGCATCAGGCATCAGGAGGTGATTGAAGCCCTGAATAACGTGATTCCCAACATGAGATAATTCACACATACGTAATATTCTACTATAAATTCCATGGAACAAGAAATTGAAGTATTAATAGCTGGGCCGGAGCACGAGGAGTACGTCGACACCATCTTAGAAACGATTGCTGATGCAGCAAAAGTGCGAGGCACCGGTATAGCGAAACGCACACACGAGTATCTGACCAAGAAGATGTTAGAGGCAAAGGCTGTCATCGCCCTAAGGAAGGAAGACAAACGCTTTGCCGGATTCAGCTACATTGAAACTTGGGAGAACCAGCAATATGTGACCACTTCAGGTCTGATAGTACACCCAGACTTCCGAGGCCATCATGTCGCCAAGCGCATCAAGGATATGACCTTCACACTGGCGCGCACCCGTTGGCCCCATGCCAAGATTTTCTCTTTGACAAGCGGCGCAGCCGTCATGGCCATGAACACAGCCTTAGGCTATCAGCCAGTTACTTTTGCCGACCTGACGGAAGACGAGGCCTTCTGGAAAGGCTGCGAAGGATGTGTCAACGTCGACGTGCTGCATCGCACAGGTCGTAAGTACTGCATTTGCACAGCCATGCTCTACGATCCGACGGAGCATCTGCCCGCCAAAATTCCAGAGGAAGCACTGGCTCGTATCCGTCATCTGCAAGAATTAGAAGAACAATAATTTTTCCACAACGAATTTAACGAATTACACGAATTGATATGGTAAACAAAAAAGTAGTAGTCGCATTTTCCGGAGGACTCGACACCTCCTATACAGTCATGAAGTTAGCCCAGGACGGCTGGGATGTCTATGCCGCCTGCGCCAATACCGGCGGCTTCAGCGCCGAACAGTTGAAGACCAATGAAGAGAACGCCTATAAATTGGGCGCTGTGCAATATGTGACCCTCGACGTGACCCAGGAGTATTACGCCAAGTCGCTGAAATACATGATCTTCGGCAATGTGTTGCGTAACAACTGTTACCCCATCTCCGTATCGAGTGAGCGTATTTTCCAGGCCATCGCCATCGCCCGCTATGCCAAGGAGATCGGTGCCGACGCCATCGCCCACGGAAGCACAGGCGCCGGAAACGACCAGATCCGCTTCGACATGACCTTCCTCGTGATGGCTCCCGGCGTGGAGATCATCACCCTGACGCGCGACAAGAAACTGACCCGTAAGGAAGAGGTGGATTTCCTGAACGAACACGGTTTCTTTGCTGACTTCACCAAGCTGAAGTATTCCTATAATGTCGGTATCTGGGGCACCAGCATCTGTGGCGGCGAATTGCTCGATGCCACGCAGGGACTGCCAGAGGATGCCTACCTGAAGCATGTCACTGCCAAGGAGCAGGAGACCACACTGAAGATCACTTTCGAGAAGGGTGAGATCGTGGCCGTCAACGGCGAGACGTTCGACGACAAGATCAAGGCCATCCAGAAGATCGAGGAGATTGGTGCTTCCTACGCCATCGGCCGCGATGCCAACGTGGGTGACACCATCATCGGTATCAAAGGTCGCGTAGGTTTTGAAGCAGCAGCCCCTAAACTCATTATCGAAGCCCATCGCCTTCTGGAGAAATCGACCCTTTCTAAATGGCAGCAGTACTGGAAAGATCAGGTTGCCAACTGGTATGGCATGTTCCTGCACGAGAGCCAGTACCTGGAGCCCGTCATGCCGGATATCGAGGCCATGCTGACCTCCAGCCAGCGCAACGTCACCGGTACGGCCATCCTGAAGCTGCGTCCCTACGGCTTCGAGACGGTAGGCATTGACTCTGTCAACGACCTGACCAAGAGCAAGTTGGGCGAATATGGCGAGACGCAAACTGGTTGGACAGCCGACGAGGCCAAGGGCTTCATCAAGGTCAGCTCAACTCCCCTCCGTGTTTACTACGGCATCCACAAGGATGAGAAACGCTAATATTTTAAGACAACGAATTAAGACGAATTTCACGAATGGTTAAAGTTGGAATATTAGGTGCGGCAGGTTATACAGGCGGAGAATTGATTCGCCTGTTGCTCAACCACTCGGAGGCAGAGATTGTGTTTGCCAACTCAGAAAGCAATGCAGGCAATCTCGTCAGCGATGTGCATGAAGGACTCATCGGCGAAACAGACCTGAAGTTTACCGACGAGATGCCCTTTGAAAAGGTCGATGTCATCTTCTTCTGCTTTGGTCATGGTAAGAGTGAAGCTTTCCTGAAAGAGCACACCATCCCTGAGGATGTCAAGATCATCGACCTAGCACAAGATTTCCGTATCAAGGGCGACCACGACTATGTCTATGGCTTGCCGGAGATCAACAAGGCCGAGATTCAACGAGCCCAGCACGTGGCCAACCCAGGCTGTTTCGCCACCTGCATCCAGCTGGGACTGTTGCCTGCTGCGAAACTGGGACTGTTGAAGTACGATGTCGCCGTGAATGCCATCACCGGTTCTACGGGCGCTGGTCAGAAGCCAGGTGCCACCACCCATTTCTCCTGGCGCAACAACAACCTGAGTATCTACAAACCCTTCACCCACCAGCATCTGGCAGAGATCCGTCAGTCGCTGATTCAGACACAGGGCTCACTCGACGTTGACATCGACTTCATCCCCTATCGTGGCGACTTTGCCCGCGGTATCTTCTGTACGGAGGTCATCCGCACCAAAGCCGATGCTAATGAGGTCATTCAGGCCTATAAGGACTTCTACCGCGATGCAGCCTTCACCCACTACAGCGACCAGTCGCTCGACCTGAAGCAGGTGGTGAACACCAACAAATGCCTCGTCCACATTGATGCTTTCGACAACAAGCTGCTCGTCACCTCCTGCATCGACAATCTCCTGAAAGGAGCCGTCGGCCAGGCCGTACAGAACATGAACCTCATGTTCGGCATCGACGAGACCTCCGGCCTCCGTCTGAAAGCTTCAGCATTCTAAAATGACGACTTGATGCAAAAAGACGGTAGAAAGTGACGGTTTGTCAGAATTTTGCAGTAACTTTGCACGCGATTATATAAAGACTTGATAATATGAAACTATTCGATGTATATCCGCTCTTTGATGTGAACATCGTAAAGGGCAAGGGCTGTAAGGTCTGGGACGACAAGGGGCAGGAATATCTTGACCTCTATGGTGGTCATGCTGTGATCAGTATCGGTCACTCTCATCCCCACTATCAGGAGAAAGTGACAGAGCAGCTCAGTAAACTGGGATTCTACTCCAACTCGGTGATTAACAAGTTGCAGGTAGAATTGGCAGAGCGTTTGGGTAAAATCTGTGGCTACGACGACTACCAATTGTTCCTCATTAACAGCGGTGCCGAGGCCAATGAGAATGCCCTGAAGCTAGCCTCCTTCAAGACCGGCAACACGCGAGTGCTCTCATGTGAGAAGGCTTTCCACGGCCGTACAAGCTTGGCTGTTGAGGTAACGAACAATCCAAAGATAGTTGCTCCCATCAACGACAATCACCATGTGCGTTTCCTGCCTCTGAACGATCTGGAGCCATGGGTTCGCGAATTGTCGAAGGGAGGCGTCGCTGCCGTTATCCTGGAGTGTATCCAAGGTGTGGGCGGTATACAGATGGCTACACCAGAATTCGCCCAAGGACTGGCATACGCCTGTAAGCGTTATGGCGCTGTGCTGATCTGCGACGAGATACAGTGTGGTTACGGCCGAAGCGGCAAGTTCTTCGCTCATCAGTGGCTAGGCATTAAGCCCGACATCATCACCGTGGCCAAGGGCATCGCCAATGGTTTCCCCATGGGTGCCGTGCTGATTTCACCAGAGTTTGAGCCTGTCTATGGGCAGTTAGGTACCACCTTTGGCGGCAATCATCTTGCTTGTGCTGCTGCTCTCGCTGTGCTTGACGTGTTTGAGGAAGAGGGTCTGGTGGAGAATGCCCGCGTCATAGGCGACTACCTGATGGAAGGTATCAGAAACATCGGCAGCTCACACATCAAGGAAGTGCGCGGCCGTGGTCTGATGATCGGTATCGAGTTGGATATGCCGCACGCGATGGTACGTAAACCCCTCATCAAGCATGAACACTGCTTCACAGGCTGTGCCGGACAAAACATCTTACGCCTGTTGCCGCCACTCTGCCTGACGAAAGCAGAGGCCGACGACTTTATTGAAAGGCTGATAAGAGTAAAACCGGAAGAGATTTGAAGAATTGAAAAATTGAAGAATTGAAAAATTGAAGAATTGAAAGATTGAAGAATTGAAAAGATGAAGATAGCTGTGATAGGTGCTGGTGCCATGGGTGGCGCCACAGTGGAGGGCCTCATCAAGGGCCAACAGTTCAGAAACGAAGACATCACTGTCAGCGATCCCTCTCAGGCCGTGGTGGAGAAGTTTGAAAAGACAGGTGTCAGTGTGACAACAGACAATAAGCTGGCTGCTGATACAGCCGACATTGTGTGTGTTGTTGTCAAGCCCTGGCTCGTAGAGCAAGTGCTGAAGGACATCAAGCCAGAATTGGATCCCAAGAAACAGATCCTGATTGTGATTGCTGCAGGCGTATCGTCTGAGAGCATCAAGGGATGGCTGGGCGAGAACTGTCCGCCGCTGTTCCTGGTCATTCCTAACATCGCAATCGCCGAAATGGCATCGATGACATTTATCGTGCCGTGCGGTGCGGTGGCACAGCACCATACAGAGACGGTGAAGGCGATCTTCGACGAGATGGGTAGCAGTCTTATTACGGATGAGCAGCATCTGGCAGCAGGCACGACACTCGCCTCCTGTGGCATCGCCTACGCCATGCGTTATATCCGTGCAGCCTCCGAGGGCGGCGTGGAACTGGGTTTCAAGGCCGACGATGCCAAAGCCATCGTGATGCAGACAATAAAAGGGGCCGTAGAACTGCTCGAAGCCAGCGGCCTGCATCCAGAAGCAGCTATCGACCTGGTGACAACGCCTGGCGGTGTTACCATAAAGGGTCTCAACGAGATGGAGCATGCCGGGTTTACATCGGCTGTAATCCGTGGGCTCAAGGCTGGAGCGAAATAATCAAGAATTAGAGAATTTGAGAATTAAGAAACAAAAGATATGGATGAACAACTGAAGCAAATAGGTGAGCGTTTGCGCGGACTGCGCGATGTGCTCGATATCCCTGTGAGCGAAATGGCCGAGACCATAGGCATCGACACGGAGAAGTATGAAAAGATAGAGGCAGGTGAACTTGATATCACTATCTCAAACCTGATGAAGATTGCACATAAGTATGGAGTTTCGACAGAGGAGCTCATCTTCGCTGAGTCGCCACACATGAAGTCATATTATGTGACGCGCAAGGGACAAGGTATGTCCATCGAGCGCACGAAGGCCTATAAGTATCAGAGTCTCGTGGGCGGTTTTGTGGGGCATAAGGCAGACGTGTTCATCGTCACCGTAGAGCCGAAACCTGGCGTGCGGACGATTTACAAGAATTCGCACCCCGGACAGGAGTTCAACCTCATCCTGGAAGGCAAGATGGAATTGTATATCGGTGGCAAAACCATGATTCTTGAAGAAGGCGACAGCATCTATTTCGACTCCACGAAGCCTCACGGCATGCTGGCTGTTGGTGACAAACCAGTGAAGTTCTTAGCATTTACAGTAGAATAAACTAGACGTATGATAGAGAGATTTTTAAAACAGACGAAGTTTACGTCTGTTGAGGATTACAACCAGAATCTGGAATTTATCATTCCAGAGAATTTCAACTTTGCCTACGACGTCATGGACGCCTGGGCAGAGGAGGCACCTGAGAAGCTTGCCATCCTCTGGACAAACGATCAGGGCGAAGAGATTCGTACCACCTACGGACAGCTGAAGGAACAGACTGATCAGGCTGCCAGCTATCTGCAGACGCTGGGCATCGGCAAGAATGATCCCGTGATGCTGATTCTTAAGCGTCGCTATGAGTGGTGGGTGGTAATGCTCGCCCTCTGCAAGATCGGCGCCATCGTGATTCCTGCCACTCACATGCTGACAAAGCATGACATCGTGTATCGCAATACCCGTGCCTCCGTGAAGGCCATCATCTGTGTGGACGACGCTTATGTGGTGAGCCAGATTCAGGCCGCCATGTCGGAGAGTCCCACCGTGAAGCAGTATATCACCATCACGGATCACGGCAAACCTATTCCTGAAGGATTCCACGACTGGCAGGGTGAGTGGAAGCAGGCACCTCAGTTTGTGCGTCCTGCTTTCGTGAACACCAACGACGACACCATGCTGATGTACTTCACCTCTGGTACCAGCGGCGAACCGAAGATGGTGGCTCACGACTACCTCTATGCCATGGGGCATCTCTCCACAGGTGTGTTCTGGCATAACCTCCACGAGGGCTCGCTCCACCTCACAGTAGCCGATACTGGTTGGGGCAAGGCCGTCTGGGGAAAGTTCTATGGCCAGTGGTTTGCCGGGGCAACGGTGTTCGTGTTCGACCATGAGAAGTTCAATGCCGACACCCTACTGCGTCAGATGGAGAAATACAAGGTGACGAGTTTCTGCGCACCTCCCACCATCTACCGTTTCATGATACGTGAGGATCTGTCGAAATACGACCTGTCGAGTCTCGAATACTGCACCACTGCCGGCGAGGCCTTGAACCCGGCCGTCTTTGATAAATTCTACGAGAAGACGGGTATCAAGATGATGGAAGGTTTCGGTCAGACAGAGACCACGATGACCCTCGGCACCTTCCCTTGGATGACACCAAAACCAGGCTCTATGGGTATTCCCAATGCCCAGTACGATATAGACCTGATCCGTGCCGACGGTACACCCTGTGAAGATGGTGAGAAAGGTGAGATTGTGGTTCGCGTCGGCGACCGAAAGCCCATCGGTCTTTTCAAGGAGTACTATCGCGATCCGGAACTGACACGCGAGGCCTGGCACGACGGGCTCTACCATACAGGCGACATGGCGTGGCGCGATGAAGACGGCTACTATTGGTTTGAGGGCCGTATCGACGATGTGATCAAGTCGTCTGGCTATCGCATTGGTCCGTTCGAGGTAGAGAGTGCCCTGATGACACACCCCGCTGTGGTAGAATGCGCCATCACCGGTGTGCCCGACGATATCCGCGGAATGGTAGTCAAGGCGACTGTTGTTCTCGGTAAAGAATGGAAGGACAAGGCAGGCGAAGACCTCATCAAGGAACTACAGCAGCACGTGAAGAAAGAAACGGCGCCTTATAAATATCCACGTATTGTGGAGTTCGTCGACGAACTGCCAAAAACCATCAGCGGCAAGATCCGTCGCGTGGAAATCCGCAAGAAGGACGCGGAAAAGTAGGGAATAGTGAATAGTGAACAGTGAATAGTGAATAATTTTGGCGGCGCATAATGAGTTAGGGAAGTGGGGCGAGGAATTCGCAGCAGCATACCTACGAGGAAAAGGCTACGTGATTCTCGAGCGTGACTGGAAATCAGGTCACAACGACCTCGATATCGTGGCTATCGACAAAGACATGATGGTCTTCGTTGAGGTAAAGACCCGCCGCAACCGTCTGTATGGCGACCCTGAGGAAGCCATCGACTACCGGAAGCTCCAGAGCTTGCAATCGGCTGTCAATCACTATGTCAAATCACACCATGTCAATGCCCCCATGCGCTTCGATATCATCAGTATTGTTGGCTCAATAGGCTCAGAACCAGAACTCAGCCACATAGAAGATGTGGCGCTGTTGTAGTGAAAAGTGAATAGTGAATAATTTGCTACCGCAATGAAAAGAAGGATTGTAATCAAGATAGGATCGAACGTGCTGACACGTCAGGACGGCAAGCTCGACGTCACAAGGATGTCGGCATTGGTCGACCAGATTGCCTGGTTGAGGAAAAATGACATTGAGGTGATCCTCGTGTCGTCAGGAGCCGTTGCCTGCGGACGACGGGAGTTAACTGTCGACCATTCCCTCGACTCCGTAGAACAGCGCCAATTGTTCTCTGCCGTGGGTCAGGTGAAACTTGTCGGACTCTACTATGACCTGTTCCGTGAGTTCGGCATCCACGTCGGTCAGGTACTGACTATGAAGGAGAACTTCGAACCAGGCGAACAATACCGCAACCAGCGGGCCTGTATGACAGTAATGCTGGAGAACAACGTACTGCCCATTGTGAATGAGAACGATACCGTCTCCGTCACCGAGCTGATGTTTACGGATAACGATGAGCTCTCCGGCCTTATCGCACAGATGATGCGAACCGATACACTCATCCTGCTTTCCAACATCGATGGTATCTACGACGGACATCCAGACAACCCTGCGGCACGTATCATTCCGAAGGTGGAACCCGGCCGTGACCTGTCGCAGTATATCAAGGAAGAGAAGAGCGCTTTCGGCCGTGGTGGCATGCACTCCAAATATACCACTGCCAGCAAGGTGTCTCAGGCCGGCATCCGTGTCATTATCGCCAATGGTGAACGTGAGAACATCCTGACAGACCTAATAGAAAGGCCTGACACCACCCCGCACACGGAATTTTTACCAAAGACAGAGTAACAACATAAAGACAGAATAACAGACTAACATATAATAACATTAAGAAATAATATTTGTTAGTATGTTAATATGTCTCTAAATGATAATATGTATGCAACTGAAAGAGACATTTGAGAGCGTAAAACGGGCAAGCAAGACGCTGGCCCTGTTAAGTGACGAACAGCGGAACAAGATTCTGCTGGCTGTGGCCGATGCCATCATCAACAACCAGGAAAGAATCCTCAAGGCCAACAGAGAAGACCTGGCCAAGATGGACCAATCAAGTCCTCTTTACGACCGTCTTCAGCTAACGGAGAGTCGTCTGGAAGGCATCGCTGCCGATATGCGCAACGTTGCTACCCTGCCCTCACCCTTAGGACATATCACCAAGCAGAAGACCTTGTCCAATGGTCTGCGTCTCTGTCGTGTCAGTGTGCCTTTCGGTGTTATCGGCATGATCTATGAGGCTCGTCCGAACGTCACCTTCGACGTCTTCTCGCTTTGTTTCAAGAGTGGTAATGCCTGTGTACTGAAAGGCGGTAAGGATGCCGACTGCTCCAACCGCGAGGAGGTGGCTCTGATTCATGAGATCTTAGAGAAATACGGCGTATCGAAGGACGTCGTTGCTCTGCTACCTGCCACCCATGAGGCTACGGGTGAGATGCTCAATGCCGTGGGTTATGTAGACCTCTGCATCCCGCGTGGCGGCCGTAAACTCATCGATTTTGTCCGCGATACCGCCCGCATCCCCGTCATTGAGACCGGTGCCGGCGTGGTGAATACCTATTTCGACAAAGACGGCGACCTGGAGATGGGCAAGGCTATCATCAACAATGCCAAGACACGCCGCGTGTCTGTTTGCAATGCGTTGGATTGCCTCCTTGTCCATCTAGATCGTCTTAAGGATCTTGATAGTCTAGTAAAGCCTATGGCTGAAAAGCATGTCCTTATCTATGCCGATGAGCAGGCCTATGCCGCCCTCGATGGGAAATATCCCTATCTGGAACATGCCACCACCGACAGTTTCGGCACGGAGTTCATGGACTATAAGCTCGCCATCAAGACTGTAGCCTCGTTGGAGGAAGCCCTTGCCCATATCGACGAGAACGGTTCCGGCCATAGCGAGTCCATCATTACAATGAACGAAGCCGTAGCCCGCCAGTTCCAGATGCATATCGATGCTGCCTGTGTCTATTGGAACGCCCCCACCTCATTCACCGATGGCGCCCAGTTCGGCCTTGGTGCAGAGATTGGCATATCCACTCAGAAGCTCGGTCCCCGCGGTCCTATGGCACTGGAAGAAATCTGCACCTACAAGTGGCTCATCGAGGGTGAAGGCCAAATTAGAAGTTAAAAGTGAATAGTGAAAAGTGAATAATTTGCTACCGCTGTAGCTAATAACAACAATATTTATGAAATCATTTATCAACGTACAGGATATCGGTCCGCTGGATAAGGCAATGGCCGAAGCATTTGAGATCAAGAACGATCGTTATAAATATCAGCATCTGGGCAAGAATAAGACCCTGATGATGATTTTCTTCAACAACAGTCTGCGCACCCGCCTCTCTACCCAGAAAGCCGCCATGAACCTCGGCATGAACGTCATCGTGCTCGACGTGAATGCCGGTGCCTGGAAACTGGAGACCGAGCGTGGTGTCATCATGGATGGCGACAAGAGCGAGCATCTGCTTGAGGCGATTCCTGTGATGGGCTGCTACTGCGACCTCATTGGCGTACGCTCATTCGCCGGTCTTTCCGATCGTGAATACGACTATGCCGAGACGGTACTTAATCAGTTTATCAAGTTCAGCGGCCGTCCCGTGTTTGCCATGGAGACTGCCACCGTGCATCCTCTACAGGCCTTCGCAGACCTCATCACGATTGAAGAGAGCTGGAATGGCTCGGCTTGTGGCTGTGGCACAGCCACACACGGGACGAAAAGACCGAAGGTAGTCCTGACCTGGGCTCCCCACTGCCGCGCCTTGCCACAGGCCGTGCCTAACAGTTTCGCCCAGTGGATGAATGCCACTCCTGATGTGGATCTCGTCATTACTCACCCTGAAGGCTACGAGCTCGATCCGAAGTTTGTGGGCAATGCCGTTGTGGAGTACGATCAGAAGAAAGCCTTCGAAGGAGCAGATTTCATCTATGCCAAGAACTGGAGTAATCCCGGCGTGACCAATCCTGCAGACTACGGCAAGATTACCTCTAAGGACATGTCATGGACGGTCGACACGGAACACATGTCGTGGACGAACAATGGTAAGTTCATGCACTGTCTGCCCGTGCGTCGTAACCTCATCGTGACCGACGATGTCATCGAGAGTCCCAACAGCCTTGTCATCCCTGAGGCTGCCAACCGCGAAATCAGTTGTTCGGTAGTCATCAAACGCATGCTCGAAGCCTTATAGGTATGATCTCCTTCGAATGTGACTATAACAACGGCGCCTGTCAGCAGGTGATAGACAACATCGTAAAGTATAATTTGTCGAAGCCGACACCCTACGGCTTCGACGAGTTCTCAGAGCGGGCCAAAGACCGCATCCGCGAGGCCTGCGGACTGCCTGACGCACAGATTTTCTTCCTCACCGGCGGTACCCAGACCAATGCCACTACTATCGACTCGATGCTCTATCAGTACGAGGGCGTCATCTGTGTGGGCAGCGGCCATATCAATGTGCACGAAGCAGGGGCCGTAGAGTTCACAGAACATAAGATCATCACTCTGCCAGACGCGGAGGGCAAACTGGAGGCAAAGGTGCTTGATAAATACCTCGACGACTATATGCACGATGGCAACAAGGATCATGCCGTGCATCCAGGGCTCGTCTATATCA
>Ga0265298_10008040_pt1 | contig 12705 bp, 5 predicted proteins | sample AusTroGonzalo_MG_3_FD_193486 | JGI IMG/M metagenome (GOLD analysis project Ga0265298, IMG submission 193486) | Bovine rumen microbial communities from tropical cattle in Woodstock, Queensland, Australia - Gonzalo_01 | ecosystem: Host-associated > Mammals > Digestive system > Stomach > Rumen ... | reverse complement strand
GCAGGTTAATGCACAGCCAGGCGACATTGTGCTTTACAACGGCAGTAACATCTGCATGTTCTATGGCACAAACTCATGGAGCTACACCCGTCTGGGTCATATTGACGGGCTGTCGGAGAACGAACTCGGGACATTTCTCCACGCCAGTGAGAGCAACATCAGCGTAATGCTGTCGCTGAACAATGCTACGGGCATTAGTCAGGTTAGAGCTGGTGAAAGTCAGTCAAAATCCTACACGCTTCAAGGTACTATCGCACAGGCGGGACATAAAGGAATTATCATCAAGAACGGCGTCAAGGTTGTGATTAAGTGAGTGAAATGAGAGCGGGCTCTCATTTCCGAGCGTGAACAAGCTCGACCTGAAAGGTCAAGATGATTCAGTAATCACTTCCCTACTCTATTTATAACATGAGGGCAGCCCATTGCGGTCTGCCCTCGTTTTCTACTCCTATCTTACTCCTATTCCTCTCTAATACATCGCATATTTAATTCCAATATAATTCCAATTGCTATAATTGGAGATGAATTGGAGATGAATTGGAAATGTATTGGAGATGTATTGGAGATGTGCATCTTCGTTAACTTCTTTAACTCCCATTCAAGTTTCGCATGTTAAGAAGATATAGGACTCCCTTTATCTCCAAAGCAAGCGGAGCATGCGAAAGTTGAATAACGTAATAGGATGTTTACTTATACGTCTTGTCTCTATCGCCTTATTTATTTGACAGGAACATGTATTGACCTACGGGCTGGCCTTGATATTCTTTTGTTTGGGCGCGTGGTCCTTGCTTTGTGGTGTTGAGCCAGTTGCCCCAGCCAGTGAAGAGGTGCCAATTCGTGTACTCGTAAGCCTCCTTAAAGGTGTAGTCCCAGGCTGTCTTGGCCTGATAGTCGGCTTGGCTGCTGAGTACTACGGAGAGCGAGAACTTTGGCAGGTCGCCAAGGGGCGACAGATGCATCTCACAACGTCCGAGGATAGCTTGGTCTAGACCATCGTTCAGCTCCTTGGCAATGCTGATGAGTTGTGGGTCGCTGGTGTATTCTGCCACCTTGTTGGCATAGTCGCCCAAGTCATAGAAGTTGTATAGATTCAGATACTGATAGGTATGCACCATAGCAGTGTCTATCTGGGCTTGCATGGTGGGATATAGCTCGATGAGTCGGTCGGTGAGCTTTATGCTTGGTCCCATGACGCATTCGAAGAGTTTGTCGCTGCTGACCAGCTTCAAGTCACCATTGAATTGGTAGGACTCGTAACCGCTTTCCCACTCAGGCAGCATGCCGTCAAACATCTGGAGATAGGCCTTCTCAATGTCTGTCTGCTCGCTAATGGCCTTGATGAACTGGCGGATAGGAGCTTGGTTCATGGCCAGCATGTGGCCGCTGACGACAGTATAGTCGCAGAATGGTGCAATATCAAAAATTGTCTCGACACCGCCCATAAGGCAGTTATGGAAGAAGATGCTCTGGAAATGGGGCACCTTTGAATTGACAATACCACGCAGGAATTCGTACATGTTCATAGCCTCTTTTCCTGCCGGGGTGCTTATCCACTCGTCGTAGAGAACAGCACGGTTTGTACCTGGTTGTATAGGGTCGGCTTTACGCTGGTCTTTCTCGTAGTCCACATTCTTGTCGAATCCACCTCCATGCCCGTAGAGCAGGAAGGCATAGTCGCGAGCAGGCACATTCTCAGCAACAATGTCAATGACATTGGCAAGCGTCTCCTCGTCATAGAGTGCAAAGTCAGACCATTCCATGCCATAGTTGTAACTAATGTTGTTGAGGTCCGTGGTGTCGGTAAGTTCGAAGAAGACGAGATCACCAGGCTTACCATATTTTCCACCCTTTTTACCATACTTGAAACATACAGCCACACGTACATCTTTTTGATGGAGATAGGGTTTCATAATTTCCCATGCCGTTTCCGGTTCAACATCGTTTTCTCCTCCTACAGTGCCGTAGAAAATAACCGTGAGACGGGCCGTGTCCGCTTTTTCTTTTGTTGGATTAACTGTTTGGTAGGGGTTGTCCTCGACAGAGCAGGAAGTTATACCCATGACCAGCATCATAGCTGTTGACAGCAAATAAAATAGTTTTCTCATCTTGATATATTTAAATAGCTTATTGTTTGCAAAGGTACATAATTAATTCACAATTATGCACCATTCGAACGTTAAAAGATTATTTTTTCTAAAAAAAAGACAAATAAGTAGGAAATTATCATTACCTTTGCAAGCGAAAACAACTCAATCTACTAATAAATAAATATGAAATTGAAGAAAAGGACTGCATTCTGGCTCATGGCTATGCTTATGAGTATGACAGCAACGGCACAGGAAAAGACACCTGCTTTCCCTGGCGCTGAGGGCTTCGGTCGCTATGTAACGGGCGGACGTGGTGGCAAGGTGCTACATGTAAAAAACCTGAAAGATTCCGGTTACCAGTCGTTACGCTGGTGTCTACAGCAGACGGGAGCTAAGACCATTGTGTTCGATGTGTCTGGTACTATCCATCTGGAGTCGAGTTTGAGCATTCCATCTAATACAACTATTGCAGGGCAAACGGCTCCTGGCGATGGCATCTGCGTGGCAGACTATCCATGCTCAATCAGTGGCAACAACGTTATTGTGCGCTATATGCGCTTCCGTTTAGGCAACAAGAACGTGAAAAAAGACGGTGCTGACGGCTGGGATGGTTTTGGCGGTTTTGACAAACAGGACTGGATGATTGACCACTGCTCGGTAAGTTGGTCAATCGACGAATGTCTGTCGGTATTAGGCAATAAAAACACAACAGTACAGTGGTGTCTGGTTGCTCAGAGCCTCGTAAACAGCGGACACTCGAAGGGTGCCCACGGCTATGGCGGCAACTGGGGCGGCAGCGGTGCTTCGTTCCACCACAATCTGATAGCCCACCACGGTTCACGCACACCACGACTTGGCCCGCGTCCCACCACACAGTTGGACGAACGTATGGACATGCGTAACAACGTTATCTATAATTTCGGCGGTAACGGCTGTTATGGTGGTGAGGGGATGAAAGTAAATATTGTCAACAACTACTACAAGCCTGGGCCCGGCTCACCAACTGGTGACAAAGGAAAACGTATTGCCGGTATAGGCATTCGAACTAATTCATACATCACCACTTATCCTGCCTACGCGCCGGCTCTTCATTTGTGGGGCAAGTATTACGTGACAGGTAATGTAAACTCAAAGTATAGTGATGTCACAAACAACAATTGGGCGTATGGCATATACAACCAAATAGATGCCAGCGGCTGTGACGGGACCTATACAGCAGCCACTAAGGACTCTATCAAGATAGATGAGCCTATCGATTTCATTGCTACGACAACCCATACAGCGCAGAAGGCTTATGAAAAAGTGCTGGAGTTTGCCGGAGCCTGCAAGAGCCGCGACACATTCGATGACCTGATGGTTAGCGATACGCGTGATGGTAAGGCTACTTACACAGGTAGTGGACTGAGCAAGGGATTCGTCAACTCGCAGAACGACAACAAACCGTCTGGTGCTGGCAGCGACTGGAGTGCATGGCCTACGCTGAATAGCACTGACGCTCCTGTAGATACAGATGGCGATGGTATGCCAGACGACTGGGAGGATGCCCACGGGCTGGACAAGACAAAAGCAGCTGATGGTAATATTGTTACAGATAGTGGCTATACCAATCTGGAGATATACCTGAACTCCCTAGTTGCTGACATCACCGAACAGCAGAATGCTGATGGTGAAATATTAGGACGTGTCATCAATGCGGGTGAAGAGATTCTTACAGAGTACGAAATCAGTGGTCAGACATCTAATGGTGACTGGACTTTCGCTGGTGGTTTGAAAATCAACCAGACGGGAACTCCTGCTACAGGTAGCAATGGTACTATAAAATATTCCGGCAATAAAAAATACACAATTACACTGCCAGCAAATGTCCCTATTGACCAAGTTACCATCTATGGTTACTGCAACAGCGACAACAACCAGTCGCATCTGGCAGAATTGGCTGGTAAAAGCTATAGTCCTACAGACTATGTGTTTCCCGCAAGAAATGCAAGTGAAAGCAGTATCACCCATAGCATCAAACTTGACCAACCCATCAGCGACCAGATGACATTTACTACAGGTTCCAATAATCAGTCATGTTTCAAAATCATGCTACACATCGCGGCGACGACAGGCATAAAAGAAGTTCTGCATGTCAAGGCAGATGTCGACAATGCCTTCTACAATCTTCAGGGAACACGTGTAACAAATCCTACAAAAGGTATATACATCCGCAATGGCAAGAAAATCATCATCAAATAACCACTCTACTCTATTTATAACATGAGGGCAGACACGAAAATGTCTGCCCTCGCTATGTTTTTTGCCAATTACTTGGAAATTTCCAAATTAATTTGGCTTTTTACGCACTTATTAGTATCTTTGCAGGCATGAGACTAATTGCTATACTGCTGATGATGTGTTTAGGACTGCACGGGGTGTGGTCGCAACCGTTGTGTACAGTAGTGAAGTACGACGAGGCCGATGGTGTATCGTCGAGTCACATCACGCAATTGCTACAGGACGAGCAGGGCTTTATGTGGTTTGCCACCTGGAACGGACTGTGCCGTTTCGATGGCTACGAGTTCCAGACGTTTAAGCCTGCAGTGGGCGATGGCTGCCACATGGCGACTGACCGCATTCGTGATATCGATTTACTGCCTAATGGAAGGCTTTTGTGCCGGGTGGATGACGACTATTTTATGTTTGAGCTTCACGACTATCGCTTTCGTGACTTGACCAGCAATGAACAGCAAAAGGTGCCGGAATGGACTCAAAAGTACAGACAAAGCCAGTCGATATCAAATGGTAGGAGCATGTCGTGGAAGGATGCCTACCAGACATCATGGACGCTGTATAGCGACGGGAAACTGACCTATTTTTCGGATGACAGGCAAGAAGTGAACTATCCGCTATCCATGAATTTTCGGGCATTGTCTTTCACACTGGTTGACAATCAAGGAAACCTGTGGGTTTTAGACAACGGCTGTATCTACAAATTCTGTACTGACATACAGCGGACACATCAGTTGACTATCGAACCTCGTGAAGAGGTAAAATGTTTGTTTACAGATCGTCAGGGCCGCTACTGGGTGGCCACAAAGGGCGATCAGGTCGTGCGCATCTACGACAGCAGTAACGACAAACTAATAGGCTATTTAGGCAGCGATGGACACATCCATCAAGGTTATACCCGTTTCGGTGCATCAGCATATTGCATATATCAGGCAAAGGATGGCACTTTATGGTTAGGTTGCAAGCCAGAAGGCATTTTCCGACTACGCCCAACCTCGACAGAGTCGTTTAGGATTGACCATTTCACAAATCTGCCTATGACGGATGTTTATCATATTGCAGCAGACAGATTTGGACGCTTGTGGATAGCAACGTTGGGAGGTGGCATCTGCTATACTAATAATCCTCATGCAGATAAGCCAATATTCACCGTACCCAAACAGCTTCCGAAAGATGTTGCCCAACGTGTACGCTACATCCATCTGACAAAAGACGATATCATGCTGGCAGCAACGGGCAGCGGTCTGCTGACAACTCGTTTAGAAAAGGATGCCGACCAGATGCAGTTCCGATTGCATCAACGCGAGAGCGAGCGTGCCAGCAGTCTGAGTTGCAGTGCTACAATGGACGTTGTTGAGGATGCCCAAGGCCACATATTTGTCAGTACTGAGAGCGGAGGTATCAACCAAATTTTGTCCTCAGATATACTGAATGATACGCTTACCTTCCGCCATTTTAACGACACTTTCCACGCACAAGGCAATGATATCGTACAATCGCTGACGCTCATGAATAATAACGGTCTGATGTCTGTAGGCAGTCATCAGGTGACACTGATAGACAGCGACTTCCACGGACGGGTGTTAGATGCCCGCTATTTCCAGGATGACTATCGTTTCAGCGAGGCTCACCCGTTGGCTCTCGGTGATAACCGCTGGCTGTTCGGACTGACGGATGGTGCCTTCATCACAACCATACAACAAAAGGCCTCCAGTAATGCGAGCCCACGAATGGTGCTGACCAGTGTCTCTATACAGGGTAGCAGCAGCGACTTTGCCATAGAGATGGCTGATACCGTCGTGCTACGTTCTGACGAGCGCAGCCTGACTGTACGCTTTGCAGCCATCGACTATAGTGCCGCCGAGCGTATCTGCTATGCTTTCCGTCTGTCCACAGACGAGCCTTGGCACTATATTGGGCACGACCGTTCGGCTACCCTGCTCGACCTGAATCCAGGCACCTATCTGTTAGAGATTCGTTCTACTAATGCTGATGGCGAATGGCAGGACAACATACGACAGTTGACCATCATCGTGACACCTACATTCTGGGAGTCGACTTTAGGACACCTGTTGTTACTTCTGATCATCATGTGTACGATTGCCGCTATAGCTTATACCTTATTATATATTAAGCGCATTAAACGACAGCAACGTGAGACACTGGAGAAGTATCTGGCGCTGATTGAAGTCACGGAAGACAGGGAAGCGAAAGAAGCGAAAGAAATTAAAGAAGTTAGGGAAGTCATTGACCCGATATTGGAACGTGTCATGCAGTTTATTGACGAAAACATTAGCGATAGCGATATCAGCGTGGGTGATTTGGCAGCAGCTGCTGCCGTCAGTCGCTCTGGTTTGCAGCGCAAGCTAAAACAGACGATGGGTATTACACCACAGGATCTGTTGCGTGAGGCCCGTATCAAACGTGCCTGCCAGTTGTTGCGTACCAGCGATAAAACGGTGGCAGAGGTGGCATACGCCTGCGGTTTCAGTGACCCCAAGTATTTCAGTAAGTGTTTTAAGCAAAGCACAGGTAAGACACCGTCAGAGTATAAGAATGCGTCTTAATGGTGCATTCATATATGATAACAGGTATTAAAAATGCGTCAACCCACCAGTTTGACGCATTTTTCGTCCTTCTTTGACGCATTTTTCTCCCCATTCCAACGGAATTTTACAGTAATTTTGCAATCGAAATCACGACAATCAAAGGTTACAAAACAAACTATTTAAAATGAAACTAAAATTCTACGCATTGATGAGCTTGGCACTCCTGCTATGTACTGTAGCAGGCAGTGCCAAGAAAGTTCACACACTGGGTGACTCTACCATGGCACCCTACGACGAATCGGCCACCAATACCCGTGGTTGGGGAATGTATTTCGGCCAGTTCCTAACCAATGGATGGACCAGCATCAACTACGCTAAAGGTGGACGTGACTCACGTGGCGGCTACAACGAATTGTGGAAAAACGCCAAGAACAATGTGCAAGCTGGCGACTATGTGCTCATTCAGTTTGCCCACAACGACGGCAAGTACAATGGTGTGGACAATCTGGAACTGCAGACGTACTACACCGCCAAGGGCGACGCGACCAATGCCGCAGCTGTGAAGAGTGACGGTCGAGGAACCACTCCTGCAACTACCTACAAACAGTGTCTTAAACAGATTATCGATGCTGTCAAAGAGAAAGGTGCCACCCCCATTCTGGTGTCAGCAGTCTGCCGCTGCTACTTTACCAACGGAGCAGCACCTATTACACGTGTAGGCCGTCATGATCTGGGAGCAAAATACGATGCAATCATCGATGGTGTACTCAAAACCAACCAAAGCATTCCTGAGAGCGACCACACATACGACTACAGCTACCAGATGCAGCAACTGGCCAATGAGGAGGGTGTTACCTTCATCGATATGACTACAGCGACTAAGAACCTCTATGAAAGCTATGGCTCCTACAACAAGTGCTATGCAGCCCTGTTTGACAAAGGTGCAGAAACTGACAATACCCACTATAACCTAACAGGTGCGTTGACGGTTGCTCGCCTATGTGCTCAGCTCATCAAGGATAAGGGTATCCTAACTGATGCTATTGAGATTCCAACAGACCTCTCGTTCAATCCTACTACCGCCGACATGGGCGATGTCTATGTAGGCCAGTCGGCAACCAAGGAACTGACACTCAGCGGACTGGGTCTCGAACCTGCAACAGGCACAATTACCATCACGTCCTCTGAGGGCATACTATTGTCTACCGACAAACAAAACTGGCAAAAAACGTTGGAGGTCAGCTACGAAAGCGGCACACTCATCAAAACCTTCTATGCCAAGGTGGCTGCTACTGCCGTTGGCGTGTTCAATGGTACGGTAACTGCTACGCTGGGCGACAAAACTGCTGTAGCCAACGTAACGATGAATGCCATTGAGTTGGGTGGCGGAGTCCCCTTTACCGCCACATGGGCACTGACCAGTAACGACAAAGCTGTTGTCGATGGCAATGCTACTGCTGCCGATGCAAAAGTGGAAGGGATGGTAAAATATGGTAATAATAGCCAGAAGGGGCTGATGGTCAGCACCAGTGAAGGCGGCACATGGGTAAAGGCCGAGGACGACTCTCCCAACCAATATGTGCAGTTTACGGTAACAGCCCCTGACGGTAAGAAACTTGACATTAACCACATCGCCATGAAGGTTGGTGGGCACGGAGGTAATGGCATGCGTTGCCATGTATATTATTCTACTGATGGCTTTGTTACTCGTACCACCATCTATTCGCCCGGTTCTATGGCCAGCGGTGTGATGAATGAGGTGGATGTTACCCCCGTTATCAAGCTCGAAGAGGGCAACCAACTGCAGATTCGCGTCTATCCTTGGTACACCAGCGATGCTACTGGTAAGTGGCTTTGTGTTTCTGACGTCATAGTAGGCGGACAGTCGAAGGATGCAGCTGGTGTAAACATCACGGGTTCTATCAGTTACCCACTCGACATGGGTGGACTAAACCAAGGTGACGATATTGTGTATACCCCCAATGAACTCTCCGCAGGCTTTGCTGGCAAGACATGGACAGCAGGCAGTGCTCTGACGGTTGAGAATACAGTGAACTATCGTGGTGCCTCTGGCGAAACGAACATCACTCAGACGCGTATCTATAATGGTACAGGTGCCTCGCTGTCTTCATCAGCAGGAGCCGACAATACACTCATGCTGACGCTCACTCCCGAAGACGGTTTCTCATTCGTTCCTACCAGACTCAGTTTTCAGGCTGCCCGTTATGGTACGGACGGTGGTTACATCGAGGCTTCTGTAGATGCTGGAGAAACTCACGTGGACCTTGTGACAAATGCCAATGTGAATCGTGATGGAAAAGGGTTGACTATCGCCTCATTCTCTGAAGAGATTACCGGGGTAACAGCAACAGCCGACAAACCTCTGAAAGTAAATTTCTCATTCCTGGGCCTGGGTAATACCAAGCAAATGGGCCTCTCCAACGTGTTCATCGAAGGAACCCTGGTTGGTGCTGCGACACAGGTGACGAAGTATATGCTCACCACCCAGGTTGTGCCAGCAGGGGCCGGTTCAATTACCCGCGACCCTGATTTAGAGCAATATAAAGAGGGTACACAGGTAATACTGAAGGCTACCAAGAACTTCGGCTACCGTTTTAAGGAGTGGCAGGATGCTACAGGTGCCGTGGTGGCTACCGACGCCAACACCACCATTACGATGGATGCTGAAAAGACGATGAATGCTGTCTTCGAGACCATTCCCATCTATCAGGTTACGACAGATATCACCAACGACGCTGATCGCGACCTGGGCAGCATCACGTTGACACCTAACGACCATAACGGACAATACGAGGCTGGCACGAAGATTACCGCCACTGCCAACGAGAGCAAGATTCTGAAGTTTCTCTCTTGGACTGACGAAAATGAAAACAACGGTGCTTCCGGAACCCGTGAACTGACAGTCAATAGCGACATGAATCTGGTGGCCAACTACGAGGTGCAGGACTTCATCGCCGTGTTCGATGCCAGCAAAACAGCCAACTATGCCTACGAGAATACCGCCGGCTATCCTTTCGCTGCTGACGAGACCTGGGATGCCAATCGTAACACAAAGGCCAGTGTGGTCAAAGTGAGCGACGGCTCGCTGCTCTACAGTCAGAGCACTGGCACCCCTGTGGTCCGCAACCGTCAGAGTGTCGTCATCACTGCCATCAACGGACTCTACCAGAACGGCTACCATACCGCCGACATCGCCTGGCAGTACCAGTTCTCAACCAAGGGCTTCACATCGGCAACGTTTCATGCTGACATGTGTGCCAAGAATGCCGCAACCAAGCAGTATAAGGCCCTCATCAGTATCGATGGCGGCGAATTCACTGAGCTGAAGGCTGCCTGGGACGTCACAGCCAATGCGGTCAATCCTCTCGTTATGGAACTGCCAGCCAACGCCATTGGCAAAGAAACGGTAATCATCCGTATCACTGGTACAGGCGACGAGCTTTACAATACAAGCTATGCTTTCGACAAGACTTTCAACGGAATGCGCTACAGCGATCACTCAGAGTCAGGCGTAGGTAACGTATATATATTAGGTGAGGCTGAAGTCACAGCCGACGAAGTGGCTCCCAAGGTAACTGCTACCGTTCCTGCCAACAATGCTACCGGTGTCAGTGCCACTGGCCGTATCACGATATCATTCGACGAGAAAATTCAGGCTGTAGAGGGTGCCGCTGCTGCTACACTAAACAGCACTGTCATTACCCCAACCTGGAGCAACCGCTCGGTATCGTTTGACTACAGCATGCTGGAGTACAACACGACGTACACCTTTACGATGCCTGCCAACTACGTCGAGGACAAGTCGGGCAACAAATATGCTGAGCCTGTCACTATCACTTTCACTACCATGAATCGACCTGTTGTGGCCAAGGCACTCTACAACTTCATCGTGCCTGACGATGGCACCATTGACGAAGCATTGGCAGCTGCCAACGGGCGTGCCGACAAGACCACACGCTACCGTGTGTTCATCAAGAACAGCAGTGAGCCTTACGTATTCCATCCCGCTGGCAAGGTCACTGGCGGCGACGGCAACGAATACGACAACCCCACCTCCGTGCTGAAGGCTGCAAACACCAGTTTCATCGGCGAGTCGATAGAAGGTGTCGTCATTACCAACGTAACACCAGATGCCACATGGAACAACGGCTTCGGTAGTGCCTGTCCGCTCGAAGGCATCGGCAAGGGCGACGTCTTACAGATCAAAGGCAGCGACTGCTATTTCCAAAATCTCACCATCAAGACCTCTATGGGCGACGCCCATGGTCGTGACATTGCTGTCAATGACCAGTCCAACCGCACTATCTTCAAAGATGCCTGCTTGTGGGGCTATCAGGACACCTATGTATCGAACAACCAAAACGGCAAGTTCTTCTTTGAGGGCGGTGTCATCCGTGGTCGTACGGACTATGTCTGTGGCAAGGGCGACGTATATTATAATAAGGTGACTTTCCGTCAGGTAAAGAGCGGCTATCTTGCTGTTCCCTCTATCCCTAAGAAGTATGGCTACATCTTCCAGAGCTGTAAGATTACCGGCGATACCAACGATGTCAGCGGTACCTACACCTTAGGACGTCCTTGGGGACAGGGCACACCCATCGCCCTGTTCATCGATACCGAGATGGAGGTAGTACCCAGCACTATTGGTTGGAACGAGATGTCTAACGGCTGGCCAAAACGCTTCGCAGAATACGGCTCCCACACCTCGAAGGGTACTAACATAGATCTCAGTGGACGTAAGACTGTCTTCGGCGAAGGCCATGCAAACAATCCAGTGCTGACTGCCGAGGAGGCTGCCGGACACACCCTGGATGTGGTAATGGGTCAGGACGACCAGTGGCAACCCACGTTGCTTACCGAGCAGGCACCCGTTCCCACTAAAGTCGTAGCCGATGGCGGTACATTGTCATGGGAAAATAGCGACTATACTCTGTTGTGGGCTGTCTGCAAAGATGGCAACGTCATTGGGTTTACCACCACACCGACTTATACCGTTCAGGAAAATGGCTCATATACCGTTCGTGCCGCCAACGAGATGGGCGGACTAAGTGCTGCCTCAGCGGTGGTTAATGTAGTTGCCGCTACCGGCATCAGCCTTCAGTCAATACCCATTACCCATCAGACATCCGTATATAACCTCGCTGGTCAGAAGGTAGGTGCAGACTACAAGGGTCTAGTTATCAAGAACGGTAAGAAGATGATTCAGTAATTACAGCGTGCGATTGGGATTCCTTAGAACATGAGGGTAAAGCCTAATCGTACGCTGTTTTTATGGCCATGCGAATGGTCGTTATAGTTCATACGGCGTACGTACTCTATCTGGAAGAAGCGGAAGATGCTGCGAATACCCAGGGATATTTCCCAGTAAGGTATCTTGGGATTCATCAGGTACGACTCTTCAGGGAAATACATTAGGATAGGACTATCGGCATTGCGTTCAAGATAGGGATTGTTCTTGTCGGACAGGGCACCCCACAACATCTTGGCACCGATATACTCACGCCAACGCAGCTTCTTGATGAGCGGGATGCGGTTGAAGATCTTTCCCTGCATATCCCAGTTCAAGTCCACACTGACAAAACGGTCGTTCAGAAATTCCATACTGGTCAGCAGGTTGAACGACTGCTTCTGGCTGAAATACGACATGTTAGCTGCAGGCATACACAACAGAGGGAAGGGTACCTGGCTCCACTGCACGCCACCACGGGTATAGAGGTCGATACGTCCCCAACTACTTAACCAAAAGCGCTTGAAGATGCTGGCTTCCGTATAGTGAT
>Ga0265298_10008039_pt1 | contig 12707 bp, 10 predicted proteins | sample AusTroGonzalo_MG_3_FD_193486 | JGI IMG/M metagenome (GOLD analysis project Ga0265298, IMG submission 193486) | Bovine rumen microbial communities from tropical cattle in Woodstock, Queensland, Australia - Gonzalo_01 | ecosystem: Host-associated > Mammals > Digestive system > Stomach > Rumen ... | reverse complement strand
CTCCTTTGTTTTCCGGCTTTATGCCGATATATATCCCGGATTGAATTGTACGCGTCGGTTCTGCGCGTATTATACCATTTCGTGGCGTTACGCTCAAATCTTTTTCTTGCCTTTTCTCCGGGATTCAATATAATGGTTACAAGCAGACAATGAAACAAAAAACGGAGGTAATAAAACATGAAAAAATGGATCGCACAGTTCCTTTCCATCGCGCTGCTTTTCACCTGCACGGCTGTACTGGCTGAGCAGGCTGAGGAAGCCGTGCCCCAGGTTGCCCACTATCAGTTTCACAACCTCACCGGCGATACCATCACAGTATTCACCCTGACGGACAACAAGACCGGAGAGGTGGAGGATCTTCTTTCCGGCGAAGGATTCCTGGCTGATGAGCTGATGTATCTGACGCTGTACGCAGAGGAAGGTGAAACCAAAGAGGATCTTGAACACCGCTATACCCTTACCTTTTCGAACGGGGATGAGAACGCGGTGTACGAATTCAAGACCCTGAGCTTTGAGGACGTCCTGATTGACCTGCTGTCCGCAGACGCCATGACCGGCGCCACTCCCATCAAGTTCAATTTCAAGATGTACCAGGTCGGCAGCTACAAGATCATCAATAATACGGACAAAGTGCTGGAATCCGTCGCGATTACTGAGAACGCCGATCCCGACACGACCACCATTCTCGCTCCTGTGCTGGGCCCCGGCACGTTCGGATTTGTTGAATATGCCATTGATCCTGAAAGCGAGCCCAGCCACGCGCTGACCATCGAATTTACATTTGCGGACGGCACGAAGTGCTCCTTCGGGACGCTGAGCATCGAGGAGGCTTCCCTGACCCTGGCACCGGACACCATCACCGGCGCGACACCTTTCAAGTTTGGCCCGATCGACGCGGAATAACCTGAATAAAGAAATAAAAGGGTTCCGGACAACACCGGAGCCTTTTTCAATGGCGTGAACTATGCAAATCCAATGATGGGACAGGTCAGGGAAGGGTTACAGCGGCCTGCGGGTACCCGACGAAACCGCTATCATTCAGATCGCTGCACAGGAACCAGTCTTCCAGTTCAACAGGGGTATCTTCCTGCTCCATCACGTGGGTCCAGAACAGCATTTCTTCCGTAAAGCTGGTGACCGGTGTTCCCGGGGCGTAGAGCAGCATGATATCCCCTTCGCTGATGCCATAGGGCTCGGAAGGCATATAGCGGATGCTGTCGTCGATCATTTCCTCGGCGGCCTCCTTTTCCAGGCTGTCAACCCGGATTTTCCAGGTTTTTGCGTCTATCTGCTCCAGGAGGCTCATGCGGCCGCAGAAGGCGCAGATATATACTGTGCCGTCCGGGTATTCATCTGCGCAGTCTCCCATTTCACTGTCGTGGTACTGGCCTGTGAACGAACCGTCCGCCAGGATCTGCAGATCAGTGGACCAGCCGCCCACACCGCTGCAGAAGCTCCATTCCATCCCGGCAAGCGTTTCAAAGATGGATGATTCCGCGCAGGATACAGACAACATGAATACCAGGCATAATACCAGAACAATGATCTTTTTCATTTTGATACCCCCATTCTGTTTGGATTAAAGATTATCTCCGGAAGACAGCCTCCGGAATATCAAACGAACAAAACCGGCCTTCCGTTCCGGTCAGCCGGATTCACGGACGGTGTAATGCGGCATGACAATGCCTTCCTTATCAAACCGGGCTTTGATACGGGAACGGAGCTCCCGCTCGATCCGCCAGTGCTCCCCGATGGGACAGACCACGGCCACCTGAAGCCGGACGGAATTGTTGTCAAAAGCGACGATGCTCATGACCGCCGGGGTTTCATTGATGCCGTCCACTTCCTGGGCCGCGGTTTCCATTTCTTCCTTTACCATGGCCACGATGCGTTCCTGGTTTTCCTCATACGGGCAGGGAACGTTCACGACCGCGCGCTTGAAGCCGCGGCTCATGTTGGTGATGCTCCGGATGTCGCCGTTGGGGATGGTATAAACGTTGCCGTTGAAGTTCCGGAGGGAGGTGGTGCGGATGGTAATGGTTTCCACGGTGCCGTCCAGCCCGTTGATGCTGACGATATCCCCGACGGAGAATGAGTGCTCGCCCCAGATGAACAGGCCGGAAAGCAGGTCCTTGACCAGCGTCTGGGCGCCGAAGGCGATAGCGATACCGACTACCCCGGCCGCGGCGAGCAGGGAGGTCACATCCACGCCGAAGAGGCGGAGGATAACCGTGACCAGGATGAAGAACATGATATAGCTGAAAATGCTGCTGATGACGGAGCGGAAGGTTTCCGTCCGCTTGTAGCTCTCCTGGTTTTTCTTTCCTTTGCGGACCGCCACTTTGGCAATGATCCACTTGCCGAGCTTCAGGAGAAGCAGGCCGACAACCAGGACGGCGCCCGCGATCAGCAAACGGCTGACGGCTGTTGGCAGATGACCCAGGAGATCACCAACAGACTCCGCGGCAGAGGAGACGGTGTTCTTCATGTCATTAGCGACCTGTGTGCCCACACCGGGGACGGGGGTCGGGGTTGCGCGCGCTGCAATCAGCCGGATAGCCTGATCTGTCATATTTTATCCTCCGTGTGATGATTGCCGGAAGCAGTATGGGCTGCGCGATGCAGGCGGAAACGCTCAAGCAGCACCATGACGACGCCGGCGAACAGGAAAAGGTAATAGGTGAAAAAGCGCCAGATGAGCAGGGCCAGTCCCTTGGACCCGCCGGCAAAGATGCCGTTGAAATAATACATGAAACCGCCTTCCTGCGCGCCGCTGGCGCCGGGCAGCGGGGTGTAGCTGGCGCTGACAAAGAGCAGGAGGCTCAGGGTCAGCAGGCGGTCCCAGGAGGTTCCTGAAAGACCGAAAGCATAATAGACAAAGACAATGGACCCGGTCAGGGCAAGCAGGCTGACCGTACTGCACAGGCACTGGAGCAGCAGCTGTGCCGGGGAGCGGAACAGGTCGTGGATGGCTGTGTGATAGGTATCCAGGACGCCGGCAGTTTTCTCCGTGGCAGCCTCCCGGTCCTTCACCAGGCGGATTTTTGCCAGCAGGCTGATGAGGCCGGAAGCGAGCTTCCGGACCAGGCCGCGGCAGAAGGCGGCCAGAAGAACCAGCGGAACCACGGCAAAGTTGATGATCCAGCCGATCCGCACAAACCAGATGGCACCGCCGAGCTGGCTGAGGACAAAGGAACGGTTGAGCAGCAGAAAGAGCAGGCTGAGCACGGAGACCATGAACTGGTTGGCGATCAGGCGGATGGTGACGGCGGTGGTGCCGTTGCCGACGGGGACGCCGGCTTTGCGCAGGGAGTTTACCTGCATAGGCTGGCCGCCACTGGCGCCAGGGGTGATATTGCTGTAATAAAACCCGATGAGGGTGATGCTGAACACCGTGCCGATGCCCAGCGAAAATCCCTGTTTCCTGAGGCAGAGCCAGGTGCCCAGGGCGTCAAAAAACGCGTAGGCTGCCCAGCAGAAAACCAGTCCGATGATCCACCGTGCGTCCAGGCCGCGAAGCGCGTCCCAGGCGTCGCTCAGCTCCGGGTTGCCAAAGGCGATGCAGACGACCGCGGCAATGGACAGGACAATAAACAGAAAGCTCAGGGTTTTCTTCAGCTTCTCGCTCATTCTCGCGCTCCTTTCCCCGAAACTGCAACATCTTATTTTATCGGTTTTGGGAGTTTCTGTCCAGCCTTGACGGACGCGGGACTGCCTTTTCAAAGCGCAGGAAGCATGGTAGAATACGGGAAAGATCCAAAGCATGGAAGACAGGAGGGGACGCAGATGCCGGCAGGCCGGGGAGATCCGACGGTCAGCGTCGTGATTCCCGCGTACAACGCGGAAAAAACGATCGGGCGGCTGCTGGGATGTGTGCTGAACCAGACCTGGCAGGCACAGCAGGTTATCCTGGTGGATGACGGAAGCAAAGACAGGACGGCGGAAATCGCGGAGAAAACCGCGAAAAACGATCCGCGGCTGACGGTGATCCGGCAGGAAAACCTGGGAGTATCCGCCACCCGGAATACCGGGCTTAAGCGGTGTGCGGGCAAGTATATTCGTTTTGTAGACGCGGATGACACGCTGCCTGCGGAATCGACGGAGCTTATGGTCCGGCGGGCGGAGGAAAACCGGGCGGAAATGGTGATCGGCGGTTATGACCAGTACATCGGGGCCAAACGCAGTTTCCATAACCTGGCCGGGCGGGACGATACGGTTGATTGTGACAGGATCATGGATCATCTGTGCAGCCACGCAAATTCATATTTTTACGGAGTGCTGTGGAACAAGCTGTTCCTGCGGGAAATTATTGAAAAGGAGAAATGCCGGTTCCAGGAGGATCTGACCTGGGGCGAAGATTTTGCCTTCGTGATGGACTATCTCGGCGGAGTAAAGACGGTTTCCTTTATGAAGGAATCGCTGTATGACTACCGTCGGACGCCGGGGAGCACGTCCGTACAGCAGGTGCTGGACTGTGTGAAGCATCCGGGAGAGAACATCCGGATCAAAGGGGTGCTTTACGGCCACCTGAAAGCGATGTACCGGAAACGGGGACAATATGAAAAATACCGGAAGAGGGTGTGGATGTACCTCTTCCGGGTGGGATTGGGCTGAACCGGATCCTGCTCTGAATTCACAATTCATAATTCATGATTATACTTTCTTTTATCATGCTGAAGGGACTGGAAAGAAATTATTTTTTCTTCAGGGTGCCGGCAAGGGCGATGACAGCGCCGACGGCGGCGATGGCGGCGGCGGTCAGCATAGTCGGCTGGACACCCACTGTGTCGAACATCCGTCCGCCGATCAGGCTGGCCAGGACGGAGCCGACGGTCGGCATGCTGCAGGCCAGGCTCTGCGCCTTGGCGGAATCCTTCCTGGCGACCATATGATCGGCATAGCCGACGATCAGCACTGTATACAGAGCATAGCTCGGCGCCTGAAGCACACGCGCGGCGAAAAACAGCGGAATGCCCGGCACAAGGGCATAAGCCAGGATCTTGACAATGAAGAACACAAAGGAGAGGCGGATATACTGCACCGTCTCCCATTTTTTGGGCAGCTTTGAGGCAAACATCATCACGGGCACTTCCGTGATGGCGGTAAAGGCGGCCACATAACCCATGATGGCGGTGTCGCCACCGAGGGCCCGGATCTCATTGATCAGGAAATTGCCGTCCATATTATGCGCGATGAAGATGATGATTGTGCCGAAGAGCATCAGGCAGAACATCCTGTTTTCCCGGATAAACACGGGAAGGGAAGAGGATTTCTCCTGAACCGTGTTTGCTTCCGGCGGCATAAGGGCTTCCGCCTGCCGCAGGTCCCGGTCGATCAGCCGGTTGCCGAAGAACTGGAGCAGGACGACAGCCAGACCGGCAAGGGGAAGCGTCAGGAATCCCCAGCGGGCCGTGATGATGCCCAGAAGCGTGCTGAGGATCACAAAGGAAAAGCTGCCCATGGACCGGGCCAGGCCGAAGTTCAGGGGCGCCTTTGCCCGTTCCAGGCGGACGCACAGGTCCAGGTTGACCGCGTTGACCGGCATCATGGCCGTCATATACAGCACGTAGCAGGCCGCGGTCAGCAGGTCGCGGCGGGGATGCAGGCGCAGCAGAACCAGCAGCACAACCTGGACAGCCAGCAGCACATTGACAACCGAAGCATGGCGAAGATTCCGGTTCCGGTCAATCCAGGCGCCGAGCATCGGGCCGAGCAGCGCGCCGCCTACGTTTCCCAGGGCAAGGACCAGACCGAGTTCCGAGTTGGAGCAGCCGACCCCCTGGAGATAGACGGCGGCATAGGCCGTGACCACACAGAAGGCCATCCAGAACCCGCCGGTGATAATCATATAGTGAAAGGTAACCGGGGAAAGAACCGTCTTTTTTGAATTCATCATTCACAATTCTCCGTGCAGAATGGGGACGCGCCGGCAGGGCGTAAAATCAGAAGCCAAGGCTGTCATTGACCAGGATCACATGGATGCGGCCGGGGTGGCGGCTGAAACGGGTAATCAGGAACTGGCAGCAGATGGTGTCCGGGCTCTTGCAGTCCATGCATTTGCCGGTTTTTGCGCAGGGCGTGGAAAGGCCGAAACGCTGGGCGTTGGTCGGCGCGGCGATATTGCGGGCGCGCTTCATCGCGCCGTCCAGATCGCCGCAGACCTTGTTCATGCCGACAATAAAGATGACCTGCTTCGGCCCCTGGCAGATGGCGGAAACCCGGTTGGAGTTTCCGTCGATGTTCACGAGGATACCGTCGTCCGTCATGGCGTTGACGCTGGACAGGAAAAAGTCCGCGTCATAGGTTTCCAGCATCGCGGCGCGTTTGTCGGCGGCTTTGTCCCGGTCGATGAAATTGTATTTTCCGGTTTTCAGCGCTTCCACGAGTCCGATTTCATGGGCGCTCATGGCGCCGCCCATGCCGATGGAGCTGCCTTCCGGAATCAGGGAAAGGGCGGTTTTCAGCGCCTCTTCTTTTGAGGCGGCATAGTAGCCCTGCATATTGCGGGATTCCAGGCCCTTGATGACCTTCTGGGCCAGCAGTTCATTGCGCTTTGTGATATTCGGATTCATATGGTATAAACCTCCGTTTTGTTTTCATTTCTTTAGCCGATCATAACAAAAAAAGTCCCTGACTTCAAGGACTTTTCAATGCATTTCAGTGCGGGGGGATTTTCCGGCTGCCGACCGCAGCATCTCCGGTATATGTGATTATTTATCGAATGCCGGGGGAACGGGCTTGGTGATCTCGGCGAGGCGCTTTTTCCGGCGGGAAAGGAGCTCGGGGGATTTTGCCTGGATATCGCCGGCTTTGGTCAGGGCCCACTTGGTCAGGCTCGGGCCGACAAGCTCATAAACCAGCACGGAGAAGAGGACGATATTCCGGATCAGCGTGCCCTCCGGGCCGCCCAGCACCCGGTAGGCTGTGGCGCACATGCCAAGGGCCACACCGGCCTGGGGCAGAAGGGTGATGCCCAGGTATTTCCGGACGGGCTCCGGGCTTTTTGCCAGGGCGGATGACCATTTAGCGCCGAAATACTTACCCAGGGAACGGACCAGAATATAGATCACACCGATCAGGACCACGGAGATATCCGCGAAAACGCCGAACTCCAGCGCGGCTCCGCTGAGCACAAAAAACAGGGTAATGGCCGGGCCGGACCAGCGGTCAGCCTGCAGCATCAGGTCCTCGCTCAGCGGGCAGAAGTTACAGAAAACCGTTCCCAGCATCATGCAGACCAGCAGGGAGGAAAAGCCGAAGGTGAACGGGCCGACAGAGATGATATACTGGCTGACCGCCACGGTCAGCACGACGCTGCCGACGATTAGAGCGTTCCGGTTGCGGTGGGAGTGGAAAAAGCGCTCCAGCCAGGTAAGAGCCATTCCGACAATTCCGCCGAAGGCCAGGGAAAGCACAACCTCCATGAGCGGCTCCAGAATCAGCGCGGCTACATGTGTAGTGCCGTTTTTCATGGCCTGGGCAATGCCGAAGGAAACCGCGAAGATGACCAGGCCGACCGCGTCATCCAGGGCGACGACCGGCAGCAGGACATCCGTAACCGGGCCCTTGGCCTTGTACTGGCGCACGACCATCAGAGTCGCGGCCGGCGCGGTGGCGGCGGCGATGGCGCCCAGCGTGATCGCCACCGGCAGGGGGAGCAGATCCGGCATGATATAGTGCAGGGCAACCAGGGCAATATCCACAAAAACTGTTGCAACCACCGCCTGGAGAATACCGATGATGGTCGCTTGCTTCCCGGTCTGCTTCAGCGCGGAAAGGCGGAATTCATGCCCGATGGCGAAGGCGATAAAGCCCAGAGCAACATCGGAGATCATGGAAAGGGAATCCACCTGCTCCGAAGAGCTGAATCCCAGGCCGGGCAGGCCCAGGCGGCCCAGGACGCAGGGACCGATGAGGATACCGGCGACCAGGTAGGCCGTTACGTCCGGCAGGTGCAGCTTGACAAAAAGCCGGGTCATCAGCAGACCGGCGAATAAGGCGACGGCCAGCAGCAAAAGCGTCTGCATAAAGGGATTACGCTTCCTTTCTTGTGCTTTTTCGCACGGAGGCGATTGTAGCACTAAACACTGAAAATCACAAATGATTTTTCGGAAAATTCAGGATATCAAATTCATAATTCATAATTCATAATGATATATGCCCGGGAGGACCGGAGAAGTTGTTCCCGGCACGGGTTCGGGCTTGCGGGCAGAGACAGGGATATGGTAAAATATCAGCATAAAAGACCCCGGAAGGAGAAAATGAATATGGGCAGTGTAACAAAGGATATCCGTTATATCGGCGTGAATGATCATGAGATCGACCTGTTTGAGGGAATGTATATTGTGCCGGAAGGCATGGCCTATAATTCCTATGTGATCCTGGACGAAAAGATCGCGGTGATGGATACCGCGGACCGGCATTTTGCGGACGCGTGGCTGGGCAACCTGGAAGCGGCCCTGGAAGGCAGAAAGCCGGACTATCTGGTCGTACACCATATGGAGCCGGATCATTCCTCCGGGATTGACGCCTTCCTGAAGGCATATCCGGAGGCAAAGGTTGTCGCGACGGCCAAAGCCTTTACGATGATCAAAAACTTCACCGGAACGGACTGCGCGGCTCGCGGCATCGCGGTGAAGGAAGGGGACACGCTGGAGCTCGGCAGCCATACCCTGACATTCGTCACCGCGCCGATGGTCCACTGGCCGGAGGTCATGTTCTCCTATGACAGCAGGGACAAGGTGCTGTTCAGCGCGGACGCGTTCGGAAAGTTCGGCGCGCTGGATTATGAGGATCCGGAAGGCTGGGCCTGCGAGGCGCGGCGGTATTACTTCGGTATTGTGGGCAAATACGGCGCCCAGGTGCAGGCGGCGCTGAAAAAGGCCGCTGCCCTGGATATTCAGGTCATCTGCCCGCTGCACGGGCCGGTGCTGAACGAGAACCTGGAATACTACCTGGACCTGTATAACACCTGGTCTTCCTACGGTGTGGAAAGCGAGGGCACCGCGATTTTCTACACCTCTGTCTACGGCCATACAAAAGAGGCCGCGGAGCTGCTGGCGGAAAAGCTGAAGGAGCTCGGCAGCCCGAAGGTCGCCGTCAGCGACCTGGCCCGGGACGATATGGCGGAGGCGGTGGAAGACGCCTTCCGCTACGGAAAGATCGTGCTTGCGACAACCACCTATAACGCGGATGTTTTCCCCTTCATGAAGGAGTTTATCCAGCACCTGACGGAGCGGAACTTCCAGAACAGGAAGATCGGCCTGATCGAGAACGGAAGCTGGGCGCCGATGGCCGCGAAGGTGATGAAGGGCATGCTGGAAGGCTGCAAAAATATAACATTCGCGGATACGGAAGTGAAAATCCTTTCTGCTTTGACGGAGGAGAACAGGGCGCAGATCGCGCGGCTTGCGCAGGAAATAGTATAAAAAAGGAAGCTGATCCATGAAGATACCGGCAAGAGCGGCGGCTTTCATCACGGCGGCGGTGATGATCCTGCTGTCCATCCTGGTACCTGCCGCAGCGGAAGAAAAAACCGGCATGAACGAAGATGGCCTGATCTATGAGATCAGGACCGACGCGGACACCGGGGAAGAATACGCGGTGATAACCGACTGCCTGTATATCATTCCGGAGCTGGTCATTCCCGCAGAGATTGACGGCTGCCCCGTGCGGGAAGTGGCGGCCGGGTTTACAGGGCTCAGGATAGGCTGGGACACCGGGCTGGAGATGCTGACGGTGGAGGAAGGCGTCCGGTCGGTCGGCGAGAGGGCGTTTATCGGCTGCGCGTCCCTCCGGGAGGTTACCCTGCCCGAAACGCTGACGGATATCGGAGCGTGCGCATTCGCGAACTGCGTTTCGCTTCAGCAGGTCCGGCTGCCCGCGTCGCTGGCCCATGTCGGGGACCAGGCCTTTGTCAACATCGGCATGAAGGGCCTGACGTTCCCGGAGGGAGTGGAGGAAGCGCGGACCGGCTTCCTTTACTGCTCCGCGATCCGAAAGGATAAAACCGGCACGGTGGAATACGGCCTCCTGGCGGACGGAACCGCCGTGATTACCGGGTACGGCGCCGCCTCGGACGAGCTGGTGATTCCGGAAACGGCGGACGGAATTCCGGTTACCATGATTGCCCGGGTGACCATTGAGAAGATCGACTATACACCTCTCCGGCAGATAAAGGCCGTGACCCTGCCCGCAGGCCTGAAATCCATCAGGCATATGGCGTTTGAGCACTTCGGCGGGCTGGCGCGGATCACGATTCCCGAAGGCGTGGAAACCATTGAACAGGGAGCGTTCAGGGGCTGCCAGGCCCTGGGCGGCGTCGAACTGCCCGAGGGATTGCGCAGAATCGGGGAAGCGGCTTTCAGCAGCTGCCCGATGCTGAACATGCCGGTCCTGCCTTCCACGCTGGAGGAAATCGGGGACCAGGCTTTTTACGGCTGCACCAGGCTCAGCGAGATCAAACTGCCCGAGTCGGTCCGGACGATCGGCAGCCTGGCTTTCAGCGACTGCAAGACGAAGAAGCTGGCGCTGAATGAAGGGCTTGTGTCGATCGGATACAAGGCGTTCTACGGCAATAAACTTACAGATGTGGTGATCCCGGCAAGCGTCAGGCGGATCGGGGACGGCGCGTTCCAGTCGGCTGACGGGAAATTCCTGGTTTCGGTCACCGTCAGCGGCATGCGCACAGCATTCGGCAAAGGCGTGTTCGGATACGATGACGGCTGGCAGGCTTTCTATCTGGAGCATAAAGACGAACTGAACGTCGCCATGACCCTGTTTGACAAGGACGACGTGTCCAACTGGCATGACTATTACGCCGATCCGGCATACTTTTCCCAAAAATCCATCAGCCTGTCCTGCTATTCCGGCAGCACGGCGGACCTGACATATCAGTATTTCGTCAACAAGACGATCCTGCAGGGCAGCGCGGAAAATGTGGTGACCGCGCCGTCAGACCGGGTGCTTGCGGCAGGGCTGTATCAGCCTGACGACATGATCTCTGAGCTGATCATTCCTGAAGGGGTGGAGGAAATCGCGGATCACGCCCTGGAGGGGCTTGGAACCCTGACAAAGGTGACGGTTCCGTCCACCCTGGTGCGGATCGGCGTGTATGCCTTCAATCAGTGCGTCGGACTGACGGAAATCACGCTGCCGGAGGGACTGCGAGATGTCGGGGAAGGCGCGTTCAAAGACTGCTGGGAGCTGGCGAAAGCGAATATCCCCGATGGAATTACGGAAATCCGGAATTCCGTGTTTGAAAACTGCAGGAAACTGAAAAACCTGACTATTCCGAAGAACGGATTTACCCGTATCGGCAATTCCGCTTTCGCGGGCTGTGAAGCTTTAAGCACGCTGAAGCTGGAAAAGGGCCTGGAGGAGATCGGCGAGTCCGCGTTCGCGAACTGTGGCCTGAAGGAAGCCAAAATACCCGATACGGTGACCTCCCTGGGCAGGAAAGCCTTCGCCAGGAGCGGCCTGACCAAACTGACCCTGCCGGCGGGGATGGAGGAAGTACCGGAAGGCTTGTGCGAATATGCCACAAAGCTGGGCGCCGTGCAGCTTCCGAAAACGCTGAAAAGGATCGGGAAGAACGCTTTCCGGTGGAGCGGGCTGAAAAGCGTGACGCTGCCGGAGGGCCTGCTGAGCATCGGGGAGAACGCGTTCGGCGTGGATCCGGACAGATCCCTGGCGACCTACAGGGAATCGAAGGGAAAGAAAAAATCATCAGAGCTGAAGTCCGTCAGGTTTCCGGCCAGCCTGACAGTGATTGAGAAGAACGCGTTCGCCGGCTGCGACTCGCTTACCTCCGTCACGTTCCCGGCGAAGTCCGCGCTGGAGGAGATCGGGGAAGACGCGTTTGCCATGTGCGTCCGGATGACGAAATTCACGGCCCCGGATTCCCTTCGGAAAATCGGGAACGGCGCGTTCAGGATGTGCCTGAAGCTGGGCGAGGTCAACTTGGGCAAAGGAATCACGGAGGCGGGGGACGAGGCTTTCTCGGGCTGCATCGGAATGAAAACGATGATCGTGCCGGAAAGCCTGGCGGAGATCGGCAGGGACCTGCTGAAGAACTACGGCAGCAAGCTCAGGGTCACCTGTGTGGACGGCAGCGCGATGCATCTTTATATGCAGAAGCATTATCCGGCTGTCAGGCTTACGGTTAAAAAGAAAAAATAAAATCGAAAACAGACCGAAAGGGCCGCGGCTGCGGCCCTTTTTGGTTGGAAAACATACGGGTCAGGGACGGAATTCCTGACGCTTCCGCATATGGTTGATGTCCACCAGCTCCGTGTTCTGCAGGGAGAAGCGGGACCCGAGAATGTCCATGAGGGCGTTTGCGGTGTCCAGCGACGTCATGCAGGGAATGCCAAGCACCATGGCCTTGCGGTGGAGCACTGTATAGTCGCCCACGGTATCATCCTTTACGGCGCCGGTATAGATGATATAGTTCACATCGCCGTTTTCCATCAGGCCGATGATCTCGTCGCTGATTTTCGGATCGGCCACGGGCGTGACGCGGATGCCGACGGTTGAGATCGCCCGGGCGGTATCCTTGGTGGCATAGACGCTGATGCCCTGGTCATAGCAGCGTTTGGCTACGGCGACGGCATCCGGGAAATCCTCATCCTCAACGGACAACAGGACGCCGGTATGTCCCTTTTCGCGGGCGGTGGGCAGGTGGAAGCCGGCGGCGGAAAGTCCCT
>Ga0265298_10008038_pt1 | contig 12708 bp, 9 predicted proteins | sample AusTroGonzalo_MG_3_FD_193486 | JGI IMG/M metagenome (GOLD analysis project Ga0265298, IMG submission 193486) | Bovine rumen microbial communities from tropical cattle in Woodstock, Queensland, Australia - Gonzalo_01 | ecosystem: Host-associated > Mammals > Digestive system > Stomach > Rumen ... | reverse complement strand
GGCTTGTCGATGCCCATGCCAAAGGCATTGGTAGCCACCATGACGCGCACCTTGTCGTCCTGCCAGGCCTTCTGCCGCTCGTCCTTGACGATGGTGTCGAGGCCAGCGTGGTAGAAGGTTGAAGCCTGGACGCCAGGCTTCGTAGCCTTGAGGTGTTCGTTGAGAATATCGGAGATTTCCTTGGTGCGTCGGCGGCTGCGGACGTAGACGATGGCCGTCCCCTCCACATTATTCAAAATATGCAGCAGTTCGTCGTACTTGTCAGCAGCCTGGCGAACGACGTAGGCCAGATTGCTCCGCTCGAAGCTCATGCGGAAGACGTTGAATCCTGAAGCGGAGGCTGTCTTTTGAAGGGGAACGCTTGAATCGGCAGGGGGAGCCAGCTTGTCCTGAATATCCTGGACGACGGTGGGAGTGGCGGTAGCGGTGAGAGCCAGGATGGGAATGCCAGGCAGCTCGCGACGGATTTCGGCTATTTCGAGGTAGGAGGGGCGGAAGTCGTAGCCCCATTGTGAGATGCAATGGGCCTCGTCGACGGTAATGAAGCTTACCTGCATGTGGCGCAGTTTGGTGCGGAAGAGGCTGGAGGAGAGTCGTTCGGGCGAGACATACAGAATCTTAACAGCTCCGAAGACCGCGTTTTCGAGCGTAGTCAAGATGTGCTCGTGCTCCATACCGCTATAGATGGCGGCCGACTTTATGCCACGACGACGCAGGTTCTGCACCTGGTCCTTCATCAGGGCGATAAGGGGCGTAATGACGATGCACACGCCCTCCTTTGCCAATGCGGGAACCTGGAAGGTAATCGACTTGCCGCCTCCTGTCGGCATCAGTCCCAATGTGTCGCGACCTGCCATAATGCTATTGATGATCTCGCGCTGAATACCGCGGAAATCATCGTAGCCCCAGTACTTCTTTAAAAGTGATAAGTGAATAGTAGAAAGTGAAGAATTTCCTTCCGGAGTTCCCGTAGGTTCCGATGCAGGTGTGGCGGTAGCTATTTTTTCATTATTCACTTTTCCTTTTTCACTCTTCAGAAGGTTTGATATCCTCAATCTGCAACTGAACCTCGCTACGCTTGTAGATGTTCTCCTCAATCGTGTAGACAATGTCGAACGAACGCTTTGACTTGATGTAGCGGGCAGCCTGGCTCTGTCCAAAGGCAATGCCGTTCATGACGTTCGACGACTTCGAGTCGACCAGCTCCAGCTTGATATGCTCCTGCTGGCGACCTACTACCTTCGAGGTACCGTAGTCGTAGACATTGCGGGTGCAGAACAGCGGTTTGGGATTGTCGGGGCCATGAGGCGCAAACTTCTTCAGGTCGTTGTGCAGTTTCTTGGTAATCTCGCGGAAGTCCACCTCTTCCTCAATGTCGAGCGTAGCCTCTGTCTGTTCGGGCAGAATGTGCTCGTTGACATACTGCTGGAAGCGGCGGCGGAACTCGGGGATGTTCTCAATGGGCAACGACAAGCCGACGGCATAGGTGTGGCCACCGAAGTTCTCCAGAATGTCGCGGCACGATTTCACAGCGTCGTAGATGTCGTAGCCGGCAATACTGCGTGCCGAGCCAGTTGCCAGGTCGCCGCTGCGGGTAAGCACCACCGTGGGACGGAAGTAGAGTTCAGTCATGCGCGATGCTACGATGCCGACCACACCCTTCTTCCAGTTCTCGTCGTAGAGGACGATGGAGTTGTGATGCTTCTGGCTCTCCAGCTTCTCGATAATCTGGTTGGCCTCCTCCGTCATTTGCTTGTCGACGTCCTTGCGCTGCTCGTTGTACTCATTGATATGAGTAGCCATAGCCAGTGCCCGGTTGAAGTCCTTTTCAACCAGCAGGTCAACTGCCTCCGTACCGTTCTGCATGCGTCCCGATGCGTTGATGCGCGGCCCGATCTTGAAGACAATGTCGCTCATGGTGAGCTCACGTCCCGTCAGACCACAGATCTCGATGATGGCCTTCAGACCCACCGATGGGTTCTGGTTCAGCTGTTTCAGGCCGTGGAAGGCCAGAATGCGGTTCTCGCCCGTTACCGACACAATGTCGGCGGCAATCGAGATGGCACAGAACTCCAACAGCGGAATGAGTCGCGAGAAGGGAATGCCGTTGTTCTTCGCAAAAGCCTGCATGAACTTAAAGCCTACACCACAGCCGCAAAGGTGCTTGAAGGGGTAGGTGGAATCCTCACGTTTCGGATTGAGAATAGCCACCGCTGGTGGCAGTTCCTCATCTGGCACGTGGTGGTCGCAGATGATAAAGTCTATGCCCAACTGGTTGGCATAGCCGATTTCGTCGATTGCTTTAATGCCGCAATCGAGCACAATGATAAGTTTCACGTCATGTTCCGCCGCATAGTCCAATCCCTTCTTACTGATTCCGTATCCCTCTTCGTAGCGGTCGGGGATATAGTACTCAATGTTGGAATAGAACTGCTGCAGGAACTTGTACACCAAAGCTACTGCCGTACATCCATCGACGTCATAGTCGCCATAGACCATGATACGTTCTTTGCGGCCCATTGCGTCGTTCAGTCTGTCAACCGCCACGTCCATGTCGTTCATCAGGAAGGGGTCTATCAGTTCGTTGAGCATTGGACGGAAGAATCGTTTAGCCGCCGATTCCGTCTTGATGCCGCGCTGAATGAGCAAATCGGCCAAGACTGGGCTCATCCCAATCTTTTCTGCCAGCTCTTTAGCCGCCGCGGTTCTGGAGGATGTTGGTGGTTCGTAATTCCATTTGAAATGCATTTATATATTTATTTTTGTTCTTATCGCTTAGGTGGCTATAGGGTATAATAACCCAAATTAGCGTCCAAAGATAAGCATAAAAAACGAAATAGCCATAAATATGAACAAAAATTAACAGAAAAATGATATCTTTTCTTTTTCGTAGGTGCTTATCATGGTCTGGGCCGAGTCTATTGTTTTACGAAAAAGAAAATTCCCGCTTGGGGCTGAAAGCCTTACACGGGAACCAATGAAAGGAGGAGTGGTACCTCCAGGAATCGAACCGGGGACACACGGATTTTCAGTCCGATGCTCTACCAACTGAGCTAAGGCACCATTGTGTCACTGCATTCCTTTCGTTTGCGGGTGCAAAGGTACGACTTTTTTTTGTATCCTGCAAATTTTTCCGCAATTATTTTTTTGTTTTTTGCTTTTTGGGGCTATTTGAGGCTTTTCAGCCTCTTCACCAACCTCGTTAGAGGATGGTGAAGAGGTTGAAGAAGCCGGTCATCATAAATACCTTACGAATCTCGTCGTTAATATTCTTGATGATTACCTTGCCGCCCTTTGCTGCTGTTTCTTTACGCAGAGCGAGGAAGAGACGGAGACCGGAGCTACTGATATACTCCAGTTTCGAGCAATCGAGGGTGATCTCTTTGTCAGCGTTCTCCATCAGGGGAGCCATGTCCTGCTGTGCCTTGATGGCTGCAGGGGTGTCAAGACGGCCGTCCAAAAGAGCCAACATGCCGCCGTTCTGTTCTTGAATGTCTATAACCATAGTTGTTAATTATTAATTATTAATTAATGATTTGTTTAATATCAAAATGTTCTTGTTGTCCTTACGTTCGTAGCTAACGCTATCCATAATCTGTCGGATGAGGTGTATTCCCAAACCACCTATGGGACGTTCTTCGGCTGAGAGAGTAGTGTCGACCTCTTCCTTGGCGGTGGGGTCGAAGGGCTTGCCATTGTCGCTGATGATGAACTGTAACTGCTTGTCATCGGCAATGGCCTCAATGCAGACGTCACCTTGCGTACCTTCCTCATAAGCGTAGCTCATTACGTTGACCACGGCTTCCTCTATGGCCAGATTCATACTCATGACAGTGGCCATGTCGACACCCAGTTCCTCGCAGACAATGTCGATAAACTCGTTAAGCTCTGGGACGGTGTTTACGTCGTTGGGTAGGGTTAGGCTACGTTGCAGTTTTACACAATCCATATGAAATATCTTTTATTATGACAGGAATCCTAATAAAGCGCCAGCGGCAACCGCAGAGCCGATAACTCCAGCTACATTGGGACCCATGGCGTGCATGAGTAGGAAGTTGTGGCGGTCGTACTCCAAGCCTAAGTTGTTAGAGATACGTGCTGCCATCGGAACAGCCGATACACCGGCATTACCGATTAGCGGGTTCAGTTTCTTTTCGCTCGGCAGGAACAGGTTCATGATCTTCACGAAGCAGACACCCGAAGCCGTTGCGATGGCGAAGGCGAAGGCACCGATGATGAAGATGAACACGGTGTTCATGGTCAGGAACTCAGAAGCTTGAGTCGAGCAGCCGACGGTGAGACCAAGCAGCATGACGACGATATCGTTCAGCGCAGCGCCAGCAGTCTTGGCCAGACGGGTGGTCTTGCCCGACTCCTTCAGCAGGTTACCGAAGAACAGCATACCCAGCAGGGGCAGACCAGAGGGAACGATAAACGTGGTGAGTAGCAGTCCGATAATCGGGAAGAGGATACGCTCGGTCTGAGAGACGTTGCGGGCGGGCTTCATCTTGATGGTGCGCTCCTTCTCAGTGGTGAGCAGTCGCATGAGGGGCGGCTGAATCAGCGGCACCAATGCCATGTACGAGTAGGCACAGACGGCAATGGCACCCATCAGGTTCGGGGCGAGCTTCGATGACAGGAAGATAGCCGTGGGACCGTCAGCACCACCAATGATGGCGATACCAGCAGCCTGTGAGGGCTCGAAGCCCAGGGCCAGAGCCACCATGTAGGCACCGAAGATACCAAACTGGGCGGCAGCACCAATGAGCATCAGCTTTGGATTGGCCAGCAAGGCCGTGAAGTCGGTCATGGCGCCAATGCCAAGGAAGATGAGCGGCGGGTACCAACCCTGTCGCACACCCTGATAGAAGATGTTGAGCACGGAGTTGTCTTCATAGAGGCCAATCTCCAGTCCAGCATCGGCACGGAAGGGGATGTTGCCCAAGATAATGCCCAGTCCGATGGGGACGAGCAGCAGTGGTTCGAAGTCCTTCTTGATGGCGAGCCAGATGAAGAAAGCTCCGACGGCAATCATAATGAGGTTTCCCACCGTGGCATTGGCAAACGCCGTGTAGGTCAGGAACTCATTGAAGTTCTGTATGATAAACTGTCCTAAATCCATCTTGTTAATTTACAATTTGACGATTTTACAATTCTTCTATTTTAGATTGTCCAATAGTGAAACTGTCCAATCAACCGATGGTTAGGAGCACGGCACCCTCCATGACGGTTTCGCCTTGGTTGACGGTGATGGATGTGACGGTTCCGGCATATTCAGCCTCGATGTTGTTCTGCATCTTCATGGCCTCGAGCACGAGCACAATGTCGCCGACGTTGACCTGCTGGCCTACCTGAACCTTGATCTCGGTAACGGTGCCAGGCAGCGGGGCCTTGACGGGCGTACCTGTTCCTGCGGGGGCTGCTGGCTTTGCAGGAGCTGCAGCGGCAGGTGGTGGGGTGGGGGCAGCGGCCTTCGGAGCCTCTACCTTCGGACGGGTCATGGTAGGATGCTTGGCCGCATTGATGGGTTTCTGCAGCTCTACCTCAAACGGAATACCGTTTACGTTTACTTTCGCGATGTTGCCTTCTACTTCTTCAATCTCTACTTCGTAGTCGACACCCTGTACTTTATATTGATACTTGTTCATCTCTTTATTTTCGATTTACGGATTTTCGATTTGCGATTTATTGGTGAAACTGTGTCATTTGGAGGAATTCGTCGTTCCAGCTGCTGGACTTCTGCTGGATGGTGATCACGCCCGACTCTACGTCGTGAACGTCATCCTCATACTGTTTCAGTGCCATACCGATGACAGCCATGTAGACCTCCTTGTCGATACCCTTGGTCTTCAGACCCTCCTGAAGGATAACGCCCGTCTTGTGGCCAATCTCGGCAGTTTTCTCAACGGTCTTCGTAATGGGCTTGATAGGCTGGGTGTTGGCCACCTTCTTGGCGGTTTCCATGTGGCGCATCAGCATGCCGAAAAGCGTGAAGAAGATGAACAGTACGGCCAGACAGGTGAAGACGATGCCCATGGCCAGCAGCGTAATGCCGAATCCGTGGGGGTCTTCGCGCTTCAACTTGGCGTCCTTGGTTTCGTCAGTCTTGATGAAGTTCTCGATGCCGGGCGTCACGTTCTGTGATGACTTTACTTTCCAGTACTGGCCTTGGCGGGCATAGGACTGGTCGGCGCCGAGGGCGGGCACGGTGACAGAGTCAATCAGCTCGACGGCATTGCCGTTGTAGAGTGCTATCCATACGGGTTCCGACATGGGAACCTTCAGCGAGAGGTGCAACTTACCCTGCGACGGGTTGGAGTTGGCGAAGAAGACAATGTGCTGGCGTCCGCCCATGCTGGTACGTTCATCACCTGAGGGGATGACACTCATGCGCTTGATGCGTTCGGGCACGCTCATCTTGGTGTCGAGCACGCTACGGTCTGTGGTCAGGTACATACCACGTATGTTGTAAGTAGTGAACGAGATGTTTTCTAGCTCAATCCACGCCTCCCGTGCTCCAAATTCGTCTTGAATGTTAGCGGTGTTATTGGTCAGCACCTCACTGATGACAATGTTCTTGGCTCCTTGGCCGAACAATGTCGAGGCACCAGACAATAGCAGCCCTCCGCATAGTAGTCCGAATTTATTCATTTCTCTTTTTAGTATATGTGTGATAATAGTTTTGTTGTTTATCCGCAGAAGAACAGTACTACCAGCTGGGCTGTCAGGATTCGCAGGAACATCGACAGCGGGTAGACAGTCGAATAGCCCAGTGCCGGTGCTTCCTTCGAGCAAATGCTGTTGGCGTAGGCCAGTGCAGGCGGGTCGGTATATGAACCAGCTACCATACCTGCGATAGTGAAATAGTTGAACTTGAACTTCAGACGGGCGATGGGACCTATAATCAGAATCGGGATGATGGTGATGAGGAAGCCCGTCAGCACGTAGAGCAGTCCGTTACCCTCGACCACCGTCTCGAAAAAGTTGGCACCCGCCTTGATGCCTACCGATGCCAGGAACAGCACCAGTCCGATTTCGCGCAGCATCATGTTAGCCGATGTCGTGGTGTAGGTCACCAAGTGTATCTTATAGCCGTAGCGGCCAATGAGGATAGCGATAATCAGCGGACCTCCGGCAAGTCCCAGTTTTACGGGGACGGGCATTCCGGGGATAGCAAGGGGGAATGAGCCGAAGATGAGTCCAAGGAAGATGCCGACGAAGATGGTGGCAATATTGGGCGCATTCAGGTGGCGAATCGAGTTGCCCATCTTGTTGGCTACGCGGTCTACGGCATCTTCGGGTCCCACTACCATGATGCGGTCGCCCACTTGAAGGGGTAGGCTGGAGGATGCAAAGATGTCCATTCCATGACGGGTTACACGAGTGACGTTAACACCATGAACACTTGAGAAGTGGAGCGAAGCCAAAGTTTTGCCGTTTACCTTTGGATTGGTAATTATAATGCGCTTTGACACCATTGGCTGATCCTGCTGCTCGAAGTCGATGTCGAGCTTAGGTCCGATAAAGGCGGTGATAGCCTCCTGGTCGGCCTCGGCACAGACAATCAGCATCTGGTCGCCCAAGTGGAAGATCGTATCGCGGTTGGGGATGCACAATTCTCCCTCGTGGACCAGTCGCGACACCACGAAGTCGCGGTTCAGGAAGTCGTGAACCTGAAGCAGCGTCTTGCCCTCCAAGTAGTTGTTCGTCACCTCCAGATGCATCTTGTAGGGCTTCTTGTTGGCGTTGGTCTCGTCCATGGCCTTCAACTGGGCCTCCTCATTCTCCAGTTTGATGCCACATATATACCTTATTAATATTATAGCGCCGATTATTCCCAACACACCCAGGGGGTAGGCACAGGCATAGGCCGAGGCTATCTGGGGAGCCTTGGCCCCGAAGACGGTACCCAGTGCTTCGTTGGCAGCACCAAGACCAGGCGTGTTCGTAACGGCACCATACAGGGTACCCACCATCATGGGCAGGTTCATCCTATCGTTAGTGTCGAAGAAGATGTAATAGCAACCAAACATCACGAGAATGTTCAGCAGGATGGCGGATGCCGCCAGTCCGTTAAGCTTAATGCCGGCAGTTCCGAAACTCTCGAAGAAACCTGGACCTACCTGCAAACCAATCATAAACACAAACAATATCAGTCCGAAGTCCTGTACGAACGTCAAGATAGGTGTGGGGGCTGTAAAGCCTATATGGCCTGCTACGATACCGGCAAAGAGCACGAAGGTGACTCCGAGCGAGACGCCGAAGACCTTGATTTTACCGAGATAGACACCAATCGCAATCACCACCGCATAAAGGATGGCGATGTGTGCTACCGACTCGGAATTCGTGAACAAATCTCTTAACCAATGAAATGATTCCATAACACACTATAGTAATTTGTTTGCAAAGGTAAAAATAAATTGGCACAAAATCGTTATCTTTGTGCAACTATTTTCTCGCTTTTAACTTCTTTAACTTTAGTTACAGTCTGTAAATCTGTTATTATGAAGGATTGGAGGCAAAAAAGTGCACACAAAACGCCCCATGTGTAGTAGGAAGTTTACCGCTCAAAGTGCTGGTAGTCTTTGAGGGAGCGCCAGGCGCCACCCCAGGTAAAGCCGTGGGCGAGGAACAGGCGGTGGATGGGCGAATTCTTCTTCACATAATAGGGTGAGGACTTGGTGCGGTCTGCATATCGGCGGGCGGTGGAGGGCTGGACGACGATAGTGCCGTCCTTGCCGCGCTTGACGCAGGGATTATACAGCGGGTTGATGTCTATGGCCAGTCCCTGCGAGTGCTTCGACAGCTTTTTCGATCCGGCGATGGCGCGGAAGTTGAAGCAGCTGGTGTTGTTGGCCTCCATCGAGCGCTCGTCGTCGGCATCGTAGTCGTCAATCAGCTGCATCCGCTCTATAGGGTACTTCTGTCTATAAAGTTCTTGAAAGATTTCTTTTAAATCACTGGCAATCATCTTATTACACACTAACTCGCCCACCTGAACATGGCCCTTGAAATCGTAGTGTGAGAGTCGCAGGTAGCGCAGTTCGGAGCGCGGAACGGTACAATTATTCTTGTACGACTTCCCCTTCATCCGCTGGAACACCGCGTCGCTGATGGTGTCGATAGTGAATGTCTGGCCGTTCGCAGAAAGCGTGACGACCCAAAGGATAAAACAGACTATTTTTCTCATTTCAGCTGCAAAGATACGAATAATCTTTGTATAAAACTATAATATTTACTAAAATCTTCTTTTGTTCAGAAAAAGTTTGTATCTTTGCACGTTGATTCATGACAATCACACAACTTATATAATAATTAATAACGTAATTATGTCAAACATTAAAGAGAAACTCTTCACCGAGTTCCAGGCGCCTACCACCCAAGAGTGGTTGGACAAGATTGAAGTAGACCTGAAAGGAGCCGACTTCCAGAAACGACTCGTGTGGAGAACCAACGAGGGGTTCAACGTGCAGCCCTTCTATCGCCGTGAGGACCTGAAAGACCTCAAGGCTGTAGATTCACTTCCTGGCGAGTTCCCGTTTGTACGTGGTAACAAGAAGGACAATAACCTGTGGTTCGTTCGTCAGGACATCAACGCTGAGGATGCCAAGGCTGCTAATGCCAAGGCACTCGACATTCTGAACAAGGGTGTCGACTCGCTTGGTTTCAAGATTGCCGGCAGCGATGTCAATGCTGAGTTCATTGCTACCCTGCTCGACGGCATTCTGCCGCAGTATGTGGAGCTGAACTTCAAGACCTGTCAGCGTCATTGCGTCGAGCTGGCCGAGATTCTGGTGGCTTACTTCAAGGAGAAGCAGTATCCTCTGGCCGAGCTGAAGGGTAGCATCGACTTCGACCCCATCGGCAGGATCATGTGCAAGGGTAAGGACGTTTCGGCTGTGCTCGAGTCCACCAAGCCCCTTGTCGAGGCCCTCAAGGAGTTGCCTGGCTTCAAGTGCATCTGTGCCAATTCCTGTCAGCTGAACAATGCTGGTGCCTACATCTACCAGGAGCTGGGTTATGCCCTGGCTTGGGGTGCTGAGTACCTGAACCTCGCTGTTGAGGCAGGCATCGACGCTACAGAAGCCGCCAAGCGCATCAAGTTCAACATGGGTGTCTCTGAGAACTACTTCATGGAGATTGCCAAGTTCCGTGCTGCCCGTCTGCTGTGGGCACAGATTGTGAAGCAGTTTGAGCCCAAGTGCGACTGCGCTTGCCAGATGCATGTCTGCGCCATCACTTCTGAGTACAACCAGACCTTGTTCGACTCGTATGTCAACCTGCTCCGTTCTCAGACAGAGACGATGTCGGCTGCTTTGGCCAATGTCGACTCCATCATCGTGACGCCGTTCGACAAGCCCTACGAGACTCCGACTGAGTTTGCTGAGCGCATTGCCCGCAACCAGCAGTTGCTGCTCAAGGAGGAGGCCCACTTCGACAAGCTCGTCGACGTGGCTGGTGGTTCCTACACCATCGAGCACCTCACCGATGCCATTGCCCAGGAAGGCTGGAAGCTGTTCCTTGCCGTCGAAGAGGCAGGTGGCTTCCTGGCTGAAGTCCTGAAGGGTAACATCGTCAACGCTGTGAACGCTTCCAACGACAAGCGCCACGCTGCTGCTGCTACCCGCAAGGAGTTCATCCTTGGTACCAACCAGTTCCCCAACTTCACTGAGAGCAGCGATGGCAAGCAGCCTGTAGGTTGTGCTTGCTGCTGTGGTGCTGCAGACGAAGCCGCTCTGCCTGCCCTCAACAAGGAGCGTCTGGCTTCCGAGTTCGAGACCCTGCGCCTCTCTACCGAGAAGGCTCAGAAGCAGCCTATCGCCTTCATGCTGACCATCGGCAACCTCGCCATGCGTCAGGCTCGTGCCCAGTTCTCTTGCAACTTCCTTGCCGCTGCTGGCTACAAGGTGATGGACAACCTCGGCTTCAAGACCGTCGAGGAAGGTGTCGACGCTGCCCTTGCCGCAGGTGCCGACATCGTAGTCATCTGCTCCAGCGACGATGAGTATGCAGAGTACGCCATCCCCGCCTTCCAGTATCTGAATGGTCGCGCCATGTTCGTCGTAGCTGGTGCTCCTGCTTGCTCGGAAGACCTGAAGGCCGCTGGCATCGAGAATTTCATTCATGTTAAGTCTAACCAGCTCGGCACTCTGAAAGAGTACAATGCTAAACTCGGAATCTAATTATGGCACGCAAGAACTTTAGTAACATCGATATTTACGCTGGCATTCAGCAGAAGAATGGCCAGCAGTGGCAGCAGGAGAATGGCATCAGCGCTAACTGGCGTACGCCCGAGCAGATTGACATTCAGCCCGTTTATACCAAGGAAGACCTCGAAGGCATGGAGCACCTCGACTTTACAGCAGGTATTCCTCCCTATCTCCGTGGCCCGTATTCCATGATGTATCCGTTCCGCCCCTGGACCATCCGTCAGTATGCCGGATTCTCAACGGCTGAGGAGTCCAATGCTTTCTATCGCCGTAACCTGGCTTCTGGTCAGAAGGGACTTTCCGTCGCCTTCGACCTGCCTACACACCGTGGTTACGACCCCGACAACGCTCGAGTAGTGGGCGATGTAGGTAAGGCTGGTGTGTCTATCTGTAATGAGGAGAACATGAAGGTGCTGTTCTCTGGCATCCCCTTGAACAAGATGTCTGTGTCAATGACCATGAACGGTGCCGTGCTGCCAATCCTGGCTTTCTACATCGTGGCAGGTCTGGAGCAGGGCGCTCAGCTCGAGGAGATGGCTGGAACCATCCAGAACGATATCCTGAAGGAGTTCATGGTGCGTAACACCTATATCTATCCGCCCGCATTCTCGATGAAGATCATCGCTGATATCTTCGAGTACACCTCGCAGAAGATGCCGAAGTTCAACTCCATCTCTATTTCAGGTTATCACATGCAGGAGGCTGGTGCTACTGCCGACATCGAGTTGGCTTACACCCTGGCCGACGGTATGGACTACCTCCGCACTGGTGTCAATGCTGGTATCGACGTCGATGCCTTCGCTCCCCGTCTGTCGTTCTTCTGGGCTATCGGCATGAACCACTTCATGGAGATTGCCAAGATGCGCGCAGGTCGTCTGTTGTGGGCAAAGATTGTGAAGTCGTTTGGTGCCAAGAACCCAAAGTCACTGGCACTGCGTACTCACTCTCAGACCTCTGGTTGGTCGCTCACCGAGCAGGATCCCTTCAACAACGTTGGTCGTACCTGTATCGAGGCCATGGCTGCCGTGCTGGGTCACACCCAGTCGCTCCATACCAACGCCCTCGACGAGGCCATCGCCCTGCCTACCGACTTCTCGGCCCGTATCGCCCGTAACACCCAGATCTATATCCAGAACGAGACCAAGGTCTGCAAGCAGATCGACCCGTGGGCTGGTTCCTACTATGTAGAGACCCTGACCAACGAGCTCGTACACAAGGCTTGGGAGCACATCCAGGAGATTGAGAAGCTTGGCGGTATGGCCAAGGCCATCGAGACTGGTCTGCCCAAGATGCGTATCGAGGAGGCTGCTGCCCGCACTCAGGCCCGTATCGACTCAGGCGTTCAGACCATCGTGGGTACCAACAAGTATCGTCTGGAGCACGAGGATCCCATCGACATCCTCGAGGTCGACAACACCGCCGTCCGCAAGCAGCAGGAGGAGAGCTTGGCTCAGGTCAAGGGTTCTCGCGACGAGGCTGCCTGCCAGGCTGCCCTCAA
>Ga0265298_10008036_pt1 | contig 12713 bp, 9 predicted proteins | sample AusTroGonzalo_MG_3_FD_193486 | JGI IMG/M metagenome (GOLD analysis project Ga0265298, IMG submission 193486) | Bovine rumen microbial communities from tropical cattle in Woodstock, Queensland, Australia - Gonzalo_01 | ecosystem: Host-associated > Mammals > Digestive system > Stomach > Rumen ... | reverse complement strand
TCTGACCGTCGTTCCCGCCCAGGGTGTTGAGATTGACCGCATCTGGGAGGTGGACTGCCACACCGGCTCCGGCTGGCTCGGCGGCAGCGGTATGAACTTGACGCTCATTATGACCGCCGAACCCAACCCCGACAAGGTCCAGCGCCAGCGCGACTTCGCCGTCACCGTACTGCTGAAGGACGGCACGAAGGTAACCGAAAACTTCATTGCCTACCAGAAGCCTGCCGGCATCGACCTCTATCCCAACACCGTGCAGTTCGACGGACTGGGTGGATTCAAGTCGGTGAACATTGAGAGCAGCTACGAACCCGTCGTCATCACCTACGATGCCGACTGGCTTGAGGTGGAGCGCAGCGGCAACGGCCTTTTCCTCACCGCACAGACCAACCCCGGCGGCCACCGCTCGGTCATCGTCTATCTGTCGGCGACAGACCCCAACGGCAAAACGGTCAATAGCCAGCTGCACGTCTCGCAGACCAGCTCAACGGGCTACTTCCGCTTGGAGCCGTCATCCTTCACGTTTGAGGGCGAAGGCGGTACAAAGCAATCCAACATCTTCGTCGGCAGCGAAATAAAAGACCAGGTTACCGGCGACTTCACCGCATCGCCCAGCGACGACTGGATTACCTACCAGGTGGTTGACAACGGCAAAAACCTGAAAGTCACTGCTGCCGCCAATCCCACTGCACAGCAGCGCGAGGGTACCGTCACCATCTACTGTACGCTGAAAAACGGCACAAAGCTGTCCTCCACGCATAAGGTTACGCAGAAGGCCGGCTCGGCTCAGCCCATCACCCTGTCGCTCTCGCCCTCAAGCCTGAGCTTCACTGCCGACGGCGGCTCGGGCAACGTCAGCGTCACCACCGATGCCGACGCGTCGAACGTCAGCGTCAAGGCCTCGGCCTCGTGGATTCACACCACGCGCAGCGGCACGACCATCAGCGTGAGCACCGATGCCAACACGTCCACGTCGTCGCGCAGCGGCACTGTCACCGTGACCGTCAACCAGGACGGACAGACAGCCACACAGACCATCAGCGTCAGTCAGAGTGGGAAGGCAGGCGAAACGACGGAGTTGCCTATTGACATCACTGGTGCATCCGTCTACTTTGACTTGAATCCTGACTATATTGATGCTACCAACAAGGAAGAGTTTAGCGGATGGGATGGCTATCGCGGAGGCCCGGGATTGTTTAGTGCTGCCGTCCCCTACAACGGCTATCACTCCAGTTCGAACGTGAAACGATACAGTGAGAACCTTCGTGCATGGATGGAAGGCGACTATGTCATCGTAGAGGGTGAGCAGCATTCTGGTTTCGTGACTTCAGACGTGTCTGACTATATGCACGACGTGACAGACAGAATCCATCTGAAGTTCAAGGCCAGTAACCCCGCTGACCCCACGACTTATGTCTTGGTAGACGGAACCGTCAACCAGAAGGACTGGAACACAGAATGGTATGGCCCGGACAATTATACGGCTATTGTGAATTACGAGTGTACAAACACAACATCGTTCAACATTAAAAGCAACATTCCGTTCTCGTCAGGATCCTACAATAGTGGCTTCACTTATGAGGTAAGGGGCAGCACGTTTAACTCCAACCACCTGAGCAACTACGAGTTTGACTTCAATCTTGTGTCGCACAATCATAACATCAGCGACAGAAAATATCACATCTCAGGCGTGAAGATAATGAATTCCTCGGACAACAACATGAGAGTGGTGCTTCAGGCAAAAGAGCAGCCAAAGAACTACTCCGGTGCCTTCATTGGCGACTGGCGCTCGATGGAAAGCGGCAATTCCCTTACGGTGAAGCTTGGCTCTGATGGCAGCTTCTACAAGAAGGTTGGCTCACAGGCCGCTGTGACAGGCACTTACACCCTCATCTCCTACAGCTACGACGAGAACAGCAAGACCTACACGGGCCAGCTCCGCGAGCCCGATGGCCGCACGGTCAGCTTCAACGGCGGCTATAGTGGTTCGGGTTGGGACAATATCGAATGGATGATTTACGACGGTGTCAAGGTGTCGACAAACTTCGATATGTGATGTGAGCATTAGGTCTTACGCGCGCTCGCGCGCAGGAAAGAATTTGCTGACACTCAGCGCACGTAAAATTCTTTACTTTTGTATGATAACCCGCCACGTTTCCCCCAAAACGTGGCGGGTTTTGCGCAAAACGTGGTGGTTTATATTTGTCCCACGCCGTGGGAACGTCTGTTTCACACCGAGACTTCACTTCTCACTCTTCACTTTTCACTCTTCACTTTTCACTTTTCACTCTTCACTTCTATCCAGGTGCGCCAGGTGTCAGCAAATTCATTCCTGCGCGTGCGCGTGTGTGAAGACGGTTAGACGGTTGGACTATTAAAAAAAGAATAAATTTCGATGATTTTGATTAGATTAACAATCAATATCGTGTTTTGCTCTCAACTTTTCGTAACTTTGCCCGCTGAAAATTAGAAATTATGACCAATTTGTTGAATTACATCATCTGGAACCCCTCGATAGAGGCATTCAGCATCGGCTCGTACTCTTTCCGCTGGTACTCCCTGTGCTGGCTCTTCGGCTTGGTTATTGCCTATTTCGTGGTAAGGAAACTCTACAAGGAGCAGAAAATCAAGGACGAGCTGTTCGACCCGTTGTTCTTCTACTGCTTCTTCGGCATCCTCATCGGTGCCCGACTGGGCCACTGCATCTTCTACCAGCCCGACTACTTCCTGACGTCGTTCAAGGGCTTCGTGGAGATGCTGCTGCCCATCCACTTCCTGCCCGACGGCGGTTGGAAGATGACGGGCTACGCAGGACTGGCCTCCCACGGCGGCACGGCGGGTCTGATGCTCGCCCTCTGGCTCTACTGCAAGCGCACGAAGCTGAGCCTCTGGACGGTGCTCGACAACATCGCCATCGCCACCGGCACCACCGCCTGCTTCATCCGTCTGGGCAACCTCATGAACAGCGAGATTATCGGCAAGGCTTCCGACGTTTCGTGGGCTTTCATCTTCGAGAAGGTGGATATGCTGCCCCGCCATCCCAGCCAGCTCTACGAAGCCATCGCCTACGCCCTGTTGTTTGTCATCATGTGGGCACTGCATAAGAAGTGGCCCCAGAAAATCGGCACGGGCTGGTACTTCGGCTTCTGTCTGACGTACATCTTCACCTTCCGTTTCCTGATAGAGTACACGAAGGAGCTTCAAGAAGCCTTCGAGGCCTCCCTGCCCATCGACATGGGACAAATCCTCTCCATCCCCTTCATCATCATCGGTGTCTACTGTATGATAAGGGCTAAGAAACATTCTGTGTAGCGTTTACACCCTCTCCGCGTGTTCAGGCCACCCCGTTCAGGCCACCACCCCGCCTGTTCAGGCGAATTTGTAATTCGCCTGCCCTGAGTATAAGAATTTGTAATTCGATGATACCACACTCGCCTGCCCTGAGTATAAGAATTTGTAATTCGATAGCACAATCGATGATATCACACTTACGATGAACACCCTCACCAAGCAACTCTATTTCACGACTTCGACGGTCATCGATTGGGTTGACATCTTTACGCGGGCCCGCTATCGACATGTGATTTTAGAATCGTTAAAGTATTGTCAACAGCAGAAAGGGCTGAGGATTTATGCGTGGGTACTGATGTCGAATCATCTGCACATGGTGGTTAGCACAGAGAGAGAACAAACGGTTGGCGACATTCTGCGCGACTTCAAGAAGTTCACAAACAAGAAGATTCTTAAGGAACTGGAGGAAGACGAACATGAGAGTCGTCGCACATGGATGCTCGATCGTTTCCGCTTTGCTGGTGCAAATGATAAGAGGATAACAAACTATCGCTTCTGGCAGGAAGGCAACCATATAGAGGAAATCTATACGTCAGATTTCTTATGGCAGAAGATTAACTATATCCATCAAAACCCTGTGAGGGCAGAGATTGTAGAGCGAGCGGAGGAGTACCTGTATAGTTCGGCAAGGGACTATGCAGGAGAGGCTGGGTTGTTGGAGGTCGAGGTTGTTAGATTCTGATATTTTTATTGACTTGTATTCTGCGTTCTGGCGAATTTATAATTCGCCAGTAGGGAGTATAAGGATTTGCAATCCGATAAAAGCGGTTGATTATTCGTAAGCGCATTACAAATGCTTATACTCGCGGCAGCCGAATTACAAATTCGGCTGAACGGGGGGGATTCGGCTGAACGAGAGTGGGCGGCAGCCGAATTACAAATTCGGCTGAACGAGGACGGGCAGCTAAACGAGGGATTATCGTCTCCTACTTTCCGGAGACGATTTTTTTGATGTCGTTCAGCTTGTTGAGGGCTTCAAGGGGCGTGAGGTTGTTGACGTCGAGACCGAGGATTTCGTCGCGCACCTGACAGAGGACGGGGTCGTCGAGCTGGAAGAAGGAGAGCTGGACACCGGTTCCCCCTACTGCCCCCGAGGGGGCTTCATGACCAATACGGACCTTGTCATTGGTTGTCCCCTTGGAGGAGGGTGCCTCCAACTGCTTCAGGATGACGTTGGCACGATTGACGATGCTGCGGGGCATTCCCGCAATCTCGGCTACGTGGATACCGAAAGAGTGCTCCGAACCACCCCGCTCCAGCTTGCGCAGGAAGATGACCTTGCCGTCGACCTCGCGCACAGAGACGTTGTAGTTCTTGATGCGGCTGAAGTTCTTCTCCATCTCGTTCAGCTCGTGATAGTGAGTGGCGAAGAGCGTGCGCGGATGACCGGCCTTCTTGTTCTCGTGCAGGTATTCCACGATGGCCCAAGCGATGGAGATGCCGTCGTAGGTAGAGGTGCCGCGACCGAGTTCGTCGAAGAGCACGAGTGAGCGGCTGCTGACGTTGTTCAGGATGTTCGAGGCCTCGGTCATCTCGACCATAAACGTCGATTCGCCGAGGGAAATATTATCGCTGGCTCCCACACGGGTGAATATTTTGTCCACCAAGCCTATTTTCGCAGCCTCTGCGGGCACGAAGCAGCCCACCTGGGCCAACAGTACTATCAAGGCCGTCTGGCGCAGCAGCGCCGATTTACCGGCCATATTCGGACCCGTGATGATGATGATCTGCTGTCGTTCGTTGTCCAAGAGGATGTCGTTGGGAATATACGGCTCACCTATCGGCAGTTCCTGTTCGATGACGGGGTGGCGGCCCTGCTTGATATCGAGGATATCCGATGACAAAATCATCGGACGCACGTAGTGGTTCTCCTCGGCGGTCTTCGCGAAGCTCAGCAGGCAGTCGAGGTGAGCCAGTATGCCGGCGTTAATCTGTATCTGCGGGATAAACTCCTGCATGGCCTGCACCAGGTCGTTGAACAGCTTGGTTTCGAGCGACAGTATCTTATCCTCGGCACCGAGAATCTTCTCCTCGTACTCCTTCAGTTCCTGCGTGATGTAGCGCTCGGCCTGGGCCAAGGTCTGCTTGCGCACCCACTCCTGCGGCACCAGGTCCTTGTACGTGTTGCGCACTTCCAGGTAATAGCCGAATACGTTGTTATAGCCGATTTTCAGCGACTGAATGCCCGTCAGCTCAGCCTCGCGCTGCTGAATTTGCAGCAGATAGTCCTTGCCGCTGTAGGCGATGTGGCGCAGTTCGTCAAGCTCGGCATTGACGCCGTCGCGGATGACACCGCCCTTCTGTACCAGCTGTGGCGGGTCGGGCTGTATCTCGCGCTCAATGCGGTCGCGGAGCGATTCGCAGAGGTTCAGCCGCTCGCCGACGCGCTTCAGGGCGTCGTTCGTGGCGTAGAGGCACGACGTCTTGATGGGGTGGATGGCCTGCAGGGCTGTCTTGAGCTGAACGACTTCGCGTGGAGAAACACGCGACACGGCTGCTTTGGAGATGATGCGCTCCAAGTCGCCGACACGGTGCAGCTGCTCATCGATACATTGGCGGAACTCCGGCTCGCGGTAGTAATACTCCACGATGTCCAGACGCTCGTTGATGGGCCGCTCGTCCTTCAGCGGGAATACCAGCCAACGGCGCAGCATACGGCCACCCATCGGACTGACCGTCTTGTCAACCACGTCCAACAGCGACTTGCCGTCGTCCTGCATCGGCTGAATCAGCTCCAGGGAGCGGATGGTGAACTTGTCAAGCCGCACATACTTCTCCTCCTCGATGCGCTGCAGCGACGTGATATGGGCTATCTGGGTGTGCTGTGTCAGTTCCAGATACTGCAGGATGGCTCCCGCGGCAATCATACCGTTCTTCAGATGGTCAACGCCGAAGCCCTTCATCGACTTCACCTTGAAGTGCTTCAGCAGCTTCTGCATAGCGCTCTGTTCCGTAAACACCCAGTCGTCGAGTTCGAAGGTGAAGAGCTTCGTGCCGAAATGCTGCTCAAAGTCCTTCTTCCGCTGGCGGTCCACCAGCACCTCCTTCGGCTGCAGGTTGCCGAGCATCTTCTCCACATAGTCGAAGGTGCCCTCACCCGTCAGGAACTCACCCGTCGAGATGTCGAGGAACGAAACGCCGCAGGCCGACTTACCGAAATGTACGGCGCAAAGAAAATTATTTTCTTTGTAGTTCAGCACGTTGTCGCTGAGGGCCACACCCGGCGTCACCAGCTCCGTGATGCCGCGCTTCACCAGCTTCTTCGTCAGCTTCGGGTCTTCCAACTGGTCGCAGATGGCCACGCGCTTGCCGGCACGGATGAGCTTCGGCAGATAGGTGTCGAGGGCGTGATGGGGGAAGCCCGCCATCTCGTCGCCCTTCACGCCCGCCCCGTTGTTGCGGTGCGTCAGCGTGATGCCCAGAATCTTCGCCGCCGTCACGGCGTCCTCGCAATACGTCTCGTAGAAGTCGCCGCAGCGGAACAGCAGCACAGCGTCGGGGTGCTTCGCCTTCAGGTCGAAGAACTGCTTCATCATCGGGGTCAGCTCCCCGTCTTTCTTTGCCATCGTTGTTTTCTGTTTTTCTGATTTGAGCGCAAAGTTACAACTTTTTCCCGAAAAGCGGGCGGCGTTTCCCAAAAAAACCTTATTTTTGCAGGCTTAAAGCAAGAAAGCGATGGACAACGACAGCCATATTATCCTAATTTTGCGCCCCACGGGGAAGTGGGGCATCGTGAAAGCCGAGCTGAAGCTGGTTATCTCCACGGGGCGGTTCATGATGGTGGAACGGAGCGTCAGGAACAGCAGGGTGGAGGAGGGCAACGAACGGCTGCGGCAGTTGGCCACGGCCTGCGAGGACCTGGAGCCGCAGAGCCTCTACGTGCGCTATACCAACCGCAAGATGTTCCGCCAGGAAAAGGACTTCTGGGCCAGCGACGACGCCACCGTCCGACGACATGTGAAGCGCATGGCCGACCGCAGGCTGACGGAGGCCGTCAAGCTGGCCGACGAGCTGGACATACCGATGCTCTATGCCGCCAAGGACACCGCCGCACTCCACATTGACGAACGGCTGCGGCTGCTCGTGGGCACAGAGGCAACACCGGTCATGAACTTCCGGCGCCATGACGGCGGCATCAGCTACAGCCTGCAGCAGCGCAAGCAGACACTCATTGACAGCGTCATGCCCTTCATCTGCCGCGAGGAGTAATGCCTACACCTCACACGGCGCATAGCTTGATGCCCGCCTCCTCGGCAAAGGCAATAGCGCCGTAGATGCGGTTATGCGCCTCCTCGTAGCTGCACTCATGGAACTCAATGAGGTCAGTGGGCAGTTCAAGCAGCTCTTCCAGCTCATCATCTTCGAGCCAGAGCCTATAGAACGACTCCTTGACACCCAGACAATAGACATCGACCATAAACAACGCCGCACTCACACGCCCGCCGGTGTGACGGCGGGTAACCACTACGTAGATGATGCCACTGTGGGGTATCTCCTCGGCCACATAGCACATACCAATGGGCACCGTGCGCATACGTTGTCTGAGATACTGTTCAGGCGAGAGCTCCTGCTGGCTCCCTCCTGTCTGCTTTTTCTGTTTTTTCTTTGCCATAATTCTGTTCTTTTTAAATATAAAGGTAAAAAGAAAAAAATATATCCCCAAAGAATTTGGCAAAAAGATAGTTGTTTAAAGAAAAAATGATTAACTTTGCACCCGTTTCCGCCCACGCCGTACCGAAATTAATAGAAAAAAAGGGAGCGGCGCAGAAGGGGGAGGAGCACTACATAGTAGAAAAGTGTTTGCTAACGCTTTGTATTTGGAACTATTGAACGTAGGAAACTCAATAACCCAAATCAAATACACAGCAGAGGTAGGCACTACGGGTAGGTATTATTGCTTCCCGTCGGCGTGCAGAGGACTAACCATGTCCTCACGCACGCTTTACGGGTACATTATTATACCAACGGCGTGGGTGTCAATTCTGTTTGTCTATTTGTGAGGTTTCCTACGACCTAATAGTTCGGACAGGCAGAAGCCAGATACCCCGCTTTTTCTTTATGCAGTAACTAACAAGAGTAATACATCCCGTCCCGTCTGGGTATTCTGTGGACGACAAGTAGAAGACGGAATGGCTTTATGCTTTTCAATTCGTTTGAGTTTCTCGTTTTCCTGCCGATAGTGTTCCTGCTCTATTGGTTCGTGTTCCGCGAACGGAAGTGGCAGAACCTGCTGGTAGTCGTGGCAAGCTACGTTTTTTACGGGTGGTGGGACTGGCGTTTCCTGCTGCTCATTGCGTTCACTTCGCTCTGCAGTTTCACGAGCGGCTTGCTGATAGAGCGCTACGACGGGCGGCGGCGATGGCAGCAGGCGGTGAGTGCGGGCAATATCGTGCTGAACATCGGTATCCTCGGCATATTCAAATACTACAATTTCTTCGTGGAGAATCTTGAACGGCTGTTCAGCTCTACCCTTGGCTACCAATTTGACTGGGTGACTATGGATATCATTCTGCCCGTCGGCATCAGCTTCTACACATTCCAAGCACTCAGCTATTCCATCGACGTCTATCAGAGAAAACTGCCTGCGACGCACGACATCGTGGAGTTCTTCGCCTACATCAGCTTCTTCCCGCAACTGGTCGCAGGCCCCATTGAACGCGCCACAAACCTGCTGCCACAGTTCCAGCTCCAGCGCCAGTTCGAGTATGCAAAGGCGGTGGACGGCTGCCGACAGATGCTATGGGGATTCTTCAAGAAGCTTGTGATTGCCGATAACTGCGCAATGGAGGTCAATCAGGCATGGGGAGGCTACACAGACTCGTCGGGCATCCAACTCTTCATTGTAGGTACACTCTTTACATTCCAAATTTATTGTGACTTCTCCGGATATTCAGATATTGCTATCGGTTGCGCCCGACTCTTTGGCATCAACCTGATGCGCAATTTCAATTACCCCTACTTCTCACGCAGCATCCCTGAGTTCTGGCGACGCTGGCACATCTCGCTCACCACGTGGTTTCGCGATTACATCTACTTCCCCTTGGGCGGCAGTCGTTGTGACAAGTGGAAGATTATACGCAACGTCTATATTGTCTGGGCCATCAGCGGTCTTTGGCACGGTGCCAACTGGACATTTGTATGTTGGGGGCTCTATCATGCCACGCTTTTGGCCATCTACAACGTACTTGGCATCAACACAAAATACAAAAACGTCGTTGCCTCCAATCGCTACCTGCCAAATATCAAGGAAGCGCTCCAAATGGTATTGACTTTCGTCCTTGCGGTTTTTGGTTGGATTATCTTCCGTGCAGAGAATTTGCCCCAGGCTGTCGGATATTGTACGGCAATTTTCACCAATCCTGTTAGTGACAATCTATTTGGCAAGAAGATGCTTCTGTGGTGTATGGGGCTTATGGTCGTTGAATGGTTACAGAGAGACAAACAACACGCTTTGCAATTTACCCAAGTGTGCCCATTTGACTACCGCCCCATTCGGTGGTGTGTGTATTACGTGATAATCCTTCTAATTGTAGTTTATGCAGGTTCAAACCAGGCATTCATTTATTTCCAATTTTGACCCACGATGAACAGGTTTCTCAAATATATCTTGGTATTCATATTGCCATTTCCAATAATCGCTGCCATTTTAGAGTATGAAATAAGGAAAGTTCCTAATCCATACAAATACAAATATGAATGGATGCAGAAGAATGCGGCAGATGTAGTGACGCTGGTGTTTGGCAGTTCACACACTTTTTGGGGAATCAGACCTGAATATCTTGAAGGAAAGGCTTTCAATCTGGCAAATGTCAGTCAGGGGTGGGAACAAGACTGGTTTTTGTTGAACTACTGGGCTAATAATTACAAACAATTACGTACGGTCATAATCCCCATTTCATTTTTCTCTTGGTTTAGTCAAGGTATGGAATACGGTTTTGAATCTTTTCGTTGTCGTTATTACAAAATATACATGGACTGTAATCTCTATTCTGATTTTTCTAAATATAGTCTTGAACTATTTGACTGGGACACGGCACGAATAAAGCTGCAAAAGCTTTATTCTAATAGTATAGAACTGGACTACGATGAACTGGGGTGTGGGAATGTGAATAAGCTAACTGGTAAAAACCTGAAAATGTGGGAAAACGGTTCAGAGGCAGATGCAGCCATAAAACGGCATACAGCAAAGAACTGGGACTTCATTGCTAAAAACCAAGCAATCATGAAGCATATTGCTGTCTTTTGTAAAAACCATAACATTCAATTGATTCTCATAACAACACCCTGTTGGTCATCCTACACTGACAACCTCGACAAAAAGCAATTGGCAAAAATGTATGAACTTACTCATCAATTTCAACATGAATACCAACTGCCATATTTTGACTATCTGAAAGACCCGCGCTTTACTGCCGATGATTTTATCGACAGTAATCACTTATCAGATGTTGGTGCTATCAAGTTCAGTCAAATATTAAATGCAGATATTTTGTCGTTGTCAAAATAAGGCGACGTGCGCAAATACATTCCTAAAACCTAAACCAACAAAAGGCTTCCTATACTCTGAAACGGCAAAGCCGAATGCACCAGAAGAGAGTTCAACCAAAAAGCGAGCGGAACAAAAACAAATAGTTCGCAATATTTGCGAATATCGCAGAAAAGTATTACCTTTGCAGCAAGAATGTGATTGCAATATGGAAATAACATTTGAAAAGGACTATCTGCGGGAATTGTTCTACGACGGCGTAGCGAGCGACAAACAACATCGCTACCAGCCAGAAATCGTGAAGAAGTATGTACGTGTGGTGAACATTCTCGACTCTGTAGATAAGCCCGTTGATCTTTTCCGCTACCGCTCGCTACACTACGAGAAACTTGTAGGGGACAAAGCTGGGCTGGAATCGGTACGGGTAAACGACCAATACCGCATAGAGTTCAAGACATCAGCAGAAGGCAACATCGCTATTTGCAGCATCACGGAATTATCAAACCATTACACATAATAGGAGGAAACAAACATGGGAAATTTAGGTTATGGAGCATACGCCACACATCCTGGTGACGTGCTTAAGGCAGAGATAGAGGAACGCGGCATCAGTCAGCGACAATTGGCTGAAAGTATGGGACTGACTTATTCTGTAGTCAACGAAATACTGAATGCCCATCGGCCACTGACCGCTAAAACAGCTTTGATGTTTGAAGCTGCCCTTGATGTACCGGCCGATTCGCTCATGTATATGCAGACAAAATACAACATGCAAACAGCCCGCAAGGATTCGTCGATTGCCAACTTACTGAAGGACATCAGGAAAATTGCAGCTATGTTCTAAAGATTAAGTGACGGCTTTCATATTATTTTTGGAAGGGACACTACAGAAGAAGTCTTAATACTTTTTCAGCAGGCGCAGAACGGCCTTGTCGAGCGACTCCGTCGGCTCAATGATGTTATAGTCCTGCCAGAACGTCGGGTCACGGAAATAGTCCACTTTATCGAAGAAGGCATCGCGCTGGTCAAACGATTCGCGACCGCGGATGGGCTGTACGTCGCGGTCGGTCGTGCTGGTAACGGCCATCTCGCAGCAGGCCGTGAACGACGTGGCGAAGAGGCGCCGCTTCCAGTCGCAGTTGAAGCGGAACATCGTGCGGATATAGCTGAGACGCATTACGCCGTCGGCCCCCTGACGATAGTCTACGAGCAGCGACAGCTCCCTCGGCTTGAAGCGCACGCCGAGAGGCTTCTTGATGAGCATCATCTCCGTGGCCTTGCGGCGGTCTGTCATATCGAGCGACAGCTCTGCGCGGGTAAAGGCCAATGACTCCTGATCGATATACAGTTTCCCGTAGAACAGGGCGTACGGCACTTCGACCCTGGGCGCGAGGCTGACCACATACTGTCGCCGGTCGCCGATACTCGTGGGCGTCTCCATCTTGAGCTCATAGTTGTCAAGCTCCTGCTCGTTCAGCAGGAAGTCGGTGTTCTTGACAACGTCCAGCTGTACGGGTGTCACGGGGCCGCCGAGCACTTTCACGCTGAGTGTGTCGCCGCGCTTCGGACTGACCAGTCGCCGCCCTTTGAAAATAGCCACGCGGTCGCGGCTGTTGTCGCGCTGGTAGCTGGTTTTATACATATCCACCACACCCTCGGCCACACAGATATAGTGTTGCCGTTTCATCGCCGTCTCGCGGTAGAAACAGCGATACAACTCCGGCTGCAGGCTATAGTTCTGCGGAATACGGCTGATGGCCGACTTAACCAGTTCGCGCGGATTATTGGCCATCACCAGCACCTCGTGCAACTGTATGACCGTCGGCTCCAACCTGATTGTCAGCGGCTGTCCTGTCACAGTCACCCGCTTTGAGCGATA
>Ga0265298_10008035_pt1 | contig 12713 bp, 12 predicted proteins | sample AusTroGonzalo_MG_3_FD_193486 | JGI IMG/M metagenome (GOLD analysis project Ga0265298, IMG submission 193486) | Bovine rumen microbial communities from tropical cattle in Woodstock, Queensland, Australia - Gonzalo_01 | ecosystem: Host-associated > Mammals > Digestive system > Stomach > Rumen ... | reverse complement strand
ATCTGCACCAGCATCAACAGCAGCTTTACTCAAGAAAATAGCATGATCAGTTTCATTACTTCCTGTACCTGCTATTACTTTTATACGTCCATTGACGAACTCAACACATTTTCCGATAAGCTCAATATGCTCCTTATCTGAAAGCGTTGAGCTCTCACCAGTTGTACCTGCAACGGTTATTGCTGCAGTTCCATTTGCAACATGAAATTCAATTAGTTGTTTAAACTTGTTATAGTCTATCGCTCCATTCTTGAATGGAGTCACGATAGCCACTGATGAACCTTCAAATAGTGCTTCTTTCATACTTTACTCTCAATAAGATATTTTTGATTTATGCCGGCAGAACACCTGAAGAAACAACTTTTGCAACAGCAGATCCTGTTTATTCATTATCCGATTTTTAACCGCTAATAGCCAAATGCATAATCATTGCGCTTGCTATAAGATGTCTTCTTCATTTTTTTAATCCATTGTAATACTTCTGCCGTATGTTCTCCAAAAGCAGGAACTCCAAGAGTCATCTGTATTGCATAAATTGTACCATTGAATATATTACATTCTATTAAAACAGGTTCTCCAACTCTATCAATTGTAAAATCCCAATAAACCATTCCGATCTGTGGCATCATTTGATGCATACGGATGGCTGCGCTACACACTTTATAAAAATCAACAATTTTGTGCCCTTTGAAAACAAAACCTGAATCAGGATGAGATAGTATACATGTTTTGTATGGCATTACAGCTTTTTCTGTTAAAGTTCCATCTGCGTGAACACCTAAAAACATGCCCCCTACTGCACCATTATCAACCACAGCACCTCCCTGTCCTACTCGCATAAAGACCGGCAATTGACGGAACTCGTCCTTCCAACGATATGTAATCACACGAAATGTATTGACTGATTTTGAATATATCTTAGCAATAGATTCGTGACATTGTATCTTTTCTTGAATTACAAAATTTGAGCCTAAACCATTCAATATTTTCATTGGCGGTTCTTTGGTGTCCTCAAAATCTATCACAAAACAATTTCTGCCGCCATAAGAGCCTGTTGATAATTTACAAAAAACTTCCCCTTTTGCGGTTAAGATCTCCTGTGCTTTCTTATCGTCTACTATTCGACGATCCCCATCTCGCATTATTCCGCATGTCTTCGAAAGAATCGTCTGTGGCATTTTTATACCGGCAGATGAAGCTAGATATGGCAACACATTTTTATCTTCAAATACAAAAGCATAATGGCGATTAATGTTTATATAATGCTCAAAATATGGATGAAGCAGAAGATTTGGGAAATAATGTGGATCAAAAACCCCAGAGTGGGCAGAAAAGTATTGATGCCATATATAAGGAATTCTTTCGCCATAGTTGGTCGTGTAGAATTCATCTATGGCTTCCTTGTTTTCTTTAGTAAGGATATAAGAATTGGCTATTTCAAGAAAACGAGGGTCTCTAATATGACGAAATTCTCTACGAATGTTCTTTCTTTCACGCAGGCAATCGCACACCCCAAACATTAAGTTCCTGATATTCATGCATTTACCCGAATTATGTAAGACATTATCAATCAATACAATCCTCTATTGAATTAAAACCATAAACCACAGGAATACCGGTTTTTAAAGGTTGTAGAAGATCTGGCCCAAGAACCAGGTGATTACTATCATCAATAATTGTTTCACCTCTCATCATTTGCGCCCATCGAAGTATCTCATCAATTGTTGGTGTTTCTATCCTCAATTGCTCTGCCATCCACTTGGCAACGCAATTTCCATAATAAATATCATCAAGGAAAAAACGGTAGTTCTTATCAAGCTCCCATTTCCCGTTCCCATTTTTCACTACTGGTGTCGCTATCGAATCCAAAGTTCCAAAGTCTGTAAAAGAGGCCTTTATATCTTCTATCTCAGAATTGTATCCGAATTGTTCCAACTCCATGTAGTCACGCATGTATGAATAATCCTTTTCCGGATATTTTGCTTTAATGGCATTTTTAATAGCGGTGTATTGAGCATCAACTGCCTTCAATATATCGGTAGACAAGTCATCCCAATCTTTATAGAACCAAGGAACGTCTTCCTTCTTATCCCATTCTCTTCCGAAAACCTTATAAAGCCCCAAACACCGTGATGTATGTATAATCTGATTGTCAGCAGACAAAGTTAGGGACAAAAAGTTTGGACTTTGCTCTACCCGCTCATTGACGATTTTGTTATGACAGATAGGTTCTATTAGTTCTTCTGCGACTTGACCAAAAAACTTCTGAGGATATACTGCAGCAAAGTTTGCAATTTTTGACACGCCAAAGACAACACCTTTGTGACCATACTCCTTTATACGACAAATCCAAGGAATTAAACCGAATGCAAACGTTACGACATTATGCAAATCATATTTCTGCTTGATTTCATTTACCATCCAGTTCCATCCGCCCTGACTATATAGAGTACAAAGAAATACGTCTTTTTCCTTGTTCAAATATGGTGCAATGTCATGCAATGCCACGCGGTATTTATGTACGGGCATACAAAAAACCACGTAATCTGCATCCTGAAACAGTTCTGAAGCATTATTCGATGCCGCTACAATTTCTCCATAATAGGTATCAAGACATCTTCCTGTCGCATCCTGCCATTCCAGTTCGATAGTCTTTGACCACTGTTCTGGGCGAGACGTATAAACATATACATCAAATATAGAATCTCTCAGAAAAGGAATTAGGATGTGTGAGCTATTACCGCCACCACATACAACAAGTTTCTTTCTCTCCATATACTAATCCTTAAATAATTCTTCAGGTTCCAGTTTAGTCATAAGCAGTGATTCTCCTTTTTCATTCAAGACATCAAAAGTCTTATTCAGATAGTTAACTTTTTCTATCACCTCCTCACGAGAATTACATACGATTTCGACATCAACTATGCACTTATCAACGGTACGGTCTTTCACATAATGATAACCTACGTCATGGAACTGTTGAATCTCGACAACACAACTCATCTTCCTGATTTCTTCAAGACCAACAATTTGGGCGATTGTTTCGTCTGATCCCTTCAGAAGATAGTCACAATCCAACGCATATTTACCTTTATATTTTGCAATGTCAGTTGATATTGACTGTATTTCTTCGGTCATAATTCCCTTTAATGCATAACGTACAACCATATCTATAGCATTATGGCCAAGGCATACGCGCTGGTGATTATAATAGCTTCCTCCCAATCTACATCCCATCTCGAAGAACGTTATTTTATTTCCATCAAAGTAGCCCTGCATAAACAACACTCCATCCTTAAAGCCAAGTCCCTTGAACATAGCAATAACAATATCATTGATTTCAGCAAGATACTTGTCTATAGCTTTTGAAGGCGTCATGCTTATATTAGAATAGTTCACGGCACTTCCTCTATCGGGGGTCATATACCTATCGAACATGGATAGAAGCCTGAACTCGCCATCCACAGCAATATAATCAAGGAGGAACTCTCGTCCTGTAATATAGTCCTCAATGATTGCATTGTGCGATACGGAATAGCTCAGAGCCTCCTCGAAACGAGCGTCTAACTCTTCTCTGTTATAACATACTCCGGCACCTCTGGAACCGCTACTGTCAAGAGGTTTTACAAATACAGGATAACTAATCTTCTGATAGATTTCTTCAGTAATCTCACCTCCCACCAAATATGTCTGTGGAACAGGAACTCCATATTTGTTACACTCCGTCTTGAATTTCACCTTATTCGTGCTAACCTCTATCATCTTTGGGGTCATATAGCAAGGCAGTCCCAAACGATGACAGAGTTCGTAACACGGTTTTAGCAATATATCAACAAAACCGGTTGTCACACCGTCAACACCTTCCTCACGACAGAATTTTTCCAGCACATCTATATCCAATATGCTGATTAAGGCGAACTTGTCAGCTACATCTTTAGCAGGGCTTTCCGGATTATAATCTGCGACAATAACACATGCTCCCAGATTCTGGGCAGCACGAACAATGTCACAGGCCAGTGTAAATCCCCCCAATACCAATAATTTTTTTCCTTCGAACTCTTTCATATTTCACAGTTCTATCACATTATTTATCTAAGATCTCTTCACTTTCTAGGATAATCGGCTCAACCATTAGACATATGACCAGTTAAAAAGTTACCCATAAAATTGGTACAAGTTAACTGATTTGATGCGGAGTCTGACCATAAATGATTGTATTACAACTTCCATAGCGGATTCGCCACAAATTGATGTTACCAATATCATCATACTTCTTTTTCTTATCATAAATAGCCATTTGTAATATTCCATGCCTTAAAAAGCCCATTTTTTTTAACATCTTGGCTGTTTTTGTTTCAGTTGTAACTGTCAGAACAAGAAATATTTTCGGTGAAAAAGAATATAATGCTAAAAGATTAATATCCGCCTCACTCAACACATCAGGATCAACCGTCCCCCATTCTACAATCGTTCCGCGCAATACATTATGATAACGTCCGGCTTTTTCTTCGAATCTTTCTTTTGTCATAAAGAAACCGACAGGTTTCCCCGATTTATCAGTAATTGTATAAAAAGACTGTTTGTCATCTGGATAACCATTCATGTTATAGTCAAGATTCCATTGAAGCCATTTCTTATCATGCAATTCCATATATTTATGGCTATCATTAGAAGCTATTTCGCCTGCCCATTCTGGCACTTCTGTAACTTTCCGAACTACGAACTTCTTAAGTAATTTTCTCCTTTTGGTTTTATTAATAACATCCATCAAACGGATGGGCAGATTCGCAATCATTCCACAAGCATTTAATGGAATACCTTTAAAACCGACAGATGCAAACATAGGGGTTAAATCTCGCAAAATCCCATACTGAGGAATCTCAAATATGACGTATTTCAATCGGCGCAACATCGGTACTATCATTTTTGAGAATAGAGAGTTGATTTTAAAGTCATATTCATCAGATTTCTTTGATGCAAACATAAGAGAAGCACCCACGCCTAAAGGCCTATATTTTTCTTCAACATATGTACTTCCACTTGTTTGAGCAGAAAAAATCTCACCGTCAGCCTTCAGTTTTGTACCAAATTGCAACACTCTACCCACAGCCACATTACCATCTGTAGCAATATACAATGCGGTCTTACTCTTATCCTCGTTATTCGGACAGGCTAACATTGTTTCTCGAAGATGGTCGGTCATGAAAGCAACAATTTCGTATGGATCATCGAAACTTTTGTACTTAAATTCACTTAACTCTTTATATGAGACTCTTTGAATTGCTAATTCTGACATATCTCACTATTATTTTCACTAGTATCCACTAGATAAATATTTTACATCACTACCATCTCCGGCACCACCATCGGCTTGGTCTTCAGGAGCATCGTGCCCCAACTCAGGCCCAGACCGAAGGAAGAGCCAAGGATCGTGGTTTCTTCTTTTCTCAGTTTATCGGCAATACGCGTCACCATCAGCGACGGGATGCTGGCGCCACCAAGGTTGCCGAACTCCTCCAGGTTGTAAGGCACCTTCTCCAGCGGCAGCTTCAGCTTCTTCACCACTCGGTCCACAATCATCTTATTGGCCTGGTGGATCAGGAAATAGTCGATGTCGGTATTGCGGTCGATATGGTAGTCTGCCAGGAACTGCTCCACCGACTTCGGGGGGCGGCTGATGGCAAACGAGAACACGTTCATACCATTGATCAGCGTGTGGATGGGCGCACGGACAATGCCATTACCGAAGTCCTGATACTCGAAGCTCTCGGGCGTGGCCGGATGGCGGAAGCCTCCATGAGGGGTCATCAAGGCATCGGCACCCTTACCTAAGGTATGGAAGTCGATGATGATATCATGGGCGGTCTCGTCATACTCCAGGGCGATGGCCGTACCACCGTCACCGAACAAGGGCACACGGCTCTTGTCCTTCATAGAGCCCATACGCAGGGCGGTATCACCGACCAACAGCAGGGCACGACGGATCTGTCCTGTGGTCAGCAGGTTGCCTGCCACCGTGATGGCATACATACAACCGCAGCATCCCATCGGGATATCCACACAGAAGCAGTCTTCCGACAGGCCCATCCGGTCCTGTAACAGACACGAGGTGGGCGGTGTGCGGTAGTCGCCAGTCACCGACTCAAAGATCAGGGCATTGATACTGTCCTTCTCCCACCCTAATTCCTCAAGTAGCTTCTCTCCTGCCGCCTGGCACATGTCTGAGGCACATATCGTATCGGGCGCGATATGACGTGACTTGATGCCGACGGTCTTGTCGAAGACCTCTGCCTCTTCTGCCGTAAACAGGTCTATATCTGCCGTCTTCACCGTGTGTTCCGGTACAGCCATGGCCACACCGGCGATATTGACGTTCTTAATATTCCACTTAGCCATCTATAAAAATTGAAGGATTGAAAGATTGAAAAATTGAAGTACTATAGTTCTACTTCGTACTTCTGGAGGAGGGCCTTGCCATTGGCATAGGAGGTCATCTCCATAATATCCTCGGGATCGAACATGATATCAAAGGCATCCTCCATCTGTGAGATCAGACTCAGCTGATGTACGGAGTCCCACTCTGCTACGGTCTCCTTGCCATAGCTGTCATTCAACTCTTCGGCCTTGGCGCCGAACACTTCTACAAATGCGTTGTTGTATTTCTCTAAATTATTCATCATTCTATGTTGATTTGAACACAGATATAAAGACACAGAGTGATCTGTCTTGATATCTCTATTGGGTTATTGATTACTTAACTTGGCATAGAGGGTTTTGCCGGCCTCGTTCTTGGGGATGGTTGGGATGATGCGAACCTCGAAGGAGGTGGCAACGAGCTTCAGGCGGTTGACCAGCTCTTCTTTCACCCGATCCTTGTAGCTCTCGTCGGTGAGATAGACCAGCATCTTCTCATCGGTGCCGACACAGGCACACTCCAGTCCGGGGAATGCGCCCTTCACGATACGCTCACACTCATCGAGGCCGACACGCATACCGAAGAGCTTCAGGAAACGACCCATACGACCGACGATATAGTAACAGCCGTCTTCATCGAAATAAGCGAGGTCGCCCGTACGGATAAAGCCATGGCGCTCGTCACCTAAGAGCAGGTCGTCACGCTTCCGGGCATAGCCCATCGTCACGTTCTTACCCCGGTAGCACATCTCTCCCTCGGTATGAGGGGTGGTGATGGGCTGACCATCCATATCGATGAGCGAGAGCTCTGCATTGGGGACGGCGATACCGATGCTACCCACCTTCTCGACCGCCCATTTAGCGGGCAACCAGGCCATACGAGCCGTACACTCCGACTGGCCGTAAGTAGCTATCCACCGCTTACCGTTATCACGACAGTACTCCGCGAACTTCAGGTTCAGTTCCTTGGTCATCCGGCCCCCACCCTGTGTCAGGAGGGTCAGGTCGGGCAGATCCATGCGGAAGAACCGCATGAGGTTCAATATCTCAAAGCTATAGGGCACACCCGTAAAGCTCGTGGCATGCTCTTCCTTCATGAACTGCCAGAAGTTACGGTCGGTCATGCTCTGATTGGTAATCAGGATGGTCGCTCCGACATAGAGATGACTGAACACCATCGACAGGCCCATCGTGTAATACAACGGCAGCACCATCAACGGACGGTCATTCTCTGTCAGTTCGAAGAACGTGGAGATATTCAAGGCTGCCGCCTCGATATTCGCGTATTGGTGGCGCACCAGCTTCGGACTGCCCGTAGAACCGCTCGTCGGCAACAGGTGAGACAGATCCTCATGCAACGGACATGCCTCACAGCCTGTCTTCATCAGCGTATAACCGAAACACGTCAAGACGACCTCATAGTCGAATCGCTCGGCCATCGCCTCAGGCACACAGACGAAAGGCGGCTGATAGAGCTCAAAGAGACTCTTATATAATCCTTCGTCCAGATGTGCGTTCAGGATGAGCGGCACATTCCCTGCACAGATATTTCCGATGGTCCATGCGATGCCCCCCACATTGTTCTCCACCAACAGGAAGAACAACGACCGGGCCGGCATCAGCATCCCAGCTTGTATAGCAAAGTCGCGCAGTCCGCCATACGTCAGTTGGCCCCCCTGCGCATCGATGGCAGCCACCGCCTCATGCTGCCATTTATCTAAATTCAATATCATCTATCAACTATCCATTAGATCGAGGCGCATCCGTCAACCCCCAGGATCTGGCCCGAGATATAGGACGCACGGTCGGAGGCCAGGAACGCACAGGCATTGGCGATGTCCTCGGGTGTACCTAAGCGACCTAAGGCGATACGTCCGATACGCTGGTCGATCTTCGCCCCATCGCTCTCATAGAGCTCGGCAAAACGCTCTGTCTTCACGATGCCCGGTGCCACGGCATTCACACGGACACCCTGCGATGCCAGTTCCTTAGCGGCCGACTTCGTGAACGACATGATAGCCCCCTTCGTGGCCGAATAGGCCGACTGTCCCGGCGAACCTAGCACAGCCGTCACCGAGGCGATGTTCACGATCGAGCCACCACCCGTCCGAGCCATCAGACGCGAGCAGAGCTGTACCAGTTCGATGACGGCGATCACGTTGATACGGAACATCAGCTCCGTCTCCTGTCGCACGATCATGCCAATCTTCTTGTTGAACACCACACCGGCGTTGTTCACCAAGGCATCAATATGCTTCTCTTCCTTGAAGATTGTCATCAGCGCGTTCTTCACGGCCGGTGCGTCCGACACGTCGAAGTACATCGGGATGACACGGGTGTTGTTCTGTTCCGAGCAAGCCTTCGCCCACTCGTCCATGCTGCCCTCACGGAGATCACAGGCATAGACGATGGCACCATCGGCGGCAAACCGCTCTGCGATGCCCTTACCGATACCCTGCGCCGCACCCGTGATGATGCAAACCTTATTCTCTAAAAGTCTTTCCATTATATTGTTAAACCTCCATCTATAACTAAAGCATGTCCCGTCAACCATGATGAAGCATCAGAAAGCAAGTAGATAATACCATACGCAATATCTGCAGGCTCACCATAACGCTTCAAAGGATACTTCTCCATGTCAAGTTTATGCTGCTCCTCAGAAATAACTCCACCATGAATAAGGTTGGTATTAACCATTCCTGGATTGACACTATTTACCCTGATCTTTTTCGCAGCCAACTCACGGGCACAGAATTTCATTGTAGAATTAAGTGCTGCTTTAGAAGCGCCATACACCCCATTACCAAGATTAAACGAGGCATTTCCTCCAACAGAGGAAACAAAAACGACAGAGGATTCTTTTGCTGTCTTCTTCTTTTTAACCAATAGTCTGAGTAACTCAACAGGAGCAAAGAAGTTCACATCGAAAACCTCATCATATTTTTCTCTTGTACAAAAAGGGAAAGGCAAAGTCATTCCTTTGCCAGCACACAAGACAATACCATCAAGAACAGGCAGACTGTCAACTAAAGACATGACTTGCTCCGGGTCTGTCAATTCTGCCAGAATCTGTATATGTCCAGAGCCCTCTAACTGACTATATGTTTCGTTCAAGCGCTCCTCATTCCTTGCAGTCAAGACCACTGTAGCCCCTAACTTTGAACACTGTATTGCTGTTTCCCTACCTATACCAGAAGATGCTCCTGTGATAAGGACTGTTTTACCCTCTAATGAAAACGGGTTGTAATACGCACTCATCCTACAATTCTACTAAATCAGAAATCACGAGTCCATCTGTTCTAAAAGAAACTGTTCCCCATGACAAACCGACACCAAACCCACAAGCAATATAACTTATTGGTTTGGATTCCACCTTCCCCTTCAGTTGGGTAACGATGGTGAGCGGTATAGACGCCATGGAGGTATTTCCAAACTCATGGAGGCTATAAGGCACCTGCTCTGGCGTTGCCTTAATCTTCTTGCGAATCATCTCATTGATCATCGTGTTCGCCTGATGAAGAACGAAATAATCATAGTCCGCTGCAGATTTCCCCTCCTCAGCCATCAGTTTCTTAATGGATTTAGGAACTATTGATATGGAAAAAGAGAAGACATCCATACCTTTTATTCGTGCCTGCATGCGATGCATCATTTTTCCATCCACTTCTTCCATCTTAAAGGAATCAACAGTGGCAGGATTCCGGCTACCGCCATCCGGTATGATAAGGGCATCATAGCCACTACCATCTGTTCCTAAATGGAAGCGCATCTCGTCCTCGTCAAGCCCCGTATATTCCAAAGCAGTAACAGTACCAGCAAAACCAAACAGGGGATCAAAATCGCACTTAGCACGTTTACGGGCATCGCCACCCAACAACAGGGCGCGTTTCATACCATGACCAGCAAGAACAGAAGCAGCTGCATTCAGCCCATAAACCCATCCGGAGCAACCGAGAGAGATATCCATGGCATAACACTCCTTGCTGAGTCCCATTCGCTCCTGTAGTATACAAGATGTTGCAGGCAAGATATAGTCAGGATGCTGTGAAACAAAAAATATGCCCTCCACAGACTCCTTTTCCCAACCGAGATCCTGCAGCAGTTTCTCTGCTGCCGCAAGGCAAAGATCGGAGGCCGTGAAATCATCAGATACACGAACCTCCTTAATACCTGTCTTTTCTATAAACTCAGAAGCATCATAGTCGGAAGAATTGATTGAATCAATCTTTGAGACTATTTGCTTAGGAACACCTGCAGAAAAGCCTGCAATCCGGACTCCTTTTATTGCCAGCAATGACATTAAAGTTTACCTTTTACAATTTGATAGAGCTCTTCAATGGTGTTGGCAGCACGCATATCGTCACCTTGCAGGGTTACATCGTATTCCTCGTCAACCATAGCTATAACTGACAAAGCGATCAAGGAACTCCACTCATCCAATTCCTTGAATACTGTATCTTCCTTAATCTCACTTGCATCAGTATCATCGAACTGAGCTGCAAAATTCTCAATAAAATCTTTTAATTCCATAATTAATTTAACAAACAATTATTTTAAAACATCTTTAATTCTATTTCTAATTCTCAATAAATAATATATTATACTTACAGGTAAAAAATTTAAAAGTAGAGAAGAAAAGAAAATTCTATTGATTCCAAAATTCTTGCAAATGAAATACTTCTGTACTTCCCTATAAATACTATCCTTTCTAATCGCCTTAAGTAGACTCCCAATTTCATGAGTATATGAAGATTTCTTTACATAATTAAATATGCTAAATGAATTCACAATATTATATAAGCCTAATTTGTACGACGAATAATCCAACAACACAGGCATTTGCTTTCTTACATTTTCATCTACATCATGTATCGTTTTGATAATCAGTTTGTCTCTTTCCACGTCAACCGTTCTCATTACACTACTCTTCCGAACCAAATAGTTCATGATTCGTTTATCCGTAAACGCTATATGATTAGAACAGGTCATTGCGTGTATGAAGAATGCATAGACTTCACCAATCATCAAATCTTCATTATAAAAAATTTTATTATTCTCAAGTAATTCACGTCGATAAGCTTTAAATGAAATAGGCAAGCTTTTAACAAGACTGGCAAATTCTAAGGTCTTAAATAAACCTGACTCTATTCCAAAACATGTTTTCCAATCTTTTTTAGCATCCCATTTCCCTTCTTGAACTATAAAAGCATTTGCTACGACTATATCTGGTTCATTGCTTTTACAAACATCATAAATGATTTGGGTAGCATCATCAGTCAAATAGTCATCACCGTCTAGAAAAAAAACATATTCACCCCGAGCAACTCTAAGACCTGCATTTCGCGCAGCTGATACTCCTTGGTTTTGTTGGTCAATGACTATCGCTCTTTTATCCTTCTCTGCGAACTCCTTTAGCAAAGATAATGTATCATCAGTAGATCCATCATTAACTAATATATACTCAATGGCTGAACCATTTTCAACAGATTGGGAAGAAAGGCTATCCAAACATCTTTGAAGATATGTTTGAATATTATAACAAGGCACAATATAACTAATATAAACATTTCTCATGCTTAATATTCATTTGTATTAGGACTTGGATAGAATCTCTTTTCAAAATTCAATTCGTTATACTTTAGTTCTCTTTCCCTACTTATGGATCTTTCTATCACCGAAGTATAAGGTACATATCTATATTTTAGGCCTTTCCCATCAATCATATATTGACGTACACCAAATACGTAAATAAAAGGAATAAAAACAATCCATGATCTTGCATAGGCAAGAACAGCATCTAATTTATTTGATTTTTTTATGATTTCGACAAAAAACTCGGAAAATAAGAGGGCAAAATATATTTTGTAGAAATCTACATATCGGTATGCTATTTCTAGATTAACACGAACCAACAGAAAACAAACACCTATTAAAAGGAATGGTTCCAACTTTAATATCTTACTATAAGGACATCTATATTTAAGAAACAGAAAAGACATATATATATATATAATAGGCATATATATATGATAAATTAGAAAAATTAGACCAGCATTCTGCGTACCATAGGTATCAGATTCTGCATACCCGGAAACTTTATTTGCCAAGCCTTCGTCCGCATCTATAAGGAACAAATAATCACCAATGACTTCCATAATTATCTTTCCTATCATAAAAGCTCCTATACAAGCTAAAACGCCCCATTTGTTAAAACGTAAAAAAAAGAAAAGAGGAAGTATAAACATCACAATAGTTTGCGCATGAAATAATAAAGCTATAATATAAAGGAAATAACCTTT
>Ga0265298_10008034_pt1 | contig 12714 bp, 9 predicted proteins | sample AusTroGonzalo_MG_3_FD_193486 | JGI IMG/M metagenome (GOLD analysis project Ga0265298, IMG submission 193486) | Bovine rumen microbial communities from tropical cattle in Woodstock, Queensland, Australia - Gonzalo_01 | ecosystem: Host-associated > Mammals > Digestive system > Stomach > Rumen ... | reverse complement strand
GGAAGCCGACACATTCAGACTTTCGATGTTTACCTGTCGACGCGTAAAGACAGCAGTAATCTGGTTCAGGATACCTGCCACGTTCTCAGAATAAACCAGAAGGGTATATAGTTTCTCTTTGTCCATCATTTATCAGTATTATTTAGCATTTATATTTAGCAAGGCGCTAAATCTCCAGCATCATCTCGTTGACATTCATGCCCGGGGGGGTCATCGGCAGCACGTTGTCCTCTTCAAGGATAGCACATTCTAGGATGAACGGGCCGTCAGTGCTGAGCATCTTCTCTACGGCAGCAGCCAGATCCTTGCGGTCGACCACAGCCTGATAGGGAATACCGTAGCCCTGCGCGATAGCTTCGTAGCAAGGGTTCAGCATCTTGGTGAACGACTTGCGGCGCATCCAGAACATATCCTGCCATTGACGCACGTTGCCAAGGTAGTTGTTGTTCATCAGAATAAGCTTCACAGGAGATTTCTGCTCCATGATGGTGCCTAACTCCTGAATGTTCATCTGGAAACCGCCGTCGCCCATAAAGCAGCACACGCAACGTTCGGGGGAGCCAAAGGTAGCACCGATAGCGGCAGGCATGCCATAACCCATCGTGCCCAAGCCACCACTGGTGCAGATGCTGCGCTTGTGGTGGTACTTAAAATAGCGGGTTGAGAAGAGTTGGTTCTGACCTACGTCAGTTACCAGCACTGTATCATCGGGAGCCTGCTCTGCTACAGCGTTTACCACCTCACCCATGCGCAACGGGCCTTCTTTGGGATGGATGGCAGGCTCAATAACCTTCACGCGTTCTTTCTCGTCAAGTTCCTTGAACGAGTCACGCCATTCCTTGTGATTATTGGGATTGATGAGCGATGTGAGAGCGGGAAGCGACTCCTTACAGTCGGCTACCACAGCCACGTCGGTCTTCACGTTCTTGTCAATCTCGCTACGGTCGATGTCAAGATGGATAATCTTGGCCTGCTTTGCATAAGTCTTCAGGTTGCCAGTGACTCGGTCAGAGAAGCGCATGCCGATAGCGATGAGCACATCGCACTCCTGTTCTTTCAGATTCACAGCGTAGTTGCCATGCATGCCCAGCATACCTACGTTCAGCGGGTGATTGGAGGGCAAAGCCGAAAGGCCCAGCATAGTACGACCGGCAGGGATGTCGGCCTTTTCAAGAAACGCTTTCAGCTCTTCCTGCGCATTGCCCAGCTCTACGCCCTGCCCCACCAAAGCCAATGGGCGTTTGGCGTTGTTGATCAGCTCGGCAGCCTCACGTACTGCCTCATTGTCGAGTTTGGGATAAGGCACATAGGAACGCACGAAGTCAACCTTCTTGGGCTCCCAGTCAATCTGTTCCAGCTGCGCATTCTTGGGGAAGTCAAGCACCACAGGACCGGGACGGCCTGTGCGGGCAATATAGAAAGCACGGCTTACTGCCCACGCTACATCTTCGGCATGGCGAATCTGGTACGACCATTTCGAGATGGGCTGTGCCAAGCCCACGAGGTCCACCTCCTGAAAAGCATCCGTACCCAGGGCCGAGATGGGCACCTGACCAGCGATGACAACGATGGGGGTTGAGTCGAGCATTGCATCAGCAATACCCGTCAGCGTGTTGGTGACGCCAGGACCACTCGTCACCAAAGCCACGCCCACCTCGCCCGAGACGCGTGCATAGCCCTCGGCAGCATGGGTGGCACCCTGTTCGTGACGCACCAAAATATGGTCGAAACACTTCTTTTCTCCTCGTGTGTAGTCGAAAAGCGCATCATAGACGGGCATGATAGAACCGCCGGGATAACCAAAGATGGTCTTCACACCCTCAGCCTGCAACGCCCTCATCAGCGCCTTCGATCCTGTTATCTTGTCTTTTAGCATATTCTTTATTTCTAGTATTTCCAGATTTCCTAGTTTGTCTAGAATTTCTAGTTCTTCTAGTCTATGATTCTCACGCCTCCCTTGTCGGCCGAGCTCACGCTCTGAGCGTATGCACGTAGCGCTTTTGACACCACACGGTTACGCTTCAGGGGCTGCTGCGGACGGGCAGCCAACTCTTCATCGCTGAGCTTCACGCTAATCGAGCGCGAGGGAATATCAATAACGATGATGTCGCCATCTTTCACCTTACCTATGTTGCCACCATTGGCAGCCTCGGGCGAGATATGACCGATGGAGAGGCCACTGGTGCCACCAGAGAAACGTCCGTCGGTAATCAGGGCACATTCCTTACCCATGTGCATACTCTTAATATAAGAGGTAGGATAAAGCATCTCCTGCATGCCGGGACCTCCCTTCGGTCCCTCATGGGTGATGACAACACAATCGCCCTTCTTCACCTTGCCACCAAGGATGCCCTCACAAGCATCTTCCTGTGAGTCGAACACCACAGCAGGACCTTCGAAGTGCCAAAGGGCCTCATCCACGCCAGCAGTTTTCACTACACAACCGTCCTGGGCAATGTTTCCGAAGAGTACAGCCAAACCGCCATCCTTGGTATATGCATGCTCAATATCACGGATACAGCCATTGGCACGGTCAATATCAAGCGAAGGATATAGCTCGTTCTGACTGCCCATCTTTGTTGAGAAGCGACCTGCGGGAGCGCTATAGTAAATATGGGCCGGGTTAGCAGAATTTGAAGTGCTGGTCTGACTTGTAATATCATATTTCTTCATTGCCTCACTCAGTGTCATACCGTCGACACGAATAGCACTGCCGTCAATCAGACCACCCTTATTCAATTCATTCAAGATGCCAAGAATACCACCAGCGCGATTGCACTCCTGTACGGAGTACTTTTGCGTGTTGGGAGCCAACTTACAGAGGCAAGGTACCCGACGCGAAAGTTCGTCGATATCCTGCATCTTGAAGTCTGCACCAGCTTCCTGAGCCACAGCCAAGAGATGTAATACGGTATTGGTAGAACCACCCATAGCAATGTCGAGTGCCATTGCGTTCATGAAAGCCTTGCGCGTTGCAATATTTCTGGGCAGTACACTTTCATCACCATTCTCATAATAGGCAAACGCATTTTTAACAACCTGACGGGCAGCAGCCTTGAATAGTTCAATACGATTGGCATGCGTAGCCAGAATCGTGCCGTTGCCAGGCAGCGAGAGACCGATAGCCTCAGTCAGCGAGTTCATCGAGTTTGCTGTAAACATGCCAGAGCATGAGCCGCAACCAGGACAGGCACACTGTTCTATCTCTTTCATTTCCTCATCCGTCACGGAGGGGTCAGCACCTTTCACCATAGCGGTAATCAAGTCTGCATTCTCACCACGCCAACGACCTGCTTCCATAGGACCACCAGAGCAGAACACAGTGGGGATGTTCAGACGCATCGAAGCCATGAGCATACCGGGAGTGACTTTGTCACAGTTGGAGATACAGATCATCGCATCAGCTTTGTGGGCGTTGACCATATACTCTACAGAGTCGGCAATGATGTCACGTGAGGGCAGTGAATAAAGCATACCGTCGTGCCCCATCGCAATACCATCGTCGATGGCGATGGTGTTGAACTCGGCTGCATAACAACCCATTTTCTCTATCTCCTCGCGCACAATCTGACCAATCTCATGCAAATGAGTGTGTCCCGGTACGAACTGGGTAAACGAGTTGACAATGGCAATGATGGGCTTGCCAAACTGCTCCTGTTTCATGCCCGTAGCCACCCAAAGGGCGCGGGCTCCTGCCATGCGCCGACCTTCGGTGCAGACGCTGCTTCTCAATGGTTTTTTCATACTTAAAAAGTGTCCTGTTTGCTAATAAGGTGCAAAGATACACCATTTTTTCTATATGGACAACGATGCACATAGTTAAATAAACGTAATTCCATCAGAAATTATCATTTCAAGGCACTTCTATCTCAATTAATAGTTGTACCTTTGCAGCCGATTTGCCCAAAATATGGGAATGGGAGCCTGAACAGGCGCGGGCTTCCAATCATGTCTAACCTTTAAAAACAGGTCTGGTAAACGTCTGTTCAGGCCTATGCCCCGACTCAATGACGAGGGGCGCAAACAAAAAATTATGTCAAAATTAACTAACAACGTTCAGCCGTTGCAGGACTTCAACTGGGACGAGTTTGAAAATGGTATCGTAACCAGCGTCAGCCGTGAAGAGCAGGACAAGGCTTATGATGAGACTCTGAACAAAGTGGCCGACCATCAGGTGGTCATGGGTAAGGTGATCAGCTTCGACAAGAAGGAAGTAGTCGTGAACATCGGCTACAAGAGCGATGGTATCATCCCTGCCAGCGAGTTCCGTTACAACCCCGACCTGAAGAATGGCGACGAGGTAGAAGTCTACATCGAGAGCGTTGAAGACAAGAGCGGCAAACTGCTTCTCTCACACAAGAAGGCTCGTCTGTCGAAGTCTTGGGATCGCGTCAACGAGGCATTGGAGAGCCAGGCTATCATCCAGGGCTTCATCAAGTGCCGCACGAAGGGTGGTATGATTGTCGACGTGTTTGGTATCGAGGCATTCTTGCCCGGCAGCCAGATCGATGTTCACCCCATTCGCGACTACGACCAGTTCGTTGGCAAGACCATGGAGTTCAAGGTGGTGAAGATCAACCAGGAGTTCCGCAACGTGGTCGTTTCTCACAAGGCACTTATCGAGCAGGAGCTCGAGGCTCAGAAGCAGGAGATTATCTCGAAGCTCGAGAAAGGTCAGATTCTGGAAGGTACTGTCAAAAACATCACGAGCTACGGCGTATTCGTCGACCTCGGTGGTGTAGACGGTCTGATTCATATCACCGACCTATCTTGGGGCCGTGTAGACGATCCTAAGAAGGTGGTTGAGCTCGACCAGAAGATCAATGTTGTTATCCTCGACTTCGATGAGGAGAAGAAGCGCATTGCTCTCGGTCTGAAGCAGCTGACCCCGCATCCTTGGGATGCTCTGGACGCTGACCTCAAGGTGGGCGACCACATCAAGGGTAAGGTTGTCGTTATTGCTGACTACGGTGCATTCGTTGAGGTACAGCCCGGCGTTGAGGGTCTCATCCACGTTTCTGAGATGTCTTGGAGCCAGCACCTGCGCAGCGCTCAGGAGTTCCTGAAGGTTGGCGACGAGGTAGAGGCAGTCATCCTGACTCTCGACCGCGACGAGCGCAAGATGTCACTCGGCATCAAGCAGCTGAAGGAAGATCCCTGGGAGGCTATCGAGGTGAAGTACCCCGTTGGCTCTAAGCACACTGCAAAGGTTCGCAACTTCACCAATTTCGGTGTATTCGTTGAGCTTGAGGAAGGTGTTGACGGTCTGATCCACATCAGCGACCTGAGCTGGACAAAGAAGGTAAAGCATCCTTCAGAGTTCACACAGGTAGGCACGATGATCGACGTGATCGTTCTCGACATCGACAAGGAGAACCGTCGTCTCAGCCTCGGTCACAAGCAGCTCGAGGAGAATCCTTGGGATGTATTCGAGGAGAAGTACACCGTTGGTTCTGTTCACACGGGTAAGATCACTGAGCTGCTCGAGAAGGGCGCCGTGGTTGCTCTTGAGGAGAACGTTGAGGGCTTCGCTACGCCCAAGCACCTGCAGAAGGAGGATGGCTCACAGGCTCAGGCTGGTGAGGAACTGCCCTTCAAGGTGATTGAGTTCAACAAGGACTCAAAGCGCATCATCCTCTCTCACAGCCGCACCTTCGAGGATGCACAGCGTGAGGAGAAGCGTGCTGCCCGCAAGGCCGCTCCTAAGAAGAAGGAAGAGGCTGCAAAGATTGAGAACGTTGCTGCCAGCACCACACTGGGCGACATCGACGTACTCGCACAGCTGAAGGCTCAGATGGAAAAGGGTGAGTAATCCCCTACTCCACGACATTACATGACAAAGAGGGTGTGTCGTCAAGGCACATCCTCTTTTTTAAAACACAATGACAGAAATGAAAGTAGGAATCATTCAACAACACAATACAGCCGACATCGAAGACAACAAGGCACGATTGGCTAGCAAGATAAGTGCCCTCGCGCAGAAGGGGGCTGAACTGGTTGTGCTTCAGGAATTACATAACTCGCTATACTTCTGTCAAACAGAAGACGTAAACACGTTTGACCTGGCAGAACCTATCCCAGGACCATCAACGGAGTTTTATGGCTCATTAGCCCGCGAGTGTGGCGTGGTGCTGGTCACCTCGCTCTTTGAACGCCGTGCCCCTGGCCTCTATCACAATACGGCCGTGGTCTTTGAGAAGGACGGAAGCATTGCAGGCAAATACCGAAAGATGCACATCCCGGACGATCCTGGCTACTACGAGAAGTTCTACTTCACCCCAGGCGACCTCGGCTTTGAGCCTATCCAGACCTCAGCAGGACGTCTGGGCGTGCTCGTCTGCTGGGATCAATGGTATCCCGAGGCTGCACGACTCATGGCTCTCGCAGGAGCAGAACTGCTCATCTACCCCACTGCCATCGGCTATGATCCCAACGACACCTATGACGAACAGCAACGTCAGCGCATGGCTTGGCAGACGGTGATGCGAGGTCATGCCGTAGCCAACGGACTTCCCGTAATTGCCGTAAACCGTGTAGGCGATGAGGACGGTGTTCCTTTCTGGGGCACGTCGTTTGTAGCAGGTCCACAAGGCGAACTGCTCTTTGAAGCCCCTACAGACGAAGAGGCAGAAAAGATTGTTGAGGTTGACATGCAACGTTCAGAACAGGTGCGCCGTTGGTGGCCTTTCCTGCGTGACCGCCGCATTGACTGCTACGGTAACCTCACCCGTCGATTCATAGACGAATAAAGACATCGGTTACACCGAACCACTTATCCATTCATTCGAAAAGACATGGCAACAAAACATATTCAATATCAGACACAAGGGACCTGCTCACAGTTAATCGACGTGACTGCCGATGAGAACGACGTCATCCAACAAGTATTCTTTTTGGGCGGTTGCAATGGCAACCTACAAGGCATCTCACAATTGGTGCGTGGTCAGAAGATCGACCAAGTGATTAGCAAACTCAGCGGTATTCGCTGTGGTACGAAGCGTACCTCCTGTCCCGACCAATTGGCTGAGGCACTCAAGCAGCTGAAGGAAAAAAGAGCTGAATAAAAAGTCAGATTGTCAGTTTTTGGAGTCGCTGACGCAGTTGTTCTGCTTCCGATTGCCGAATGCTTAGCTGAATCTGACAAGTATTATCGAAAGTCTGTGCAACGATGCGGGGCTGCATTTCCTTAACGATACGCATCACATCGTTCATCATCACATAGGGGAAGTCGTACGTCACGACTTCCTCTACTTGTCTCAAGACAATCTCTGCATGGGCAATCGCATCGCTGGCGGCTTCACGATATGCCACAATCAGTCCGCTGGTGCCGAGGTTGACACCACCATAATAGCGTACGACGACAATGAGAATATCAGTAAGTTCGTTGGAGTTTATTTGTCCCAGGATGGGCTTACCAGCTGTAGAAGATGGTTCCCCATCATCGTTAGCACGAAAATCTTCCCTGCTTGCTCCCAACATATAGGCATAGCAAACGTGGCGGGCATCATAGTACTTTTTCCTATATTGTGCCAACAAATCCTTTATCTCATCAAGCGTCTCAACATGATGTGCAAAAGCGAGGAATTTACTCCGTTTCTCAGAGTAAAATCCCTCGCTTGTCGTTGAGATTGTCTTATATTCGTCGGACATTAAACTCAGAACTTAAACCTTAAACCAGTTTGTGGATTACCAGTCCTGAGCGCAGTTTCGGCTCAAACCATGTAGCCTTCGGTGGCATAATCTTTCCACTGTCGGCAATGTCCATAATCTGCTGCATCGACACGGGATAAAGTGCCAAAGCCATACGCATTTCTCCATTATCTACGCGACGCTTCAACTCACCAAGACCGCGCAGGCCACCCACGAAATCAATACGCTTTGATGAACGAAGATCCTTAATGCCAAGAATCTCGTCAAGAATCAAACGGCTGCTGATATCAACATCGAGTACGCCGATGGGGTCATTATTGTCGTAGGTTCCCTCCTTAGCCTTCAGACTGTACCAGTGCTCATCAAGATAGAGAGAGAACTCGTGCAACTGGGCAGGCTTGTAGATTTCAGTACCCTTGTCCTCAACAATGAAATTCACCTGCAAGGCAGCCAAGAACTCTTCTGACGAGAGACCATTCAAGTCTTTCACCACACGGTTATAGTCGAGGATGGTCAACTGTGAAGCCTGGAAGCATACAGCCATAAAGTAATTATACTCCTCCTTGCCCGTATGGTTCGGATTCTGGCTCTGTTTCTCAGCACCTACGAGTGCAGCGGCTGCCGAACGATGATGTCCGTCAGCAATGTAGAGACTGGGCATCTTGGCAAACTCGTCGGTAATGGTCTGCATATCCTGTGCATCACTGATTACCCAGAACTGATGACGGAAGCCATCAATGGGAGCGATGAAGTCATATTCTGGCTCCAGTTTCGTATATCGCATGATAAGCGTATCGAGCACCTTATTGTCAGGATAGGCAAAGAACACGGGTTCGATGTTGGCATTGTTCACGCGGACATGCTTCATGCGATCTTCCTCCTTGTCGCGACGGGTCAGCTCATGCTTCTTGATGCGTCCCTGCATATAGTCGTCAACAAGGGCACCAACCACGAGACCATACTGCGTCTTGCCGTTCATGGTCTGTGCATATATATAATAATGTTCGCGTTCATCTTGTATTAACCAACCCTTATCCTGGAACTTCTGGAAATTCTCAGCGGCCTTCTCATAGACGCGAGGGTCATATTCCGAAGTGCCTACGGGGAAGTCAATCTCGGGTTTGATGATGTGGTAGAGGCTCTTCTCGTTGTCGCCTGCCTCGGCACGTGCCTCTTCACTGTCAAGCACGTCATAGGGACGGCTCTCTACCTGTTCTACTAGTTCTTTCGGTGGACGGATGCCACGAAATGGTTTGATTGTTGCCATAGTTTTTTGTGAAAGTCTGATGTATTATAAAAAGTAGCCGACTCAACGGAAGGAGTCGGTAAGAAGTTTAATTTCAACTTGTGGGGTAATACGCTCGTAGAGGATATTGTAAACAGCATCCAGGATAGGCATGTTGACGTGATAGTGACGGTTGATCTCCTTCATGCACTTCGTACCGAAGTACCCTTCGGCAATCATCTCCATCTCCATCTGCGCTGACTTAACGCTGTAGCCCTTGCCAATCATGGTACCGAAGACGCGGTTACGCGAGAAATTCGAATAACCCGTCACCAATAGGTCACCTAAATAAACGGAATCGTAAACATTGCGCTCGATCGGATAGACGCTCTTGAGGAAACGCTCCATCTCCTGCACGGCATTAGCCAACAATACGGCCTGGAAGTTATCACCAAACTTCAAGCCAGAGCAGATGCCTGCCGCAATGGCATAGACATTCTTCAACACCGACGAATATTCAATACCCACGACATCGGTAGATGTCTTCGTTTTGATGAACTGACTGGTTAACACATCTGCAAAAGCCTGTGCTTTATCCTGGTCAGCACAGCCGACAGTCAGATAACTCAGGCGTTCCAATGCCACCTCCTCGGCATGCGAGGGACCGCCCAGACAAGCCAAGTTATCATAAGGCACATCGAACACCTGATGGAAGTATTCCGAACAAACGAGGTTCTCATCGGGCACGATACCCTTGATAGCCGTAATGATAAACTTATCCTTGAGTCGTGTCTTAAGTCGTCGCAGGTGATTCTTCAGGTAGGGCGAAGGCACCACGAAGACCAGCGTGTCATAAAGTTGAACAATCTTGTTGAGATCGCTTTCGAAATGAATTTCATTCACATCGAAATGAACGCTCGTCAAGTAAGAAGGATTATGCCCCAGTCGGCGGAAGTCTTCAATCTGGTCATCACGACGCATATACCAACCGATGTGGTGAGTATGACTCACTACAATCTTGGCAATGGCCGTAGCCCACGAACCGCCGCCGATGATGGCTATCTTTCCGCAATTACTCATTCGCCTTTTCTATCCACTGCTGTACCTCGTCCACTGTGGGTTTCTGGAGGTCGAGTTTGAACTTCTTTACGATGTCGCCAATCTTCTGTTGCAAACCTTGCGGCTTCTCGTCCTTGATATCCTGAACGAGATAGAAGCCTGCCTTGCGCAGCACGTAAACCCAATCTTCGGGAACGCCGATGGCTGCCCATTCCTGCATGGTGCTCTTCGGTGCCTGCTTCTCGGGTTTCATCTGGGGGAAGAGCATCACCTCGCCGATGGCGAACTTACCAGTAAGCAACATAACCAGACGGTCAATGCCGATACCGATACCGAATGTAGGCGGCATGCCATACTGCAGGGCACGCAGGAAATCCTGGTCAATAATCATTGCCTCGTCATCGCCCTTAGCAGCCAGTCGCATCTGCTCCTTGAAGCGCTCCTCCTGGTCAATGGGATCGTTGAGCTCAGAATAGGCATTAGCCAGTTCCTTACCGTTCACCATCAACTCGAAGCGCTCGGTCAAGCCGGGCTTGCTGCGGTGCATCTTGGTGAGCGGCGACATCTCAACGGGATAGTCGGTAATGAAGGTGGGCTGAATGAAGGTGCCCTCGCAGAACTCTCCAAAGAGTTCGTCAATCAGCTTACCCTTGCCCATGGTCTCGTCAACCTCCATACCCTTTGACAGGCAGAACTGACGAATCTCGTCTTCTGTCTTCCCATCGCAATCGAAGCCGGTCTTTTCCTTGATGGCATCGAGAATAGGCAGACGGCGGAACGGAGCCTTGAACGAGATGACCTTACCGTCAATCTCAACCTCAGGCTTACCATTTACAGCCGTACAGATCTGCTCCAGCATATTCTCGGTGAAGGTCATACCCCAAAGCAAATCCTTATAGCTGATATACAGCTCCATGCAGGTGAACTCGGGATTGTGGGTCTTGTCCATACCCTCGTTACGGAAGTTCTTACCCATCTCATACACGCCCTCGAAGCCGCCTACAATCAAGCGCTTCAGATAGAGCTCGGTGGCAATACGCATATACATATCCTGGTTAAGGGCGTTGAAGTGCGTCATAAAGGGACGTGCACTGGCACCACCAGGGATATTCTGAAGAATCGGGGTATCCACCTCTGTATAGCCTGCATTGTCAAGGATGCTGCGCATGGTGCGGATGATGGTGGCACGCTTCAGGAAGGTATCCTTTACGCCGGCATTCACGATCAGGTCTACATAACGCTGACGATAACGCAACTCGGGATCGTCGAAGGCATCGTAAACCTTTCCGTCTGCATCCGTCTTTACTACGGGCAACGGCTTCAGGCTCTTGCTCAGCACCGTCATCTCCATCACGTGAACGCTGATTTCGCCCGTCTTCGTGCGGAACACATAACCCTTCACACCAATGAAGTCACCCAAGTCAAGAAGTTTCTTGAACACAACGTTATAGAGGTCTTTATTCTCTTCCGGACAGATGCTATCACGCTGAACGTACACCTGAATACGTCCCTTTGAGTCTTGCAACTTGGCAAAGGCAGCCTTTCCCATGATGCTTTTGCTCATAATTCGTCCAGCAATGCTCACCATACGGCTGTTCTCTGGTGTTGCCGTCTCATGCACATCGTTTCCTTCCTCATCCTTTCCAATAACAGGAAGGTCAACAAAGTCGTTAATAATATCGGTGCTCCATGCTGTTACGGGATACGCTGCTGCAGGATAAGGTTCAATACCCATGTGACGCAGTTCGTCGAGCGACTGTCTGCGAAGAATCTCTTGTTCACTTAGTTCAAGTTCAAGTACGTTCATGTTTTTTCTATTCTAATATTGCAATATTGGGCTACAAAGGTAATCATTTTAACTGAAATTACCAAGAATTATCCCAAAAATGTGGGATGTTTCACCTAATAATATAATATACATGAGGGCTACTATTCAACGATTAGTAGCACCCCATTCCTTTTGCGGTAGAAAGTGAGTCGAGATGAAAGTCGTAACGATAGTTCTTTTCGTCAATCAAAACGAAATGCTGTTTGCCTTGTATTGAGTCCTTGGGCGACTCCCAAACAACGTCCTTAAAAAGAATGCTATCGTTAACCATCGGCGTACGCAAGAGCGACTTCTCGAAATAATAGCCAAAGGCTACTGCCGTGTCGCCTGCTTCACCCATCACCACGTCGGCATCATAGCCTGTAATAATACTTTTACGACATACAAGTCCCTCCAATGGATAACTTTTTCCGTCCTTCTGGTTTCCAAACCTCAAAGCGACACCGCAATTGGCTGAGAAAGGATAGAACTGAGCCACTGTACACGACTCTAAGATAACCAGTCCACCGTAGACCGCCAGACAGTCATCGAGCGTATTGGTAATCTGACAAGCTAACAGTCCCAAGGTCGACTGATAGGCTTGGATGCCAGCACCTTTGCAGTTATGTACGATGCATTGTTCCATATAGAGACGATAGTCATCTTTCGAGAAACGTGCCGAGTCGCAGAGGATGCCCGTCATTGCATTACGGATCTCGGTATCAAATATGGCATTACCCGTTGACGACGAGAAGAAGTGTATGCCCTTCCACTGTCCGCTGATGCGGTCATAGGGAAGGTAGTCAAACATATAGTCAAGACGATCGCCACGCATCACTACATGATTAGACAACAACTTACCATAGACATCAATACCTGCATCGGCATGGAAGAAGAGGGTACTATTCTGCAGGGTGAGCGTAGCAGCACTGTCTACGCGAATACCACCATAGACCACGATTGGTTTATCGCT
>Ga0265298_10008033_pt1 | contig 12714 bp, 10 predicted proteins | sample AusTroGonzalo_MG_3_FD_193486 | JGI IMG/M metagenome (GOLD analysis project Ga0265298, IMG submission 193486) | Bovine rumen microbial communities from tropical cattle in Woodstock, Queensland, Australia - Gonzalo_01 | ecosystem: Host-associated > Mammals > Digestive system > Stomach > Rumen ... | reverse complement strand
AGCAGATGCGCCGGTATAAGGAAATGAGCCGGATTTACGGACAGAGCTTTCCGATGCCGGACAGCTTTACACTGGTGCTGAACCGCAGGAATGCCACGGTGCAGGCGTTGGCAGAGCGGGATCCAGAAGACGAGACCACGAAGATGATCTGCTGCCAGGTATATGATCTGGCGCGGATGGCTGCGCAGCCGCTGGAAGCCGAGGAGATTACCGCTTTCCTTGAAAGAAGCAGGAAACTGCTGGCAATGATTGTGAAGTGAGACCAGGGGACTTTCCGGTCACTCCCCGGACCCCTTCGGATCGCATGGGAGTGTGGATAATTGCTGGATAAGATTATGAAGTGAATAAAAAAAGCGTCCGGATGTGATTCCGGGCGCTCTTTGAATACCTCAACGAATTACTGGGGAACTGCCTGGATGGAAGCCATGATGATGCCGGCAGCGGTCTTGGCGTTGTCATCTTCGACCGGTCCGACAACCACTTCGAGGATGTAACCAGCTTCGGTGGTGAAGGCGATATTCATGGTCTTGTTGGCGGGCATTTCATAGGTAACGCAGGGCAGACCATTCACGGTACCGGTTTCGATCTCGGTGGCGCCGACTCCGGGCAGGGCTTCGGTATAAGCTTCCAGGGTCATACCTTCCACGTTCACATACTGAACGGCAACAGCAGAGCCGTCTTCCGCAGCGAAGTATCCGATATAGCTGTCATTGGGCAGCTCAGCCGATTCCAGACCTTCGGGGATAAAGAGCGCGACAGCGATCTGTTCGAAGGTGTAGAAGTTACCGTTGACGCCGCTGTTTTCGAGCAGGGGCTCAACCTGCTCCCAGGTAATTTCGTTGTCAGCCAGGGCGGTGCAGCCGCACAGCAGGCACAGGGCCAGAACCAGAGCAAACAGTTTCTTCATATTCTTTTCCTCTTTCCTTCAGGGACTTTTTCCCCGATCTATTTTTGTCATGCAGTCGCATAACCTAAAAGATTATATGCAAACGATTTCCCAAAGTCAAGAAAAACAAACAGAAACAAGCCTTCCCGGACTAAAAATACAAATGGAAGGGACAAAAACAGGACTGGATGCTCAAAGATGAATTGATCAGATTCCCCTGAAGGAGAATTCAAAATACAAAGGTTTCGAAACATCCGGCAGGTACTCCGGGTGGGTTTGCGCACCCCAGCTGTCATCTCCGCCGACGCCCATCTGAATCGCGCTCATCTTCAGGACAGTATAAGCTGCGGGAGGCAGTTCATACCAATGGGCTGCGTTTTCAAGCTCGTGAGGCGTATAAGGCAGGGCAGAAAACTCACCGCCATTCAGCCAAAGCTTCAGCCCCTGACCCTTTGCGTTCGTAATCTCGGCCCAGCGAACACCGGTGCGGTTGCCGCATTCCTGGGGCAGGAGATAAGGAGTCAGGTTTTCTGACGCGCGATAGTTCCAGATCCCCAGGCGCGTGCCTTCCCGCCGGTCGATATAGTTCTCCTCCGGCCCGAGACCAAAGAAGCGAACCCGGTCATAGTCCGCGTCAAGCTTCGTGATCATGCCGAATTCCGGCATCACCCCGAGTTCCTTTACGGGATTATAATCCAGGCGGACATCCACTCTGCCGCAGGGACGGATGCGGTAAGTTACGGCGCAGGAGGCTGCGGGGCTGACCGGCAGATCGTAAATCATGACAAAGGTAACAGTGCCGTCGTTCTCCTTCACTGGCCTGACCATGGCATTTTTTTTCATGGTCTCCGGATCAAAGGCGGTCGAGGCATAGAGGGAGGCAATCTTCCACTGAGCGTAGCGCTGGGGCATTTTGCTGCCATAGTCGTTATTGATCGGAGCACGCCAGAAGTTCGGCATGAGCGGCGCTTTCAGCAGCTCCGCGTTCCCCCAGCGGTAGGAGGTCAGCGCACCGGTGAGGCGGGAAAACTGAACGCTGAAATGCTCGCCACGGACGGATATGTTCCATGGACTGGACATGCTTTGCAGGTCCCCGCTCAGGCGACGGCAGGTCTTTTCTTTTTTCACACTCCACACACCCTGGCCGAAGGCAATCTCATAACCTGCCGGGGCCCAGGGAGTATCTTCCCGCAGGCGGAAGGAGACGGTGACCGCGTATTCTCCAGGCTCTGTCTGAGCACCGAAGGGCAGCGGATACACTGCGGAGGACAGCGGCTTCACGTCCGTCATGATCTCCTGCCGGTCGATCTCCATCCCGTCTTTCTCCAGAATTGCCAAGCAGCGGAAAGCGGAAGTCGGGGTGAACATATGGCGATTGATTACTTCCATCTTTTCCGCGTCCGGCCTGACGACAATATCCTGGTAGTTATATTTAATCTCCTGCAGCTTCGGAGTTCCCCGCCCGTCGGCAAAGACAATGCCGTTACCGCAGAAGATGCCATCTGTCGGCCGGTCATCCCAGTCCCCGCCGTAGGAGAGGGTTTCTTTACCGAAACGATCCCGGGTGACCAGCGCCTGGTCGATAAAGTCCCAGATGAAGCCGCCCTGATAGAGTTCCTCCTCATATGCCATTTCGGTATACTTGTGCATGGCACCGTTGGAGTTGCCCATGGAATGGGTATACTCGCAGAGGATAAAAGGTTTTTCCCGGTGTTCCTTCAGATACTTCCGGATCTGAGAAGCAGGGGTGTACATCTCGGTTTCCACATCCGTGATTTCACGGAGACGCAGATCCGGATACAGGAAGTCGACCTGATGATCCCCCTCATAATGCACGGGACGGGTGGGATCGAGACGTTTGAACTCCCGGCTCATTTCCAGGATCACGGTGCCTGTGAGGCTTTCGTTGCCGCAGGACCACATGACGATACAGGGATGATTCCGGTCCCGGCCCACGATCGAACGGATCCGGTCCAGCAGGAGGGGCTCCCACTCCTTCAGGCAGCCGGGGAACATCTCCTCTTTCCCGATATATCCCTGGAAGAGCATGTCCCACATCCCGTGGCTTTCCATATTATTTTCATCTATCACGTACAGACCCAGTTCGTCGCATAGGCGGTAAAGCGCACTTGTGTTCGGATAATGGCTGGTGCGGACGGCATTAATATTATTCCGTTTCATCAGGAGCAGATCCCGACGGATCTTTTCCTCTGTTACGGCGCGGCCGGTTTCTCCGCAGAAGTCATGCCGGTTGACGCCCTTGAAGACCACGCGCACTCCGTTCACGCGGATAATGCTGTCCTTGATTTCGATCTTCCGGAAGCCGATGCGCTGGATAGAGATCTCCTCTGTTCCGTCCGGTGCTGCGAGGAGAAGCTCCAGAAAGTATAGGTACGGGTCTTCGGCGGACCAGAGGCGGGGACCATTCACGGTGAGACTGCCGGATGATTCTGTTTCACCAGAGACGTTGCTCTCAGCTTCCGCAAGAATCTTTTCTCCGTCCTTCAGGCGGAGACGAAGACTTGCCCCGCCCGGCGCGGATACCTTTGCCTTCCACTGCAGAATGCCTTTGGTGAAGGTCTCATCCGGCAGCGCGGTAACGTTCAGATCCCACAGATGCACGGCGGGGACGGCGTAAAGATACACATCCCGGTAAAGACCGGAGAAGCGCAGGAAATCCTGGTCCTCCAGCCAGCTGCCGGCGCAGAAACGGTATACGCGGCAGGCCAGCTTGTTTTCTCCGGATTGCAGGGCATCCGTCAGTTCGAACTCATGGGGCGTAAAGCTGTCCGAGGAAAAGCCGATATAGGTTCCGTTCAGCCAGACGGCAATGCAGCTTTCCGCTCCCTGGAAGGAGATGAAAACACGCTTCCCCTTCATTTCCTCCGGCAGGCGGAAATGCTTTACATAGCAGGCGACGGGATTATAACTTTCCGGCAGCTGCCCGGGGCGGAGATCCTCCAGACCATCCCAGGGATACTCTGTGTTGCAGTATTGGGCATGACCCCAGCCTTCCAGCTGGATATGCGCGGGTACATGGATATCATCCCAGCCGCGGCAGTCAAAATCAGGCTGCTCAAACCCCGGAATAATCTGGGCCGGATTCTTCGCGTGGAAGAATTTCCAAAGCCCGTTCAGCGGCAGACGGAACAACGGTCTGCACTCGTGATCGGAATGGGGATCCAGACGGTTCTCACGAAAATAACCGGGATCCTTGAGTTGATTTTCATTAAACATATACAACCGCCTTTTGCTTTTTCTATTTTATGTTCATACTATATCACAGACGGGAAGGATTGCCTATTATTTCCTGATAAATCTCTTTATTTTTTCGTTTTCTTCATGATCAGCACAATTGCCAGCGGAACCAGAACAATCAACAGATACGGCCATACGGCAAGAAGAAAATCACCCATGTCCGCGAAGAAACCTCCGATGCCTTTCCGCGTCGCGGGAACAGATTCGGATGCCTCCACTGCCGGGGACCCCGTTGGGGGAGCTGTATTTGCGGGGGCTTCCGCGGCTATCTTTACAGCGGGTTCTGTTTCGCCGGCTTCTTCCGCTTCCGACGCCTCTTCCATGGCGGTTGATTCATAAGCGGTTTCTCCGGCGGAGTCCATTGCCATCCCGACAGCAGGTGCTTCCGCGGCCGAATCTGTGTCGCTGGCTTTGTCGGCTACCTTCGAAGCGGGGATTTCCTCCGCCATGTTCATCATCGGACCGTCCGCAGCCGGCCTGACAGCGGCAAAGCCCGTTTCCCCGGCAGTATCCATGACCGTACCTGCTTCGTCGGCGGAATCAGCCGCTTTTTCCATGGCGGTTCCTGTTACAACCGTTTCTTCCGTTTTGACGGTTTCCGTTACGGTTATTGCGTCATCGGGGGTTTTCTCCGGCATGATGGGTTTCCGGGCGGAACGATATATAAATGTTCCGCCGATCAAGAACACAAACACCGCGGCAATGCTGAGGATCCTCGGCCACTGGGATACAGGGGCCGGTGCCGGCGCTTCCGTTATCTCCGTCTGTTTTTCTTGCTTTGTTTGATTTTCACGGTTTGCCTGTTTTGCTTCCGCACGCACAATGCTCATCCATTTGTCATGGAAGTCCGCGGGCATCGGAGGCACATCTTCCGCTATGCCTGCCAGCAATTGATCCAGATTCAGTTCCGGATTGATTCCCGTCTGACTCATGTCCGCAACCTCCTTTCACCCATTTTGACGTCCCCCGGGGCGGAAAGTTCCCCCCCGGCGGATAAAATTTCCCGTAGCCTCGCTTTGGCGCGGTTTACACGGCTCTTGACTGTGCCCTCCGTGGTGTCCAGCATCCGCGCCGCCTCTTCATAGGAAACGCGTTCCAGCTGGGTCAGGACCAGCGCCTCCCGCTGATCCTCGGGCAGCAGGGCGATTGCCTCCCGCAAGCGGCGGCGTTCATCCTTTGCGATGACCTGATCCTCCGTTCCGGGGGAGGTATCCGCCGGATCAAAGCCCTGCTCTTTCATCGGCTCCATCGAAACGCTCCTGTCTCTCTTTTTCTTTCGCAGCCAGTCCATACAACAGTTAGCGGCGATCCGGTATACCCAGCTTTCAAAAGCACAGTCTCCGCGGTAGCTCTCCAAGCCGCGCCAGATGCGGATCATCGCATCCTGAGCGCAGTCCGACGAAGCTTCCCGGTCGCCCGTGTAGTGCCAGCATACCCGCCACACCAGTTGCTCCATCGGTTCCATCAGCTGCCCGAACGCCTCGGGGTCACCCCGTTGCGCCCGGCGAAGCAGCAATTCATCCATGCGCATTCCTCCCGGGTATATTCTTGCAATATGCTTTCCTCTATGATAGCATAACTTCGACATGAAAGCATAGTTTTGTTTTGCTGATATTCCGATACGGGTCTGAGGACTATGATACAGACAGAGAACACCGCCATCGTGCTGCGGCACGCCAACTACCGGGATAACGACCGGATGGTCACGCTGCTTTCTCCTTCCCGGGGGCGCATTGACGCGATCATCCGCAACTGCCGGAAACCGAAGTCACACAATCTCAACTCGGGCGAGCTCTTTGCCCTGGGCGATTACATGCTGCACGAGAATGGCGGGCACATCACGGTGACTTCTGTCCACCTGATTGAAACGTTTTATCCCTTGCGAAGCGATTATGACCGACTGACCTGTGGGATCTATCTGCTGAACCTGGCGGAGGCTGTAGCCGAACCGGAACAGCCCGAGCAGGAACTGTTCATGCTGCTGCTGCACACGCTCTCCCGCCTGACCTTTTCAGAGCAGGAATGGAAGCCACTGCTGGCAGGTTTTCTGCTGCACTTTTCTGCCTGCCAGGGCTTCAAACCCCGGCTGAACCACTGCGTTTTCTGCGGAAAACGGCTGACGGAGGAGGAACCGGTCTTCTTCGACGGGGAGGAGGGCGGCGCAGTGTGCGGAGCCTGCCGCCGGAAGAAAGACCAGACGCCGCTCTCACGGGAGCAGATTCGCTGGATGCGCATGGCGCTGGAAACCGGCTCGGCAGGGTGGGTGAACATGCCGGAAGCCTCTGCACCCTTTACCCTGCTGCGAAAATACTTGGAGCAGCGTCTGGGCCGAAGGATCCGCAGTGCCGCAATGCTGCCAGAATAACTGATTTCTGCCGGCATGTTCGTTGACAAGGTTTTTTGTTTCTTTTATACTTTTCCCGGACTATGCAGAAAGCAAATCGGAACGATCCATAAGGAGGAACAGGACTATGAAACGGTTTTTTGTTTTGATGACGGCGGTGGCTTTATTCCTGTCGGTTGTCTGCGCCGCAGTTGCACAGACTTTCACTACGGCTTATTTTTCAATGGAACTGCCAGATGGCTGGGAGATTGACACAGAGGACCTGGAAAAAAAAGAAGGCGAAGAGAGTCTGGGTTTTTTCGGCGGAAAGATGGGAGACGGACTCCTTGTCGGTGGTGCGTATCTGGTCTATTATGAGGACCTGAAGGATATCTCGCTGTGGAACGCCGGCGAGGAGGAACTGAAAGAATACACAAATATCCTGTTGGAAGAGTTCGCGGACAGCAAGCCTGAGGCGATCGGAACCGTGATGGCCGGAAAGATCCCGCTGGTGCTGATCAGGGGAGCCGACAAAGAAGGAGAATTTGTATATGCGGATACGGTAACAAACGGGTACTCGATTCAATTTGAGTTTTACGCGACGGAAACCGAAGGGGATAAAGAACTGCCGCTCACGGACGAGCATATTGAGCAGATCAAAACAATCCTGGCAAGCTTCAAGCCTGCCGCATGATTTCGGAGGAAGTCAAACTGACGCTGTCGGGAGGAATCTGTTGTGAAGAAACCGTTTTGCCTGCTGATGGCAGTTGCTCTGCTTGGTTTGCTGGTTTTACGGTCCGTATCGACCGCGCAGGCGGAGGAAAGGGAACTGACCATTCTGGCTTATATCTGCGGATCGGACCTGGAAAGCAAGGAAGGCGAGGCCAGCGGAGATATCCGGGAGATGGTCTCTTCCGGCATCGGAAACTCCGACGCGGTAACGGTTCTCCTGGCTACCGGCGGTACCTCCCGCTGGAGCGGATATGATTTTTCCTCGCGGAACGTTCAGTATTACCGGTTAGAACAGAATGGCCCGGTGCTGATGAAGGACGCGGGGCGTATGAGCATGGGGGACGCGAAGACCCTGAGTTCATTCCTCAGCTACGGAATTTCCGCCGCGCCGGCGAAGCGCTATATCATGATCCTGTGGGACCATGGCGGAGGACCGGTATACGGCCTGTGCAACGATGAAAATTACAGGGATGAAAGCCTTTCTCTTGAAGAATTGAAAAACGGTCTCACCAAAGGACTGAACGGGAACAAACTGGACGTGATCGGGTTTGACTGCTGCCTGATGAACTGTGTGGATCTGTGCTCGGACCTGTACGGCATCGCGGACTATTCCGTGCTGAGCCAGGAGCTTGTGAGCGGCACAGGGCTGGATTATGACGGCTGGATGGGACCGATCCGGGAAGATCCGCGGATTTCCTCCGAGAAAATCGCCACGTTGATGGCGGAAACCTATGTGGCGGAGAACGCCAGGGGACGGAACGCTTCTACGGCGACGATGACCGTGATCGCTTCCGAAAAGATGCCTGCCGTGATGCAGGCGGCCAACGGCTTCAGCAGCGCACTGACGTCCCTGATGGAAACCAACCTGGCCGGCGTGGTCCGGCTGCGCGAAAAGCTTACATCCTTCGGGGAATTCCTGGACGAGGACGCGTCCGACCTGGTGGATGTATCCGACATGTGCGATGCCTTCTCGGCGCTGCTGCCGCAGGAGAGCGCGGAGCTGAAAGAAGCCGCGGAGCAGGCGATCTGCTACAACTGCACAACAGCGGATATTGCCGGGTATGCGCACGGTCTGTCTTTCTTTATGCCGTATCAGACCGTTTCGGCAGACAGGCAGGATATCCTGTCCCATTACAACGGGCAGAGCGAACCCTATGCCCAACTGGCGTCCGCCATGACCAGCCAGGTCGCCTCCTCCGGCTATGCTATGACGGCTTCCTCCTATTCACCGAATAATTTTTTCTCCAGCAGTAATGATTCCTGTTCCGGCTCCTTCTGCGATATCTGGGACGGCTATTACGGAGACTACTGCAGCTTTGATGATGTCTGGGACGTGTGCGGCGGGGATATCTGGTCCGGACTGAACACATCGGGCGGTTCGATCTGGGACGGTTTTTCCTCCTCTTCCGGCATCTGGGACGGCTACGGACAGGCACAGCCGGAGGCGACACCCGTTGCGAGCGGCATCTGGGGCGGCCTGGAAGACGCAGGGAATGAACCTGCCGCAACGGAGCCGCCGGCCCAGACAACCGCATCTTCGGCACTGAACAACATCTGGGCGGGACTGCTGAACCAGGGAAGCGATTACTACCAGCCCGGGGAGGAAAACCAGAACGTCCAGGCCGGCGTGAGTGAGGCGGTATCCGCGGAAGACGTTCTTGAAACGGCGGGCAGCTACTTCTCCTCGGTTCCCATGACCGCGCAGATGATTTATTCCATTCAGCTGAACAAGGAGGATCTGAATCACCTGTCCACCGCCAGCGGCGTTCTGAGCAAAGAAGAGGGGGATGAGGTCATCCGGTTCGGCAATATGGGCAAGACCACGATCGACTGGTCAACAGGGCTGATTCTTTCCATGTTTGATGGCGGCTGGCCGATGCTCGGGGGTCAGATGGTCCGGGCGGAGTACCTTTACGGCGAAGAGAACGGGGATGTGCGGTTTGTGATCCCTGCGGTGATCAATGAGCTGAAAATGTACCTGCTGGGGAATTATACCGCCGACGGGAAAACGGAACTGATCGGCGCGACACAGGGATATGACGCAAACGGATTCGCGATCCGCGGCTCGATCCCCCTGAAAGCGGGGATGAAGATTTATCCGCTGTTTACGGCAGTATCCGCCGATGGGACGGAGCGGGAATATCGGGGAGATGAGATCGTTGTTCCCGAGGAGGGGCTAGGGCTGACCTGGGGAAAGATTCCCGAAGGGCATTACCGGTACTGCTTCGGGCTGACAGATCTGTCCGGCAAGGTTCACTACACGGAGAGCGTGAAGCTGGACTTCTGAGAAAGACCGGATGATGTGCAAGGCTTGACGCTGAACAGACCCGTATGATAGAATAATTTTCGAAATCTGAGGACGGAGGATATCAAGATGAAACATATTAAGACCCTGAATACCCGGAATCTCTGCGAGAGCGCCAAAAAGGGCGGCTGCGGTGAATGCCAGACCTCCTGTCAGTCTGCGTGCAAGACCAGCTGCGGCATTGCCAACCAGCAGTGCGAAAACAAAAAGGAAAAGAAGTAATCCTTGCATTTAACACGATTGCCGCCTTTTGGCGGCATTTTGCATGTAGAGGGGAAAAATCATGATCCATCGCTATCACCTGGACGACTGGTTCATTGTCATCGACACCTGCTCGGGAAGCGTGCACGCAGTTGATGAAATTGCCTATGAGATCATCGGCTGCTACGAGCAAAAATCCCGGGAGGAAATTCTGCCGGAGATGGCACGCCGTTTTGGGGAGGATCCGGCGGAGATTGCCGATTGTTATGACCAGATCACGGAACTGAAGGAACAGGGGAGCCTGTTTTCGCCGGACGTGTTTGAGCCGCTGGCCGGAGAACTGAAAAAGAAAACCGCCGGCGTGGTGAAGGCTCTGTGTCTGCATGTGGCGCATACCTGCAACCTGAACTGTGCCTACTGTTTTGCCAGCCAGGGCAAATACCACGGAGAGCGGGCTGTGATGAGCTTTGAGGTCGGGAAGCAGGCACTGGATTTCCTCGTGAAACATTCCGGCGGCAGACACAACCTGGAGGTAGACTTTTTCGGCGGAGAACCTTTGATGAACTTCGACGTTGTAAAACAGCTGACAGCTTATGCCCGCAGTATTGAAAAGGAGAGCGGGAAGCATTTCCGCTTTACCCTGACCACCAACGGTATGCTGATTGATGATGACGTGATCGACTTCGCCAATCGGGAAATGAGCAATGTGGTGCTCAGTCTTGACGGGCGGAAGGAAATCCATGACCGATGCCGGGTGGACTATGTAGGCAATGGCAGCTGGGACAGGATTGTGCCGAAATTCCGGAAGCTGGTGGAGGCCCGGGGTGGGAAGAATTACTACATGCGCGGGACTTTTACCCATTCGAATCCGGATTTTCTGGAAGATATCAAAACCATGCTTGACCTGGGATTCACGGAACTGAGCATGGAACCGGTAGTCTGCGCGGCGGGGGACCCAGCGGCATTGACAGAGGAGGACCTGCCGGTGGTGCTGAAACAGTATGAGGACCTGGCCCGTCTGATGCTTGCGCGGAGAAAGGAAGGCAGACCTTTTACTTTCTATCATTATATGCTGGATTTGTCCGGCGGTCCCTGTATTTACAAGCGGATTTCCGGCTGCGGGTCGGGTACGGAATACATGGCCGTGACCCCCTGGGGCGACCTGTACCCCTGTCACCAGTTTGTGGGGGAGGAAAAATTCCGCCTTGGCGATGTATGGAGCGGCGTTACGAATACGGCGGTACAGGAGGAGTTCGCTGCCTGTAACGTATACGCGCGGGAGGAATGTCGGGATTGCTGGGCTCGCCTGTACTGTTCCGGCGGCTGCGCGGCCAACGCGTATCATGCTGCCGGCTCCGTCCGCGGTGTGTACAGATACGGATGCGAACTGTTCCGCAAACGGATGGAATGCGCGATCATGCTGCAGGCCGCCTTACAGGAAGAGAATGACGAGGCGGATGTGGACAAATGAATACGCCGATCAATGACTTTGTGAAAGCCTATGCCACCGGAGCCACGGTGCGTCTGCACATGCCCGGGCACAAGGGGCGGACGCTGATCGGTCCGGAGAATGCGGACATCACAGAGATAGAAGGAGCGGATGTGCTGTATCGTGCCCGGGGGATCATCCGGGAGAGTGAGGAAAATGCAGCGTCTCTTTTCGGTACAGCCCGCACGCTGTATTCGACAGAAGGATCCTCCCTGTGTATCCGCGCGATGCTGTATCTTGTGTCGGTTACGGCGAAGAAGGCAGGCCTTCCGCGACGTCTGCTGGCAGGACGGAACGCGCACAGGGCGCTGATGACTGCGGCGGCATTGCTGGACATTGAAATCAACTGGATTATGCCCGGCGAAGGGGAAGCAATTCAGAATTCAGAATTCAGAATTCAGAATTCGGTCCGGGATAATGCAGGCGTGGCAAGTATTCTTTCCTGTGACGTGACGGCTGAAACGCTGGAGAAAAAACTGGGTGAAGGGGAGTATATGGCGGTCTGGCTGACGTCACCGGATTATCTCGGCCGGCGGACTGATCTCCGGGCGGCGGCGGATGTGTGCCGCAGCCATGGCGTACCGCTGTTGGTTGACAATGCCCATGGGGCATATCTGAAGTTTCTCTGTCCGGACGAGCATCCGATCACACAGGGTGCGGACGCCTGCTGTGACTCGGCACACAAGACGCTGAGCTGCCTGACGGGGGCGGCATACCTGCATCTGGCGGAGCAAGCGCCGGCGGGATGGACAGAACAGGCGGAACAGGCAATGGATCTATTCGCCTCCACAAGTCCGAGCTGGCTGATTCTGCAGTCGCTGGACAGGATGAACGCGGAACTGGCCGGGGATTATCCTGCCCGCCTGCAGGATACGGTCCGGAAGGTTGCGGAAACGAAAAAAGCCCTCGGAGACGAGGGCTGGATGCTGACCGGAGAGGAACCGATGAAGATCACTCTGAATGCTGCGGCATCCGGCTATACCGGCAAGGAACTGGCGCAACAGCTGCGGCAGGATGGGATCGAATGTGAGTTTGCCGAGCGGGAATACCTTGTGATGATGCCTTCGGCGGAGACAACAGGGCCGGAATGGCAGCGGCTGCTGACTGCTCTGCGGAGAGTTCCGCGCCGGGAAGCGCTGCGCTGTCGTGTACCGCCGGTACCGATACCGGAACGGATCATGAGCATCCGTGAAGCAATGCTGTCATCATCCCGGGAGGTGGCTGTGGAACAGGCAATCGGTCAGGTGCTGGCAGACGCGTCCGCCGGCTGTCCGCCTGCGGTGCCGGTGGTGATCGCCGGAGAACGGATCACGGCGGAAACCGCGGCTTGTATGCTCTATTATGGGATCGACCGATGCCGGGTTGTCATACGCCCATGAACGCTTTCAGGATGATCAGAAGAACCAGGTGGGCAGGGTACAAGGCGTAGCCCAGCCATTTGGGCAGTTTCAGATCCTTCGGGAAGCGAATCAGGATCAGCGGAAGCGAGAGCAGTGCATAAGCTTCCATCCGAAGGAAAG
>Ga0265298_10008032_pt1 | contig 12715 bp, 25 predicted proteins | sample AusTroGonzalo_MG_3_FD_193486 | JGI IMG/M metagenome (GOLD analysis project Ga0265298, IMG submission 193486) | Bovine rumen microbial communities from tropical cattle in Woodstock, Queensland, Australia - Gonzalo_01 | ecosystem: Host-associated > Mammals > Digestive system > Stomach > Rumen ... | reverse complement strand
CACTTGGTAACCGGACAGCCATCACCTTCATTGGATACTTTATATTATTTGTGTTACAACTCGGGCAATAACCGTTTCTTTTGCGTTCTTCCATATACTCACCTCTTTTTATCGGAGTCGAGGTATTATCCCCGACTCCATGTTATTGTCTCTTTATCCTTTTTATCATCAGCCGTAAACTCGTGAACTACTCCGACTTATAGAAGTCGGAGCTTCCTGCTTCAACCACTACTGCGTTGACTACGAATATACGTAATCATCCGTCTTACACAATGTTCACAGGCGTAGATTCGGATAGTTCCTACCCTATTGTTTATAGTTACACTGTTTCTAAGATTCTTAATCCCTCTACTTTGATATTGATAGCAGAGTTCCAATCTCTATCTATGCCTTTATGACCGCAATGAGGACAATCCCATTTACGGATTCTTAGGTCTTTGAGATTAGGACTTCTATATCCACACCAATGACAGAGTTGGGAACTTGGAAACCATTTATCTACCTTTATCAGATAACCGCCACGTTCTTTTAGTTTGTATTCCAAGAAGTTTACAAACATTCCGTAACCATTATCCAAAGTAGCTTTACCATTTCCAAAGCCTTTATTAGCCATAGACCTCATATTCAGATTTTCTACACATACACAAGTGTACTGATTGGCTATCTCAGTTGACTTCTTGTGTAAGAAATCTTTCCTTTGGTTTGCTATATGTCTATGTGTTTTGGCTATTTTCTTTTGTTGCTTGCGATAATTGTTACTTCCAATGATCTTATGTTTTAGTTTGTGTTGTAATTTTGCTAATTTATCTTGCGATAACCTGTAGTAATGTGGCATATCACAATCGTTACCATCACTATCTACATAAAGCCCATCTGACTTATAATCCAAACCTAATGTACTCATGCTAGTTACAGGCGCGTATAATTCCTTGGTTTCGTACTCAAACAACATGGAAACTTGGTATGTATCATCCCTATTTTGGGTTATTGTGGCTGATTTAAGTTTCCAATTAGTATTAGGCTTTCTATGTATTTTAGCTTTAACCCTACCTAACTTTGGTAGCTTGATATAATCATCACCTATCTCTATATTGTTATTTGTATAGTTAGTCGTATAAGTTTTCTTTGCTTTATGCTTATTTTTATACTTGGGATAACCACTTTGCTTTTTAAAGAACCTATCAAACCCATCAGATAAATGAAATACCGCATTATTTAAAGCAAACTTATCAACTTCCTTTAAAAATGGATATTCTTTCTTTAGATATTGTGTACAATACGTATTTGCTGATAACTTAGATAAATGTTTATCACCATTCTTATAACGTTCCTGTTGTACATTGAGCATCTGATTATACACAAACCTACAACAACCAAAAGTCTTTTGGCATAATTTGGCTTGTTCTTTATTCGGATATATAGCATAAATGTAGGCTTTATTTACCATAAGACTTCTCCTTTCTGTATGATTGTGGTTTGTGACGGTGCTAACCCCTCCCTACTTCATTGAGGAAGGGGATTGCGCACCTGTTTTTAGTTCAAATTATCTATGGCAATACCCGTAACATCCTTTAGGCTTACCACATAGCTTTCATTACTCCCAACTATCTTCAGTAATTCATCATAATCTGTTTCGCTATAATCCAGCTTATGCAGATCGCAATATGCCTTTGCCTTATCATTACCCATAATCTTCTGAATGTTATACAGTTTCAGTTCTTCCTTTAGTTTATCTTCAAGGTCTGCCTTGTTATCTTTCTCTTCTAATATCTTATTCACGTACTGATACCAATCACCAAGGTCTGCTCTAAATCTGTCTTTGTTTACAAAGACTTCTTCGTCTTCTGATATATATAAAATATAACAATGCTGAACCTCTCCCTCATAACTAAGGATTTCCTCGTATTCAACTTCTCTGTTATCTAATACTATTTCAGGTTTCTTCAGATACTGTCCATCATTATCCTTTACAATAAACAGTTTATAAGTTTCATTAATCTTCTTTCCCATAACGTGTGTTTTCATTTGTTTATTCTCCTTTTAATTTATTTTCTTTCTCTCTCACAATACGGACACATCTGCGGGTTCGGATCGGGTGACCACCATGTTCTGCCACAATGTGGGCAGCTTAAATGGTAGGCTATATCTCCCGATGTAAGCGGTACAAAATAATCCTTTACCTCTACATATCTCTCCGCAAACATAACTGATTTGCCCGGATAATTTGCTTCATAACATTTAATTAAGTCCCCCTTATCATCCTCGTTATACCAATGTGGCGGGATACGTGCGTCCGGTTTACCATCCGTTGGTACTATAACGGGGCAGATTTCTTTTCTATATAGCTTCATTTCCCACTCTCCTTATGAATGCTTAAGTAAGTACGATGTACTCACGTTTTTAAAACTGTTTTTACCATCTAATGACCTATACACAAATCCCTCTCTTGCTACGCTAGGATTTATTTCCGACATTCCATCCGCTTCCGTTTTCATAGATTCCATATCATGTGGAAGTTCATGATTAACATCTATAATTGGAACGCATAACATATCATTTTTCTGACACCAAAAATGCAAGTCAACTGTACTTAGTCTTTCTCCCTCAATTATTAAGTTAAAACAATACAACCGATTCTCATCTAACTTATATGGATTACCTTGTACACTACCAACGCCCTCACCTTGAAGCACTACTTTGCTATAATTATTCTTAGTGGCAAATTCCACAAGCTTCTTTTCAATATCATATTTATCGGCAAGTTCCCAATAAATATTGGATTCATGATAGCAACCTTGATCTCTGTTGGCTTGTCTTACATTTCTGCTACAAACTATAAATTCATATTTATTTTTCTTAGTTCTGTTAACGGCATATGTACAAGAAGTACCGTCACATTTTTCCGTCTGAATCCATTTGTCTTTGCTTTCAAGTAACCACGGTACATTTTCTATTCTTGTTTCATCTGTTTTAATTATCCAATCCGGGAAAGCAAGAGGTTTATCTTTCTTCTTGCCGAAGAAGAAGAATAATAATTTCTTTCCCCACGACCTTTTTATTAACCAACGCCACCATTTTTTCTTGGCAAGCTTAGAATGTCTTGCAGCCATTGATTTATATTTTGCGTTAGGATCAGCTTTGGATTTACGTTGTCTATCATCAGCAGAATAATAAGTCACCTTAAGGTTGTCGGTAACATCAGTACCTATATCTTTATCGGCTATCTCCGGAAACTCACTGAGTGGAAGAGCTAAACCTTGGCTGATAGGCGAACCAAATTTCTTGCCAAGTTTCATGGTCTTAATCTTATATTTTTTACTTTCCAAGAAAGCAAAACGTTCATCATCCTTATTGACTAATGAATCTATTTCTATATATACACACTTATCACCAACTTCGAACTCGCCTATTTTAGCAATACATTGCCATCCAAGGATTCCGACAAGTTCTATATTGTCAGCATTTTCTATTGGCTTTTTCCACTCTATTTTTTCTATGTGTGCTAATGCTCTACTCATTCCTTATCCTCACTTTCTGCCTTGAATCTATCGTCATATATCATCTTTGACAACTTCTCAAGGTTTCTTTTTGCGTGTCCGTACATAGTGTCAAACTCTGTCAACTCCTTTGTAACACACATTCTATTGATTTCTCCCTCGATGGTGTCTGCAAGGTTCATCATCGTTTTTCTTTCGTTCTCGGTCATTCCTTATCCCTCACTTTCTGCCTTATCTGCTTCTATGATTGTATCTGCGTACTTTACACATTCTACACAATCATCCATATTGTTAATGTGTGCGAATGTTTCATAGCCTTCTTCGTAGTTTCCTGCGTTGATACCATTTACCATTTCAGTTTCAAGAGCATCTAAATCTCCTAATCTTCCGTGTCCTTTTGGAAGTGGTGTGCCATTTTTGACAGCTTTTATAAAATTCAAAATATTACCACTATAATTATCTGATAATACTTGCTGATATACTCCCTCACTTATCTCAATCACCATCTGCATTATCATCACCTCGCCTCATATCTACTCCACAGTTTGGGCAAAAATTCGCATCACCCCGTCCACAATTAAGCCCGTCAAAATCTAAAATATTATTACATTCAGAACACTTATAATCATTACTCGGAAACAATTTACCAACTTTTGCATTTATCCATTTTCCTTTCGGTCTTGTAGGCTGCGGTGTTACGGATGGTAATTCCTCTAATCTCTCAACTACAAAATCTATATGAGGATGAAACTCCCTTTGGTTATTTGCATAATGTTCCGATAAGTCTTTAACTGCGCTTATGGCTTCCACTCGACTTATACAATCTTCGCAGGGTTGATGCTCTGGAAGTAGTGTACCATTACGAATTGATTTTGCTACAGCAAATAAATCATCATTCACTATCGCATAATCTTCTGTACCGTTATCAAATAACCTTGTAAATACATCTTCGTCTATATTAATTATTATCTGCATTGTCATCACCTCCTATAAGTATCATATCTTTACATAATAATTCTTCGTTTTTCAAAAATTTATCCTCAGTAAATCTACCGTAAGGATTAGTCCACTCCCAATAAGTGAGGATTCCACTTTTAAATAATTTAATTACATTGTAAGCTATTCCTTCGGATTCATTATAAATCACATCCCCTTCTGTTATTCGTGACAATTCCTTATTTGTCATTCTGATCATCCTCCCATATCAGCAACATCACTCATGGCATCATTGTATCCGCAGTTGTAACCGATATTGTAATCATTCTCTACTTCAGAAATAGTTGGTGTTACGGATGGCATATTTTCTATACTTCTATAACTTTGACAGCCTGTTACACAATTATAAACAGGACATTTTTCACACATAAGTTTAAGTGTTTCTTCTCTGCTTATAGCATCTTCGCAAGGCTGTTGCTCTAATAATTCATCAATCATATTGCTCAAGGTCTGATACATAAAAGGATTGTTATACATAGTATTTATGTCACTAAAATGATTTAATAATTCTTGCTTTGTTTTAATCATTCCTTATCCTCACTTTCTGTCATTTTCACACCTACGCATATATTTAATATATTCTGTTTCAAGCATTATCAGAAAATGTTTCCATAACTTTATAGGATGTCTGTCACTGCACGATAAATTCGGAGCAGTTATTAAAAATGTAAAAATATAATCCTTGCTCAATACTAAGTAGAAATCAACACATAGTTCACACTCTTCTTCGTCAAAATTTTTTGTCGTTTTAGCATAAAATAGGCGTATCTTTTTCATCCCTTATCCTCACTTTCCTGTGGCTTATGTTCTGCGTCTTATTGCTAACTTAATATAATCAATTTTATCTTCATCACTTATCACACTATCATAGAGCATATTTTCTATTTCCTGCTCATGTTGCAAACAAAGAATTGCGTTTTCTAAAGCCTCATAATGTTCCCCACCAACATGACACTTCTGCTCACGTAATAATGCAATCGTTAAATCTCTTGTCATTCGCTCTCACTCCCTTCTACCAACAAAAATACTTGCTGTAATTATTGGTGCTATACCTTCCGTATCAACTTCATAAGCTATATTCTCTTTAATTTCTTCAAATAAATCTTTTGCAACAGCTTGTTTTGCACGTTCAATAGTTTCATCTAAATCTCTCATATAAACAGGAACCGTTCTCTTTGCTCTAAATTCTTGGAATTGCATCGCAGTATGTGTTACAAATGTTGGCTTGTTATACAAATCATAAAGTTCTTGCATAGCAGGACTGTCTGCTATAATTCTACGCATTAAATCATTATCGGATTTAAGAGTACCTATTTGCTTTTTTAGTTTCTTTGCCTTCTGCCTTGCGTTCATTCTGAATCACTCCCATTTATAATCAAATTCTTTAAAAATATATCTATGTGTTCATTTACTTCTTGTAGATAGTGATAATTCATATCAACCTCATTAGGATTGAAAGTTTTAACATTCATACACCTTTCTATTATTGCTGTGGCAAATCGGATAGGACTATCTATCTCATTTGCCTCTAATTCAACTATCAGATTCATTCGCTCTCACTCTCCTCTTCATCAGCGTTTACCCCTCTTATTTCTTTCTCGTAAATCCTCATGTATTTCAAAAGAAAATTCGCAAGATTTCTTACTTCTTCATTTTCGGCATTTGATTTAATTTCAAAAATGGTTGCAAACAAGTGTTCCCATGATTCTCTATATTTTTCCAACTCTCTCAGCCATTCGGCAAGCTGTCTGTGGTCGTTGGCACATTTAAGGCATTCAACTCGATACTTCATAAAATCATCTAATGGCATAAATGATTCTTGATTTAGAGAACCTTCTTTTTCTTTCGCTTCTGCTACTTCCTCACAATGCTTTATTGCTTCATCTATCGTCATTCTTCATCATCTCCTATAAAATCCTCACATACCTCATCACTAACCGCCCGTCCAGTACCTCGTGAACAAGCATCCGTTAAGTCGAGAATGCAATCACTACAATTAATTTCCCTAATATTACCGCCGAACACCACGTACTTATCATTACACACATTATTGAAATCCTTACAGAAATCTCGCCACATCTTAAGTTCTTCCAACCATTCTGCGATCTGACAATACTCAGCATATTTTTCCGATACCCATGAATATGTATCTTCATCACCTTCCCACATTTCCATCTGGGTTTCCCGTACCATTGCCCTCACCTTGCAAGTTAATATCGCATCATCAATGGTAAATGTTGTATCACTCATTTTTTATTTTCTCCTTCGCCCATTGTATCCAGCATTCTTTTTGCGGATAACTGTAGTTGCAATTCTGTTCGCAGTAATCATTGTTTTCCGTCATTTCCTCACACACTTTGTCACTTTCCAAACTGACTAATGCTTCTGCTAACTTATCTATAATGTCGTATGGCTCTTGTAATATCATTTAATTATAGCCTCCTTTGATTCCGTTTTCTTTAAACAACCGTTGAATTAACGGACTGCAGCACGTTCGTGGGATTGCTATTGTGTTACCCTCGGCATTCTTATATATCCAATGCCCGTTATACCGAACGTACTGAAATCCGTTATCTTTTAAAATGCGTTCTATTTTCCGCCGTGGGATTGCTCCCTTACCATGACCCATCGGCTATATCCTCCTTTATCTACATTGCTAATATTATTTTGTTTGAGTCCCGGTACATTATACTCTGCTCGTATCCCTGCTCATATTTTACGTTGAAGAAACTGGGATAGAATCCGGTGATTATGCCTCGATGAGCCTTATGGCTTCCGGGGTGACTGAGTTCTGCAAGTGATCTTGCTACTATAACCTCATCACCTATTGCTAAATCTTTTACACTCATTTAATTTACGCTCCTTTCGTTATTTGTTATTGGTTAATTCTTTTGTAGTCCACATCTCTCCTTTCTCTAAATTATTTGGTTTGTCTTATTCTCCACATCTCTCCTTTCTGTATTAGATTTGTTTTCATTGTCACATATCACCTCACTTTCTTATTATTTATTTGGAGTTTATCGTTTTGTGAGTTTATTGTAACATAACAATTTTTATTTGTCAACATTTAATTTTAGCCTTTTAGTATATTTTTTTAATACAGTGAGTCAAGTATGTTAGCCGCTTCTCTCTTACGTTCTTCGGATACCTTTGCATATCTTTGCGTATTAGCTATATTCTTATGACCAAGCTGTTGCTGAACCAAATATATATCTCCGGTCTGTTCATAAAGACGAGTTGCACAAGTTGCTCTCATTTTATGTGGAGTTATCTTTTTCCCAGTTGCTTCAGATATAGCTTTAAATCTATTTTCCACAGCTCTAACCGACATTCTATGATTGCCTTGGCATATAAACAATGCTCTTTCACTTTCGTCAACCATATATTGTCGATCTATTATCCAATCAACTAATGCATTAACCGTCTTATTACCTATATATATTTTTTTCTGTATATTACCTTTTTCGGTTACAGTAATACATCTCTCCGCTAGGTCTACATCGTCAATATCAATACCTACAATAGCACTTACTCTTAATCCAGTAGTAATTCCTAATGTCAATATGGCTATATCTCTACTAATCCATTTTTCTTGTCTGGCTTTTGCCCTATCATTACCTACACCATTTTTTATATTATTGATTAGTATATTTAAATCATCATCTGATATAGTTATTATTTCATGTTCTTTATTATCTTTAGGTGATTCTATATTACTACACGGATTAGATTTTATGATATCATTTTTATATAGATAATTAAAGAATCCTTTTATTGCTGCTATATTTGCAACTATATACGTTGCGGATTTATCATCACATCCTATTTCTTTTATATATAAATCTATATGCATAGGTTTTATTTTATTATAATTATTATTTAATTTAAGCGTCTTATTTATATAATCTATAAATCTAATAATATATCTAGTATATACCATTTTAGTATATGATGTTTTATTATATAAACTATTTATATATCCTTTAACCTCTTCAGGATAATTAGATATAATTCTATTTATGGTTTTTATATTTTTCTGATCTACTTCGTCTCTAGCACACATATATATACCTCCTATTCGATTTCAAAATCATAAGTTTTCCAATAATAATGAGTTGCTTTTAATGGTTCTTCTACTATTTTAAAATTTGAATCCATTTTATAACCTTGTATAAGTTTTCCTTCTGGAGTCATTCTCATACTTATATTATTACATAAATAGAATACTTCCTGCGTCCATTCGCTGCCGGCATAAGCATATCTACTATCTTGTCTTAATCTATCTTGTCTTTTATTGAAAAGATAGATTATAACATTAGGAGCCAAATCTTTAATTAATGTTTTTTCACTATATTTACCTTCTATAAAACTATCTGATAATCTTAATAATTTTCCATCAAATAAATCCATATAAAAACTATATCCGTTTATATATTTTATCACAACTATATGATCAGTTTTTATATCTATATAATCTATATGATGCTTATATTTCATCCCCGCTCTTTCTCTATTCATTTGCATTATACGTTTTTGATCATTGGTAATGGGAAAATATACACTCTTACCAGCCTCTTTATATTTTTCTTTTTGGTTTTTAATTTTTTCTACGGTTAAATCATAATATACCTGACCAGTTTTAAAATCTTTTATTACATCATGACCGGTTACTCTATCGACACCTTTAACAACGTGTCTACCATTTTCTGTTAAATATAGACCACCATTTCTGCCATAATAAGTGCGGTCGCCTAAATTGCTCGACCGTTCCCTATTCTGTGCGTCCACAAAACTTTTATCTATTGCATCTGCTCCGGCAACACCTGCATGAAATAATGCATACAAAAAGCCAAACATAAAATCACCTCCTTGTTTAATTATCGCCTTTAATTATATCATATCTGTTATGATTTGTCTACCTTTTTTATTATTTTTTCTAATCTATTTTTCTTTTTCTCTTCCACTTTACCTCTTATTCCAAGCATTTCTTTAAGGATGTCAAGTTCAGTTTCCAAAAGAGCAACAGAGTTTTTTATTGACATTACATTATCATTTAAAACACTTGCCGCATTTCCCTCGTAATGGTCTATTGAATATCTATAATCCACTATATCTCCCATCACTTTTCCCATATCTTTAATTACAGAATCAGTTCGGTCATATATTGTTTTATCCGTTCTTGCCAACACCTTAATCATATCATCATATTTACTCATCTGCATTACCTCCTAAATTATATATATTATTATTAATGTCCTATTTAAAGGACATCTAATAAAAGGGACTCGCTTTTATACGAGTCCCAAATTTGTTATGCAGCCAACAGAATATCAATTGTTTTGTCGAGCAACTGATTTCCGTCAAGCGTATTCTTAAACCTATTTTCTTTCCAATTAGCCGTTTGTCTAAGTGGCTCCATGTGGCTTGTTGTATCGGCTACCGCCTGAACCAATCTTGCTCCGGTCTGATCCAACACCTTAAGGTCTGGTGCTTCCCAATATCTATATAATATGTCACCTCTTATTAACTGCTGATTTGCCTTCTGTCTATCTGTCATATTTTCAGTTATTGGCACTATGTTATTAACCACATTGTATAAATTAAAACCACCCAGCTTCACCTTATAAAGTTCTTCAAATGTGGATTTGGTTTCTTCAATATAGTTGTGAGCAAACTGAAGTGTTTCCATCGCATCATCAAGTTTATATTGTATGTTGCCAGTGTGACGAGCAGACCATACTCTCTTTGCCCCATGTAATGCAGCATTAAGAGTATTATTACATACTACCCTCACGTTTGTCATAGTTACTCTTACCGCACCACTACCATCGTGAGTATTAGTAAACACAAGATAGGGTTCTATCTTATCGCCCAATACTTCAAAATCTTCGGGCATCCGTGCAAGTAACCATATTGTTTTGCCATCCTTTAACGAACCCGCAGTTTCATACTTAACACCTTCTCCAAGAAGAGCATCAGTAAAGGCAAACGCATCTGTGTTCTGAATTATTTTGTAGCGTTCTCCGACTATACCGAGTGGTTTATTGTCGGAGCTTCTCACGTTTGCATAATTGCCTTTGATTTCTGTGCCATCAGCAAGATAGATTGGTTTCTGTTCTACTTTCCAATCAAGTCCCGCAAGTCTAATTGCATCCTCACTACCAACTGCTTCTTCTACTTTCGTACCTAACGAATGCCATGGCGTTTCTCTTACATAAAACATCGATTCTACTAATGCGCTCATATTATATATCCTCCTTTATTATTTGTATTTTTCCAAGCAGACTTGAATATAATCTTGTCTTACCATTAATTAAATTTTCAATCCCTTTTCTGCTAATACTGGGGTAGCCATTTTTTCTTAAATATTCTATTAATTTGGGCATCCCATAATACTTATTATTTTCATACATAAAACATCTTGAATGTTTTTTATATGATTTTTCGTCCCATTTATGAGATATAGGATGAAGCTTTTTTGTGTTTTTTATTTTTTCAGCTATATGAGATGGTGTGCCATGAACCCATCCTTCTCTCTCATATTGTTCAACATCTTTTAAGTCAATCATTTTAATTTTATCTTCTTTATAATATTGAAGTTTACCTTTTGGTGTAAAATTATTATTCTTTTTAGTTTCATTAATTCGGTCAATTACTTCTTGTGAATGATGTTTACCATAAAATGGATTATTTACTCCGGCATTGCGTTTTGATAATTTTTCCTTAATATAATCCGCTGCACCCATTGTCCATCCATCTTGTATACATTGCTCTATTTCATTGTCAGAAAAATATTTTTGATAATCACCCTTATGAAATAAATGCTTACCATAATTACAGTTATTTTTACCTCTTCTGATTTCTTTATGTTTCTCATAGTGTTTTTTCTTTTCTTCATCACTCATACAATCTACATAAGAATTACCACCATCACCACCTTCTGTCATATTATATCCGAATTGTCTTTGATTAGACTTATAATAATTAATCCAATATTTCTCTCTTTCATTAATATTATCGGTTTCACCTAATTCTTCTATAATACCAATAATAAAATTACTCGCTCCATATAATGTAAAAGCAGCTTGCATATGTTTATTTTTATTAGTTCCATTATTTAATGATTTAATATGGTTCATCATTCTTGTCTGTAAATCTTCTGATTTTCCTATATAACATTTATTATCTATTGTATTCGTTATTTTATATATTCCTCTCATATAATTATTTATTACCTCGATCTGATATGGTATTATTTAAGTGTCATATCCTTTACTCTTTTTACTTTGCTTAAAAACATATCAAGTCCCATATTTAATTTCTCCCTTCTTTATGTAACTTATCACTAATTTCATCATATGTTTTAGGTACAATTTTATACCCAAGATTATTATCTATTACCATCTGTTTGCCAGCCATAATATCTGCTTCTGTTTTATTAAATTTGCGTTTATATTTCTTTTTATTTGGATTATTGTATTTTGTAAACTTCATATAATTTTAACCACCTTTCAATTAAATTTCGTTTCCCCAACTATCCCAACCATCTCTATAATTTCTTGCATACATTTCCAGTTTAGTTGAGTCAGGAAACATTTCCTCAATCATTCTATAAGCACACTCTGGTTTCTTACTGTGCTTTGTTGATGGTTCTCTTAATACTGTTGTAAATTTACCTCTTGTCTCTTCCGTAGGCATTAGTATATTGCCCTTTTTATAGAACCATAATAAGTATTCATGTGAGAAACGAACCGTGAATGCCGGAGCTATTCCATTTTCTTTATCCCATATGAATCTCGCATGGAGCAGATATCCTAATTCATTCATCATTTGTTCGGTCTTGTGTAAATATTTATCTATGCTCCACATAAATACATTATGTTTCTCCGCACAATGTTTAGTGACTAAACTTTGATTTGCTTTAATATCGTCTATACTCAATGTTGGATAGTCAAGTTTCTGTCCTTGATTTGGTCTAACATTTCTTTTACCCCCCTTCGTCTGTTGCCAAGGCGGATCGGTATAAACAATATCATATAACTTATCTAAATTATAGATATCTACATTACCCATATTTAATTTAATCCTCCTTAATTAAATTCTATTTCGTCAATATCATTTGCGGTACTATATCTATTTACTACTGCATCATATGAGAGATCACTATCATCCACATTGTAATCGTCTGTTTCCCAATCTCCCTCTTCATAATCATCAGATTC
>Ga0265298_10008030_pt1 | contig 12718 bp, 13 predicted proteins | sample AusTroGonzalo_MG_3_FD_193486 | JGI IMG/M metagenome (GOLD analysis project Ga0265298, IMG submission 193486) | Bovine rumen microbial communities from tropical cattle in Woodstock, Queensland, Australia - Gonzalo_01 | ecosystem: Host-associated > Mammals > Digestive system > Stomach > Rumen ... | reverse complement strand
GATTTGAATGAGAATGGTTTGGCCGAGCTGGTGCGCGACGTGCGTTCCACCCAAGGCCTCTACGTGCCCGATGAGTTCCGCTGCTATACTTTGAACTTTGCCGACCCCATCTTCGAGCGCATTTTCCGTGAGGAAAAGGGTTTCGACATTGTGGCCAACTTCAGCGCTCACAAGCATGTGCGCTCCGAGAAAGACCGCTACAGCGTGCAAGCCCTCATCGAGAACAACGACATCAAGGCAAAGCGTCTGATGGATTTGCTAACGGTATATCCTCCCAAGCACTTCTTCTGCGTAAGCACCGACAAAGCTGCCAATCCAGTGAATATCATGGGAGCCTCAAAGCGCATTATGGAAGACTTGGTGATGGCTTACAACAAATACTTCAAAGTCACCACCGCTCGTTTTGCCAATGTTGCTTTCAGCAATGGCTCTCTTCCTGACGGCTGGATTCACCGCTTGCAGAAGAAACAGCCTCTGGTGGCTCCTTCCGACGTGAAACGCTACTTCGTGTCACCTCAAGAATCGGGTCAAATCTGTATGTTGGCTTGCATACTTGGCCGCGGTGGTGAAGTGTTTTTCCCGAAGTTGGGAGAGGATCAGATGCTCACGTTCTCTGCCATTTGTGATGAGTTTGTGAAAGCCGAGGGCTTCGAGAAAAAACAGTGCGCCAATGATGCCGAGGCAGTGGCGTATGCTGCCAAGATGGGTTACGAAAGCGATACCTATCCGGTAGTTTACTTTGGCTCCGACACCACAGGCGAGAAAGCCTACGAAGAGTTCTATGTTCCTGGAGAGAAAATTGATATGCAGCGCTTCCAAGCCTTGGGAGTGGTGGAGCAGACCACTCGTCACGATATGGATGATGTTAACGGCTTCTTTGGCAAGCTTGAAACCCTCTTCGCCAATCCTGACTTCACCAAGGCTCAGGTGGTAGAGGCCATCAAAGAGTTTATCCCTAATTTCGAACACGAGGAAAAAGGGAAAAATCTTGACCAGAAGATGTAATATGTTATGATTTTCGACCACATCAACAATATCGAATCCTACAAAGGCCTTTCGCCTAACATCTACGAAGGCTTGAAGTTCTTGCGGCAAGTCTCTCCTGATGTCGCTGTTGGCACTCACCAGATTAATCCACGGGTTAAAGCTATTGTGTCGGAGTATGATACCAAGCCGATGAATGAGCATGGTTTTGAAGCGCACAAAAAGAATATCGACATTCAATATCTCTTGAAAGGTGAAGAACGTATTGCGTGTTTGCCTATTGATAAACTGAAAGAAACAACACCATATAGCGAAGAAAAAGATGCAGCTTTTTATGCCGCAGAGGGTGTTCGAGCGCAAGAGATGACCATAGGCGATGGCTTCTTTGCCATCTTCTTCCCGCAGGATGCCCACATGCCGCAGCTTAGTGTTGGAGACCCGATGTTAGTCAAAAAAATAGTAGTTAAAGTAGAAATATAAAATGATACATAATGGCGCTTGTAGGTCTTTACGCGCAGCCTAAAGCGCATACGGGGCAGGAGAGTCTTCCGCACAGCTCGATTGCCCCAAACATAGAGGCAGATCAGCCCGCTGGTCTCTCAAAATGGTTCAATAACCAGCGAGCTTGCCTTCTTCATAAAAACAATATTTAGAGTATGTTTACATTGATATATATAAACGGAAATTTTAATCGTCCCGAAACACTTCAGTCTTTTCTCCAATCTAACATTGGGAAGAGTCCTATGTTACAAGTGGATTGTGTTTCGCCCTATAAAGGTACAGATCAGGATTTGTGAAAGCAGTATGCGAGTATTTAAATAGTATTGACCCACATATTGAGGTAAAATATAATTCAATTCAGAATGCGAGCAAAGAATCCGTTAATGAAAATGGTTTTGTTAATTTTATAGTGCTTCAAGTATCAGTTACAATGTGTTGTGATTGAATTATGTGAGAAAAGCAGAAATAATCGTTTATGCTGGTATATCTACAATTCGAGCATAATAAAGCAAATAATTGATAAGAAAATATAATATTACAATGGAACGCAGAAAAGATAGAATTCTTCTTTGTCTCTGCCACCTCTCTGGCAACGAGCAGAAATTTGTTCAGGAAGCTTTTGACACCAACTGGGTGGTGCCGCTTGGTCCTAATGTAAATGGGTTTGAAAAAGACCTTGAAGAGTTTGTGGGTCAAAACAAAAGAGTAGTTGCTTTATCAGCAGGAACTGCAGCTGTACATTTGGCTCTCTTAAATTGTGGTGTGGGGCCCGGTGATGAAGTTTGCGTGCAATCGTTCACTTTCTGTGCCTCTTCGCATCCGATTACTTATTTAGGCGCTACTCCTGTATTTATCGATAGTGAGAAGGATACTTGGAATATGGATCCAGAACTGCTTGAGAAGGCTATCAAAGATCGCATTGCCAAGACGGGTAAAAAGCCGAAAGCCATCGTACCTGTGGCTCTTTACGGAATGCCGTACAAGATGAATAGAATCATGGAGATTGCCAATAAGTATGACATTCCTGTAGTGGAAGATGCTGCTGAAGGTTTTGGTTCCAAATTTAAAGGACAGGTATTGGGCACGTTTGGTAAGTATGGTGTTCTCTCATTCAACGGCAATAAGATGATAACGACATCGGGTGGTGGTGCTTTGGTTACTGCCAACGACGATGAGTGGAGAGAGATAATGATGTATGCTACTCAGTATCGTGAAAGCTATCCGTACTACCAGCATGAGAAGATTGGTTATAACTATCGTATGAGTAATATCTGTGCCGGTATTGGTCGTGGTCAGATGACTATTGTTAATGAACATATTGCTCACCACAAGCACGTACAGGCTCTTTACGAAGAACTGCTGAAAGATGTTCCAGGTATCAGAGTGCATTCACAGCCAACAACTGGTGAATATGACTCCAACTATTGGCTCTGCACTATGACCATTGACCCATCAGTGAAGGTTAAAGGTCAGGAGAATGCCTATAAACAGGTGATTACCGATGCAGTGGGTGGTGCAGCTGGTGTTATTCACGCTGCGTCATCAGTTGTTACCGATTGTCAGCCTAACGACAATGTAGAGGCTATGCGTATTGGCTTAGATGCATTGAATATTGAGTCTCGTCCGTTATGGAAGCCGATGCACAAACAACCTGTTTATAAGAACTGCCCATCTTATTTAAATGGTGTTTCAGAAGAATTGTTCAAAGTGGGTATGTGCTTGCCTGCTGGTCCTTATGTAACCGATGATGATGTAAGATTCATCGTTGATGCTATAAAAGAATTAATTGTTAAGTAACCAATGAAACCCTTAATTCTTGTTGGTGGTGGTGGTCACTGCAAGTCGGTGATGGAGGCGGCTGAGAGTGCCGGCTATAGCATTCTGGGTGTGCTTGATATGCCTGAAAATGTGGGTAAGAACATTCTTTCAACTAAGGTGATTGGCACAGATGACGACATCCTTGCATACGTCGATAAGGCCGAGTTTGTCATCACTGTGGGTTTTATCAAGAATCCCTCCACACGTATCAAGATTTACAACAAGATTAAGGAGGCTGGTGGCAAACTGGCAACAGTGGTGGCTTCAACAGCCTACGTTTCCAAGTACGCTACCCTTGGCGAGGGCAGCGTGGTGCTTCATCACGCCCTGGTGAATGCAGATGCCAAGGTGGGCTGCAATGTGATTCTGAACAACTTCGTCAACATTGAGCATGATGCGGTGATTGGCGACCAATGCCATATTTCTACAGGCGCTATGGTGAATGGCGAATGCCATGTGGGCGAGCGGTGCTTCATTGGCAGTCAGTCGGTGTTGGCCAATTGTATCACTGTTGGAGATGACATCATTGTGGGAGCAGGCTCTTGTGTTAGAAAATCCATCACCGAAAAGGGTATCTATGCAGGCAATCCTGCAGTTCTAAAGGTTAAAGCGAAATGAGAAATCATACCATTATCATAGCCGAAGCGGGTGTGAACCACAATGGTTCCATTGAAATGGCCAAGCAGTTGGTGCTGAAGGCCAAGGAAGCCGGTGTGGACTACATCAAGTTCCAAACCTTCAAAGCATCAAAACTGGTAACCAAGGCTGCCAAGCAAGCTGAATATCAGCAAAAGAATATCGGCAAAGAAGGCGACAGCCAGTATCAGATGCTGAAAAAATTGGAGCTTTCGCCCGAGGAGCATCAAATTCTGATTGATTATTGCCACGAGTTGGGCATCAAGTTTTTCTCCACCGCTTTCGATTTCGACAGTATGGATTATCTCCATTCGTTGAATCTCGGTTTGTGGAAAATCCCGTCTGGCGAAGTTACCAACTATCCTTTTTTGAAACGCATTGCTCAATATAACGAAAAAACTATCCTCAGCACCGGTATGTGTGATATGGAGGATGTACGAGCTGCAGTGAATGCTTTGTATAAGAATGGTTTGTCGAAAGAGAACCTCATTCTGCTGCATTGCAACACCGAGTATCCTACACCTTACGAGGATGTGAACCTCAAGGCAATGGATGCCCTCCGTAAAGAGTTTGGCGTAGAGGTGGGCTATTCAGACCATACCAAAGGCATTGAAGTTCCTATTGCTGCAGTGGCATTAGGGGCAACAGTGATTGAAAAGCACTTTACGCTCGACCGCACTCTGCCTGGTCCTGACCACAAAGCCAGCCTTGAACCTGATGAATTGAAAGCAATGGTCTCTGCCATCCGCAATATTGAAAAAGCTGTTGCTGGTGACGGCACTAAGCACGTGAGCGAAAGCGAGCGCAAAAACATCGCCATTGCCCGCAAGAGCATTGTAGCGGCCAAAGATATCAAAGCAGGCGAGGTTTTCACCGAAGAGAACCTCACTGTGAAACGCCCTGGCAGCGGCATTTCTCCTATGCGTTGGGAAGAGGTGCTTGGAATGAAAGCAAAGCGAGACTTTTCCGAAGACGAGTTGATAGAGATTTGAAACTTGAAACCTGAAACTTGAAACTAAAGTTTATGCGTAAGATTTGTGTGGTAACCGGCAGTCGTGCTGAGTACGGCATTCTTCGTGGCTTGATGAAGGCCATCAAGAATGAACCTGAACTTGCGTTGCAGGTTATTGCCACCAATCAGCATCTTTCGAAGTTGCAAGGTGAGACCTATAAGGAGATTGAACGCGATGGCTTCGCTATCGACTATAAGGTCTATATGGCCGACGATAATGCCCCTGACAATGCCAACACCACAGCCAAATCTATCAGTCGTGGTGTGAGTGGTTTTGCTGATGCTTTCGATGCTTTGAACCCCGATTTGCTGTTGATACTGGGCGACCGTTACGAAATGTTGGCAGTGGCTTCCACGGCATTGATTTATAAAATACCGATTGCCCACCTTCACGGTGGTGAAATCACCGAGGGTGCTTTTGATGATGCTATCCGTCATGCCATCACCAAGATGAGTCATCTGCATTTCACCTCCACTGAGGACTACCGCAAGCGTGTGATTCAGTTGGGCGAGCAGCCCATAAGGGTGTTCAATGTGGGCGCATTGGGTGTGGAGAATGTGATAAAAACCAACTTTATGCCGAAAGAGGAGATAGAGCAGAGCCTGAAATTCCAGATGACGGACAAATGTTTTCTTTGCACCTATCATCCGGTCACACTTTCCGATATGTCATCAGAGACTCAAGTGCTGAACCTGCTCCATGCATTAGATGATTATAAAGATTATCATATCATCTTTACTTATTCCAATTCTGACACCAACTCGCAGATCATCATCAAGCGCATTCAGGAGTATGTGGGCCGAAACCGAGGCCGTTGCATGTTCATTCCTTCTTTGGGACAGCGTCGCTACTTTTCGGTGTTGAAATATGTGAAAGCTGTTTTGGGCAATTCTTCCAGTGGAATTATTGAAGTGCCGAGTTTTGGAATTCCGACACTGGATATTGGCGACCGACAGAAAGGGCGCATCGCTGCTGATAGCGTGATTCATTGCGGCTATTCCACCGAAGAGATCAAGGATGGGTTGACAAAGGTGGTGGCTTATAAAGCGAAAACTATTGATAATCCCTATTACAAGGAGGGTACTTGCGATGCCATCTTGAATGTTATCAAGGCCTATCCGTTGGAAAATTTAGTACAAAAGCATTTTTACGATTTATGAAGATAATAGTTATAGGTCTTGGCTCTATGGGCAAGCGGCGCATTCGCTTGCTGAGCGAGAATAAAAATATACAGCTTTTTGGCATCGATAGCCAAGAGAGCCGCTGTGCTGAGGTGAAAGAGAAATTCGGCATCAAGTGCTACGCCAGCATTGCCGAGGTGATGGCTGTCGAGCATCCCGATGCTGCGGTTATCAGCACCTCACCCCTTTCTCACGCTGCCATCATCAAGGAGTGCTTGCAAAACAACCTGCACGTGTTCACTGAAATTAACTTGGTGGCTGATGGCTATGCTGAGAATATGGCTTTGGCTCAGGAAAAAGGCAAGGTGTTGTTCCTGTCTTCCACCTTCCTCTATCGTAAGGAAACACAAACCATCATCGAGAAGGCAAACAAGGCAGCCTGCCCGTTGAACTATATCTATCACATCGGTCAATACCTGCCCGATTGGCACCCTTGGGAGAGTTACAATAATTACTTCATCGGCAATCCTCGCACCAATGGTTGCCGTGAAATTATGGCCATCGACCTGCCTTGGATTGTCACTGCGTTTGGTCCAATCAAGAACGTCAGTGCCGTAAAGAGTAAGAACACTGAGCTGAATATCAACTATAACGATAACTACCTCATCACCATTGAGCACACCAATGGCAACAAAGGTGTGCTGGCAGTGGATGTGGTCACTCGCAAATCCATCCGCCACATCGATGTGTATGGTGAGACCTTCCAGATGTCATGGAACGGAACGGCAGATTCGCTGACGGAATATGATATTGAGAAGAAAGAGGAGCGCAAGATTCAGTTTGATGATGCCTCTGAACACGTTGAGGGATATGCGGCATTTATAACGGAGAACCCTTACCGTGAGGAGCTGAATGCATTCCTGGCTCAGATTGCGAACCCCAATGCTGTACCTGCCTGGACGTTTGAGAAGGACTTTGAACTGCTGAAGATAATTGATCAAATCGAAGCCTGATGAGAAACTATAAGATAGCTTTTGTAGGACTGGGTTCCATCGCTACTCGTCACCTGAAGAATGTTCATACTTATCTGGCATCTCAGGGTGAAAGTTGTACAGTGGATTTATACCGCAGTTCGTTGAATAGACCCCTGGCCGAAGATTTGCAGCCACTGGTCAACGAAAGCTACCTCTATACGGACGCGATTCCTGCTGACAGGAAGTATGACGTGGTGTTTGTCACTAATCCCACTTCGATGCACTACGAAACGGTGATGCACTTTGCTGAGCATACCGACGCGTTCTTCATTGAGAAGCCTGTTTTCGACAGTACAGAGGTGGATGAACGCATCTTCAAAGTGATTGCTGGCAAACCGAGTTATGTGGCTTGTCCGTTGCGCTACAATGCAGTGTTGCAATATGTAAAAGAGAATGTGGATCTGAGCAAAGTCTATTCTGCTCGTGCTATTTCATCCAGCTATCTGCCCGACTGGCGTCCGGGTCAGGACTATCGCAATACCTACAGTGCCCATAAAGATTTGGGTGGGGGAGTGAGCATCGACCTGATTCACGAATGGGATTACCTCACTTGGCTTTTCGGAATGCCTACTGAGTGCCAACACCTGATTAACAAGGTTTCCAATCTGGAGATTGACAGCGATGACCTTGCCATCTATATAGGCCGCAATGAAAAGACAGCGTTTGAGCTTCATTTAGATTACTTTGGCAGACAGACAATCCGTACCCTTGACATCTTCACGGATGAAGATACCATTCATTGTGATTTGATTGACGGAACAGTCAGTTACTTGAAGAAAGGGGAAACTGTGAAACTTGAGAGTGAGCGTAATGCATTCCAGATGAAAGAGATTGCACATTTCTTTGAGATTATTAATAACAAGATAGAAAACGACAGCACACCGGAGCATGCATACCGTGTGTTGAAAATAGCAAAAGGAGAATTATAGTATGAAGATTCTATTTACACTTTGTGGCCGTGCCGGTTCCAAGGGCGTGAAAGGCAAGAATGCCCGCGATTTTCTGGATGTGCCATTGGTGTGGTACTCTATGGCCAACATCGCCCTCTATATGGAGAAATATGCCGCTGGCGATAACATCAAGGTGGTTTTGAACACCGATAGTGAGCCTTTGAAAGACTTGGTGCGTCGTGTAAAAGATGTGCCTGTCACCATCATTCACCGTGAAGAACACTTGGCCGGCGACAAGGTGGCCAAGGTGGCTGTTATTATGGACAGCTTGAACAAAGCTGAAGAGGCTTTTGCCATGAAATTTAACATGGTGGTTGACCTTGACATCACTTCACCTTTGCGCACTGTGCAGGATGTGAAAAATGCCATCGACCGCAAGCGCCAGCGCCCCGAGGTGGATGTGGTTTATTCCGTGGCTCCTTCTCGCCGCAATCCTTACTTCAACATGGTGAAAGAAGAAAACGGCTTTTTCTGCAAAGCCATCCCTTCCAATTTTACTACTCGTCAAGAAGCCCCAGTGTTCTATGATATGAATGCTTCAATCTATGCGTATTCACCTGATGCTTTGAGAAATAAGGAACATGCAACGTTCTTTAATTCTGGATGTGATGCTGTGGTGATGGCAGATACTGGTATTCTGGATATTGACTCAGAGGAAGATTATGAGTTGATGCAGGTAATTGCAAAGTATTTGTTTGAGAATAACGAAGCGTTCAAAGAGACTTTCAATAAAGTAAATAGTTGGAAATAATGGTTTTTACAATTCCAAAAGAAGAAATACTTGCACAGCTCTTGATGCAGCTGAAGTCTCACTTTTTTATTACTGAAGAGGAAAAGGCTATCATTGAGTCCCGTTTTGATTTCGCATTAGCTGCTTGTGAGAAAAATTTTACTCATTTAGAGAATAAGTATTATTGGATAGAGAATAATGGCGTTAGAACTTGCAGATTTAACCCTTTTCATGCTATACAGTACATGATTTTCCTTTATTATCTGTCACATGATATATACTTGAATGCAAAAGTAGGGCAGTTGTGCGACAAGATTTACTATCTGAATAAGATTTTTCATTCAGTAGATTTGTTCTATGCTATAGAATTGCCAAAGCAATTTGGAGCAGAGCATCCTCTTGGTTCTGTAATGGGGCGTGCTAAATACAGCAATGGTTTCTTCTTTTATCAGGGTTCACAGTAGGCGGCACTTATGATAAAGAAGGTAACATCCATTATCCTGTTATTGAAGAGAACGTAAAGATGTATGCTAACTCTAGTGTCCTGGGTAAATGCCACATTGGAAAGAATGTTCAGATAGGTGCAGGAGCATTGGTGAAGAATCAAGATGTACCAGATAACAGTATCGTTTTTGGTCAGTCTCCTAACTTGATAATAAAAACAAAGTAAATAATGAATTCTAAACACTTTTTGTCTAAAGACAAAACTTTGCTGGAAGCTTTAACCCAAATTAATTCATTAGCACCAGATCCTTTAGTACTTTTCGTCGTAGACGGAGAGAATAGAATGTTGGGGACCCTCACTGATGGAGATTCTCGTAGAGCCCTGATTGCCGGTGCATCTGTGGATGATAAGGTTGAGAAAGTAATGCATATGAGCTTCAATTATTTGAAGTTGGAAGATATAGATGACGTTAAGGAAATCAAACGCCATAAAGAAATGAAGATGAAACTTGTTCCCGTGCTTGATAATAATATGCATATTGTTGATATTATCAATTTGGGGAAGTATGATACACGATTACCAATAGATGCTGTTTTGATGGCCGGCGGCAAAGGGGAAAGACTTCGTCCTTTAACAGAAAAGACGCCAAAGCCATTGCTGCCTGTTGGCGGTAAAGCTATTATTGACCACAACATTGATAGGTTGATAGCCAACGGTGTAAAGCATATTAATGTCACTGTTAACTATCTTGGGGAACAACTAGAAGAGCACTTCTTGGAACCAAGAGGTGAAGTTAAAATCCAAACAGTTCGCGAACCAAAATTCTTAGGAACTATTGGAAGTATCCGTTTTGTTAAGGAATTCTTCAATGACACCATTTTAGTGATGAATAGTGACTTATTCACAAATATAAACTACGAAGATTTCTACCTGCATTTCAAGGAGCATGATGCAGAAATGAGTGTAGCAGCTGTACCTTATACAGTATCAGTGCCTTACGGCATCTTTGATTTAGAGGGACGTTATATACAAGGGTTGGTAGAGAAACCTACGTATAACTATTATGCTAACGCGGGTATCTATCTGATTAAGCGATCAGCATTGGATGAGATACCTGAAGACACCTTCTTTAATGCAACAGACCTCATTGAGAAGTTGATTGCAGAGAACAAGAAGGTGATACGTTTTCCCCTTAATGGTACTTGGATAGATATTGGTAACCCCCAGGAGTATCAAAAGGCGAATGAGCTTATAAAACATATGTCATAATTCCTGTTTGAAGGAATAATTATATTAAAGTCTAATGGATTCCAATAATAGACGTTTAGCAAAAAATTCCATTATAATGTATGTTCAGGTCTTCCTGAGCATGATTATTGGTTTTGTTTCCGCTCGTGTTCTATTAAAGACTTTAGGAGCCTCGGACTACGGCACTTATAATGTAGTCGGGGGCTTTGTCGGGACAATGTCTGTAATATCTGGACCAATGATCTCTGGACTTCAGAGGTTTTTTGCTTTTGATATAGGAAAGAATGATAACGAGCAATTGTCCAAGGATTTTAACACAACCAATCTCATATATTTTTGTTTTGGGGCAATTATAATACTTTTACTTGAAACCGTGGGTTTATGGTTCCTCAATAACCAAATGACTTTTGAAGATGGTAGAATGGATGTGGTTAATTGGGTATATCAATTATCGATATTTGCGTTTGTGCTTTCAGTTATTGCGCAACCTTATAATGCATTGATTCTAGCCTATGAAAACATATTTATAAATTCTGTTTTTGTTATTTTAGAAAAAGTTGGTAATCTTGCTATAGTGCTTTCATTATCATTTGTGCCCTATGACCACTTAAAGGCATATAGTACATTGACTTTTGTTCTTGCAGTAATAATGAGGATTGCCCCACAGATATATTGTAAGAGAAAATACAAAGAGTCGAGATTTTTTCTGTGTTGGGATAAGGAATTCTTTAAATCAATTTTTTCTTATTCAGCCTTTAACACAATCGGCGTGTTTGCAGGTGTTGCAAAAGAACAAGGATTAAATATATTGTTGAATATGTTTTTTGGGCCTATCGTTAACACGGCTCGAGCATTGTCAAGTCAACTTCAGAACATAGTACAGCAATTATACACTAATATTTTTACTCCAGCGCGCCCCCAAATTACAAAATATTATGCACGTGATGAGTATAATGAAATGTGGGCACTCTATGTGAGGGCGTCTAAAATTATGTTCTATGTGTGCATGGTGGTTTCGGTCCCTCTGTGTCTTGAAGTGGAATATGTATTAAAAATGTGGCTTGGTGAATACCCAGAATTAACTCCAGTCTTTTTAAGATTGAGTATCATTATGGCTTTGTTTTCATCGTCTTCCGTACTTAATTGTGCGGTGTTGCAAGCTGCAAATAGAATAAAAAGAGAACAGTTATTTGTAGCTCTTACGCAAGTAATGGTTTTGCCGGTATCTTATTTAGCACTAAAAATGGGAGCAGGTCCCACTGTACCCTTAATAATAGCAGTCGTTTTGCAATTTATCTCAATTATTATAGATGTACAAGTAGTTCGTTTTGAGTTGAAAAAGGATATGCATTTTTATCTTATGATGCTTTTAAGGTTATATGGTACATGTATTATTTCATACTTTGTAACGTATTGGATAATGACCTTGATGCCTTCCTCTTTTATACGTTTGGTTATTGTAACTTTGACTAGTATAATTATTTGTTCTGCATTAATGTATGTTATTGGTTTTGATAGAGATGAACGCCAATTAATCATAAGGCTTATTAATAAAGCGATAAATCGAGAGAAGAGATAGGGTTTTAAGATGTATTAAACATAAGTGTAATATAGATGAATCATATTTTTTACATACATTCCAATATATTAGCCATTTGTTGTTATCAAACAGTGCAAGAGGTGTTGGCGAAAAATGACAAAGTGATAATAATAACTAATAGAAATTGTCCATGGCCTTTTTTCCATAGTCTTGTAACAGTTTATGATTTTGCGGAAATTTTTCATGGAGAAGACAGACAACGTATCGCTCTACATAATTTAAGGGCAATAAAAGATTATATAAGATATAGAAAGTATCGACGTCACCTTAATAAAGTTATTAATCGTATAATAGCTGGGGAAGATTTTATTCTTTATTTGCCAAGTATGGCATTGGATATGCCAATGTCATTCGCTTACAATAAACACTGCAAAGGTTATTATTATGTAGATGAAGGCTCTCTTGCTTACCTACCACAGGATTTAATAAACCAACAGTTCGCTAAAAGTTTTAAGAATGATATAAAACGTCTTCTAAATATAGAAGATCATTGTCATTATGAGATTTTGCCTACATTTAAAGGTACAATTTCTATTACAAAAGATGCTTTTCAATGGAACGATAAATGGGATAAGATAGTTAACTCACTTGATGATTGTATTATAGAATTAAAAAAAGATTTACCTGTATTTGATGAT